>OGHY01001550.1_pt1 | contig 10493 bp, 8 predicted proteins | sample 1571541 | NCBI WGS metagenome assembly OGHY01 (sample SAMEA2581943, study PRJEB24529) | metagenome | biome: Human gut stool | place: China | collected 2011
CAGCATTTTTGAAAAACTGCTGCACCGAAAAACTTTTTATTTGCCTGCGGCTCGTTGCTTACAACCAATCCTGAAAAATTTTTCGTTTCCACTCGCTATTTCTCCGAAACTATGCTATAATAACAACAACCGAACAGGAATCTTTTAAAGGAGGTATTCCATGGATTTTTTTACAGCAATGGTAGAACGGCATTCCGTTCGTTCCTATACGACTCAACCCATCACCGACCCTGTAAAATCACAGCTGCAAACATTTCTCAAGCAATGCAATCAGGAAAGCGGCTTGCATATGCAGTTGATATTAGATGAACCGCAGGCATTTGATGGACTGCTTGCTCACTATGGGCATTTTAAAAATGTACGAAATTATATTGCACTGGTCGGAAAAAAGAGTGACCAGCTGCCGGAACAATGCGGATATTACGGCGAAAAACTAGTGCTCTTCGCCCAGACGCTTGGGCTGCGGACATGCTGGGTCGGTGCATCCTATCGGAAACGAAAAGCTGCTTTTCAATTGGAAGACGGCGAAAAGTGCTGTTTAGTGATTGCTATCGGATACGGAGCAGAGGACGGCGTTCCGCATCGTTCAAAGCCACTGGAATCTGTGATACGAATCAAGGATGAAATGCCGCATTGGTTTGAAAAGGGTGTGCAGGCAGCATTACTTGCACCAACTGCTGTCAATCAGCAAAAATTTCTGTTTACCCTAGTGAATGACCATACGGTTCGAGCAGAAGCAGGCTGGGGATTTTATACAGAAGTGGATTTAGGAATTGTCAAGTATCATTTTGAACTGGCAGCTGGAGATCATTTTGAATGGGCAGAATCATAATAAATAAAAACACCCGACCGGACAGGTACGTTTGCACCATCCGATCGGGTGTTTTTTATGGAGGGTTCTTTTTATGGCGTTATGCTTCTGGCGGTACTGGAAGGTCTGTAATCATATTCAGTACAAACCGCATCAGGTGTGTGGTGTCGGCTTCGCTAATATTGCCATCTGCATAAACATCGGCATTCTTTAATTGTATGTCTGTCAGTGCAACGAGTTTTGCGAGATATTTGTTCAAGTAAATTGCATCTCTCAAATCTACAACGCCATCTGTGTTAATATCACCGCAAGAAATATCAGTGTCATCCATTGTGGTGGTTTCTGCGGTGGTTGTTTCTATGATTTCTGAAGTAGTTGGTTCTGTAGAAGTAGTTGTTTCCTCTGGTGCAGTGGTTTCTGCTGGTGTTGTTTCGGTAAGGGTTGTGGTTGTTTCTGTTTCTGTTGTGGTAGTCGTAGTAGTGGTGGTGGTTGTTGTATCCGGGTCTTTTTCGTATTCATAAACCAGTGATACAGAATTGAAGGTGACAGAAACATCATCGCCGGATTCGCTATTTGTGGAGGACTTCCACCAGCAACCCTGTAATTCGGCATAATCCTGTGTTGGTGTACCGGAAACTTCTTCCTTGTCAACAGTATATTTGCCATCCATCAAAATGGTGTTGTCATTTGTACCAGCACTGAACATATAGGATTTAGAAGCCCATGCTTTTGTACCATCTTCGAGCAGCAGGTCATTGAAGGTCAACGCACCGCCGCCGCCGTACCAGTCAGCGTTGGTGCTGCAAGTAACCGTGGTGTTGATGATGACTTTTTTCAGGTGTTCCAGGTCGGTCAGCGGAATCTTCGGGAAACCGTTGCCGGACAGTTCCAAGTCTTCATACTTGTAAGTGATAGTCTTGATATCTGGTTCTTCCGGTTTTACATAAACTTCCTTGTCTGTTTTCTGGTCAGATACCACGACTTGTGCAACGGACATCGGCGGAAGTTCAACCTTAACCTGATTGCCGCTGATGTCGTTCTGAACATCAATGATGCGAATCTGGTCATCTTTCGGTGTGATGGCATAAACAACAGCACTCTGGTAATCCTTTGTTGTACCGTCCAGTGTGATGACCGCATCTTCTGTCTGGTCAGCACTCTTATTGGAGAGCACGGTTTTTACTGTGGAATCATCGCTGCCGTCAATGGAAGCATAGGAATAAGCAAGGGAAATATCGCTGGTTGAAGATTCTACCAGTGTATCACCAAAGGAAGCACCTTCCCCATCGTAGTTGGTGTAGAGGTTGATGGCAGAAGCTGCATATGGGCATTCAGACAAAGTGCCCCAGTAGGTTGCAAAGTAAACATTGTTGTCTGCAAAGCAGCCGAGAGCGTCCGCTTCTGCAATGGCAGCACTGGAGAGCTTACCGGATTCTTTTTCATTGCTCAGGTCTGCGAAGTTATATTCGGAGATGGCAATTTTTGTGCCCGGATAATACTTGTCGATGGATTCCTGTAATTTTGGCAGGAATGGGAAGTATTTTCCGAAGGTTGGTTGCAGCCAGCTGTTTTCTACATAGGAAGCATCATACAAACTTCTTGCAGCCTGTACCCGTGAAGCTTCTGTGCTGCAATCCTGGGAGTAGAAATGCACATCTACCACATCCAACAGTCGCTTGCCGGATTCTTTTTCTGCATTTGCCATCTGTTCCAGATAATAATCCATGAACCAGCTGTAGTTGCCCTTAACAGCATCGTAATCCGGATCGGTGTAAACATTGTTGTTTTTATCGCTTGCACTGTTGCTGCCATTGATACAAGGCAGCATGCCCCAGAATGCAGGGCCGAAAATTTCTGCATTTGGGTCGATGTCCTTGACAACGCTTGCCAGTTCAATAGACTTGGAGATCAATTCCTTGCTGCTAACTTCCTTGCTGTGTAACAGTGGATGCGTATCGTTCCACAGGACTGGTTCATTGTCCAAGCTGTAAGCCTGAATACCGGTAGAAGTGGTGGAGTCGCCCAAGGTCTTGACCAGATAGTTGACGTATTCATCCATGTAAACATAATCGTCTGTAACATCCGGTTCGAGTGTCAGAGCAGTGTCTTTCTTGAATTTGACTTCCTTCCAGCGGGAGGATGGAGCTGCTTCCGATTCCAGAACGGTTCCGGCTTTGTCTGCCGCAACATAGCCTGCCATTTGCAGGGTTGTCATCTTGTAAGGGATGTTGTTTTTCTGGCAGGTTGCAGACAATCTTCTGCCGGCATAGCCGCAACCGTCTGTGTCGTCACCAATGTTGGTATCGGAACTATTGTGCCAGTCTTCACCAGCGTTGGAATAGTTGGTTTCCCAGTTGTAGCCAGTCAGACGGTTGCCGCCCTGCCGAACGGCATCCACCGTGACATTTTTCAGGTTGCTGCCGTCGCCGGAGTCGTTGACCCCGTAGATATAAGGGCTGATGGCTTTCTTTTCTCCAGCCAGATTGACGGTAACCGCCATATCATAGCTGCCAGCTGCGTCCGCAGAGATTCCGCTCATGGTATTCATGGAAATCTGTGCCAGACAGGTGATGGTGAACAGACCTGCGATGAGGGCTGTCCGTTTGCGATGTTGCATGTGAAATCCTCCTTCATGAAATTTGTGATAAGAACGTGATACGCATATGTTTTTATGTTATCACTTCTTTTCACAATTGTCAAGCAGTTTGGATAAAAAAATAGAAAAATAGAAGAAAAAACTATGCAGAACATTTGAAAGGAATGAAATTTTCCAAGGATTAGAATTTTAGAAACGTGAGCAGGTTTCACAAAAAATCCGGATGTTTCAGGCGGAGATTTTCGCTTGCAATCGCCGGATATTTCTTGACAATGCAGATGCAATGTGTTATGATATTGTTTAACATCGAACAGTTCAACGATGAACAATCTCAACCAGAAAGAAGGGGTTTCAGATGAAGAAACAAGTTCCGCCGGAATCGCCGTTCCGGCTGTTTCCGCCACTGCATCAGCTTTGCACGCTGATGACTCGATACTGCAACCGTTCTCGTGGGATTCGGGAGCAGGAACAGTTGACCGGTGTACATGGCTGGCTGATTCATTTTCTCTATGACCAAACCGAACCGGTGTACCAACGGGACATTGAAAAGCGGCTTTGCATCCGCCGTTCCACGGTGACAGCAACCTTAAACCGTATGGAGAAAAACGGACTGATTGTACGGGAGTCCGTGCCGGAAGATGCTCGGCTGAAACGCATTGTCCTGACAGAAAAAGCGATTTCTCTGCACAACGATGTCGAGAAAGAGTGTCAGTTTTTTGAATCGGTGTTGACAGCAGGGATTTCCATGGAAGATTTGGAGCAGTTTCAAAAAACCTTGCAGGTGATGTGTAAAAATCTGACCGATTATGAATCCAAAGGAGGGAATTCAACATGTTAAAACGACTGGCTGGCTGTGTCCGGCAGTATAAAGGGGCTTCGCTGTTGTCGCCGCTGTTTGTTGTCCTAGAAGTTATTATGGAAGTGATCATTCCGCTGCTGATGGCAAAACTGATTGATGACGGTATTGACGGGGCAAATCAGGCGGCAATTTTAAAAACAGGCGGAATTTTAGCAGTTTGCTGTATTTTGTCGCTGTTGTTTGGCATTCTTGCCGGACACTTTGCAGCAAAGGCATCTGCTGGGTTCGCCAAGAATATCCGGCATGACTTGTTTCATGTGGTACAGGGCTTTTCCTTTTTTAACATTGACCGCTTTTCTGCGTCCAGTCTGGTGACCCGTCTGACCACAGACGTGACCAACTTACAGAATGCGTATCAAATGATTGTGCGAGTTGCTTTGCGGTCGCCGGCAATGTTGATTTTCTCGCTGGCAATGGCGATTCGGATTAGCCCGAAGCTGTCGATTATTTTTCTGATTGCGATTCCGATTTTGGGGGCATTTGTCTTTTTCCTGATGAGCAGTGTGCACCCGATTTTTGAACGGGTATTCCGCACCTACGACAAGCTGAACAACGTCGTGCAAGAAAATGTGCATGGTGTTCGAGTGGTAAAGGCATTCGTACGAGAAGATCACGAAATCAGCAAGTTTGCGAAGATTTCGCAGAAAATTTATGCAGACTTCTGCAAGGCAGAAGGTAGACTGTCATTTTCCATGCCGGGTATGCAGGTTGCTGTTTATAGCTGTATGCTGTTGCTGTCATGGTTTGGGGCAAGAATCATTGTTGGCTCTGGCGGCAGCGATTTGACCACAGGCGAACTGATGAGTCTGATGACCTATGCATTACAGATTTTGGGGGCATTGATGATGCTGTCCATGATTTTTGTCATGGTTGTCATATCTCGTGCATCAGCAGAGCGAATTGTTGAAGTGTTAGACGAACAGAGCGACTTGACCAATCCGGAACATCCGGTTTTGAAGGTTGCGGATGGCAGTGTGGACTTCTCGCACGTTTCGTTCAGCTATTCCAAGCGGATGGATAAGTGTTGCCTGAAAGACATTGACCTGCACATTCCGTCTGGTATGACTGTTGGAATTTTGGGTGGTACAGGCAGCTCGAAGAGTTCGCTGGTGCAGCTGATTCCTCGGTTGTATGATACGACCGCCGGAACGGTCAAAGTAGGCGGTGTAGATGTCAAGGATTATGATTTGGATACGCTCCGGAATGCCGTGGCAATGGTGCTGCAAAAGAACGTGCTGTTCTCCGGTACGATTAAAGAGAATTTACGCTGGGGCAATGAACAGGCAACGGATGCAGAATTGCAGGAAGCCTGCCGGCTGGCGAATGCCGATGAATTTATTGCAACATTCCCGAAGGGCTATGATACCTATCTTGAACAGGGCGGTGCAAATGTTTCTGGCGGACAGAAGCAGCGGCTTTGCATTGCCAGAGCCTTGCTGAAAAAGCCGAAGATTTTGATTCTGGATGATTCCACCAGTGCTGTGGATACGAAAACAGATGCTGGCATTCGGGCAGCTCTGAAAACCTACTTGCCGGAAACCACCAAGTTCATCATTGCACAGCGGATTTCCTCCTTACAGGATTCTGATTTGATTTTGGTGCTGGATGGCGGCGTCATCAACGGTATGGGAACACATGAGGAATTATTGCAAACAAATGCAATTTATCAGGAAATTTACGAAGAACAGACGAAGAAAGGCGGTGTAACAGAATGAGCAAATTTAAAACAGCCGCACCGACTGGAACGGCAGAAAATCCAATGGTTGTATTGAAACGGCTGCTGCGGTATTTGAAACCCTATCGCCTGCGGTTGGCAGTTGTCTTTTTGTGTATCATTTTCAGTGCGTTGGCAAGTACCATCAGTGCCACCTTTTTAAAGACGCTGATTAATGATTACATCGCACCATTGCTGTTGGAATCGCATGCGGATTACAGCGGACTGCTGTCGATGATTCTGAAAATGGCAGTGATTTTTGCTGGCGGTGCAATTTGTACGCTTTTATACATCCGGCTGATGGTGCCAGTTTCGCAGGGCGTTCTGAAAAAGATTCGGGATGATATGTTTACCCATATGCAGAAACTGCCTGTTCGCTATTTTGATCAAAATGCAACGGGCGATATTATGAGCCTGTATACCAACGATACTGATACGCTCCGGCAGATGATGGCACAGAGTTTGCCGCAGTTCATCTCTTCCACGATTACGATTGTGGCTGTGTTTGTTGCGATGCTGGTAACGAGTGTTTGGCTGACGCTGTTTGTCATTGCCTTTTTGATTTTTATGATGGTGATTGTCAAGCATGTTGGCGGAAAGAGTGGAAAATATTTCGTAGCACAGCAGGCATCGTTGGGCGATGTAAACGGCTATGTGGAAGAAATGATTCACGGGCAGAAAGTCGTAAAAGTATTTTGCCACGAACCGCAGGCAGCTGCTGTTTTTGATGAGAAGAACGAGGGTTTGTTTGAGAATGCAACGAAAGCGAACAGTTTCGCCAATATCCTGATGCCGATTACAAACAACCTCGGCAACCTGCAATATGTGTGCATTGCGATTCTGGGCGGGGTACTTGCCCTGCACGGTGTGGGCGGTCTGACATTGGGTGCAATCGCTGCATTCTTGCAGCTGAGTAAAAGCTTTACGCAGCCAATCGGGCAGATTTCCCAGCAGGCAAGTGCAATTGTCATGGCATTGGCTGGTGCAGGACGTATTTTCCATATGTTAGATGAACAGCCAGAGCAGGATGAAGGCTATGTGCATCTGGTCAATGCGGAACGGGATGCAGACGGTAACCTTCGCAAAGCCGACCACCGCACGCATCTGTGGGCATGGGAGCATCCGCATCAGGATGGAACTGTGACTTATACGCAGCTGCAAGGCGATGTGCAGATGGAACATGTGGATTTTGGCTATGTGCCGGAAAAGATTGTCCTGCATGATGTCAGCTTGTACGCAAAGCCGGGGCAGAAGATTGCCTTTGTTGGGGCAACGGGTGCTGGAAAAACCACCATTACCAATCTGATTAACCGGTTCTATGATATTGCAGACGGAAAGGTGCGGTACGACAATATCAACATCAATAAAATCTGTAAGGCAGATTTGCGGCGTTCGATGGGAATGGTCTTGCAGGATGTCAATCTGTTCACCGGAACGGTTATGGATAATATTCGATATGGTCGCTTGGATGCAACCGATGAAGAATGCATTGCCGCTGCAAAGCGAGCAAATGCCCATGATTTTATTATGCTGTTGCCGGATGGCTATGAAACCGTTCTGGAAGGGGATGGCTCTGGCTTGTCGCAGGGACAGCGGCAGTTGCTTTCCATTGCAAGAGCTGCGGTTGCAGACCCACCAGTTATGATTTTGGATGAAGCAACTTCTTCGATTGATACTCGAACCGAGCGAATTGTACAGGCTGGTATGGATGCCTTGATGAAAGGCAGAACTGTTTTCGTCATTGCCCATCGGCTTTCTACGATTCAGAATGCAGATGTGATTTTGGTTCTGGATCATGGATGTGTCATTGAGCGAGGCAATCATGCCCAGTTGATGGCACAAAAGGGACGGTATTATCAGCTGCAAACGGGTACATTACCGCCGTTGGAATAAGTAAAACAGAAATTCGTAGCATAAAAAAACAGCTGTCAATTTGAGTTGACAGCTGTTTTTTGTTGGAAAAGATTGCAGGGTTTATAGTTCAATATTATTCCAATGGTGAGCCACACCGTTCACAGAATTTTCCGTTCGGGTCGTTGCAAACTGCTCCGCAGTTCGGGCAAACCAAACCGCCCATTTGCTGATTGTTGCTTGAAATAGAATCCTGCCCGGCGTAAGGATTCATCGGAGAATTGCTGTCCTCCCATGGATTGTGGAATTGCGGCATCTGTACGCTGCCAGTTGGCTTTTCCTTGGACTTCTTGACAAACAAAACGATTAGACCAATGGAAACACCAGCCAACAAGAGAATGCCTGCTCCAATTAAAATCAATGAGAGATTTGAATCTTCCGATGAAGAGGAAGAAGAATGGTTCTTAGACTGACCGTCCAGCTTGATTGCAGCAGCTGCCTTTGTGGTGGTTCGTTCTTTGGTTTCTGTCAATAGTATCGTGTTTTCTATAATCATAGTTTCTGTTGGCGGTTCTGTTACCAGAACCGTTTTTTCTACGACAACGGTTTCCTTTGGTGGCTCTGTTACCAGAACGGTCTTTTCTACAATTACAGTCTGTTTTGGAGCTTGTGTCTGTGCCGGAGCAGGTGTTGTATCGTAAAAAGAAAGATAGTTGGCATCAATCCAGCCATAATAATCCCCATCATCCGTATCCCAGCATTCATACCAAGTCACGCCATGGGAATAACAGGTGTTCTTTGCGGTGATGTGCCAGGTATTTTCGACTTTGTGCTGTGTTGCCTGTGCCCCGTCTGAATAGCAGGCATAACTGGAAGCATAGCCATAAACACCGTTTCCGGCAACTTGTCCTTTTCGAGGGGAAATACTCGTAATCGTAACTGGAGAACTGCCGGAGGAGGAATTATTTACATAAAAACTCAAATAATTTCCATCAATCCATCCATAGTAATCGCCATCATCTGTATCCCAACATTGATACCACAGAATTCCATATGCATAATATGTATTTTTTGCAGTAATGTGCCAACCATTTTGTACGGCATGTTCTTCCTGCATTGGACCACCATTGCAAACATAATCCGTGGTATATCCATAAACACCATTTCCACTTACTTCCCCTTTTGCAGGATGACTGGTAATATCATTCGCTGCAACCGTCATCGGCTGCAAGACCGGAACAGCAGTCTGCATCGGCAGCACCAGTCCCAGCAACAACAGCAGCGAACATAAGCTGCTCCCAATTGTTTTTCCCACTTGTTTCATGTTTTATCAATCTCCTCTCATATCATAAACCCATATTATACGAACAATCCGATTCCATAAGAAACCGCATTCAGCACAAACGAAAACAGAAATGGATTTCGTTTCTGAGTGAGGCAACATCGATAAATCAACGCCTCTACCAACCAAATTAAGCCCTCGAGGAACAATATCCAAAGCACTGGATGTGTCATCCGAAACGGTAATAGAAAGTTGAGGAATACCGCTGCTGGATTGGTTGCCAGATTCACCAGAAACACCAGAAGCAAATCCTTGCAGTTTCGTTTTGGATAAATCCAAGCTGCCAGACATTCGACTACTTCTGTTACAATCCAGCAGGGCAGCAGTAAATTTAACAGCAGGAATTGCCAAAGGCTGTTATACAAAAAAACACCCTCTTTTTTCTAAAAAATTCATCTGAAATCACATTGTTTGCTACTTGTTACTAGTATATCATAGATTTCCACAAAATGCAAGATGTCATTACAGTGATTTTCCCTTTTAAGGTATAAAATACGAGCCACAGGCAAATAAAAAGTTTTTCGGTGCAGCAGTTTTTCAAAAATGCTGCCGAGGTGTGGGCGAGCAGCCCACGTTTGCGAAGCAAATGAAACTGCATGGGGATGTGCCCCAGCCTTGCCGAACCGGATTCGGATGGTTTCCCTAGGAACATCATTTTCACCAATTCCCTGCATACAACAGGACGCTTTTCAAAGAAGTTTCATGCCCTGTGATTTCTGCAAACGCCGAAAATTAGGTCTTGCATTTTCAAAAAAGATATGTTATAATAACAGAGATCATCAAAGACGGGAGGTTTGGTCATGGGAACATTAGAAATCGTGATCGGTGCGGTTCTGCTGCTCATCAGCTTGGTTACCATCATCATCTGCATGATGCAGGAACAAAAGCCACAGAACGCAACGGCTGCCTTGACAGGCGCAAGCAACGATTCCTTCTATGATAAGAACAGAGGCCGTACAAAGGAAGCAAGACTGCATAAGTTAACCACCATCTTAACGGTGTTGTTCTTTGTCCTCATTCTTTTCATTGACATTGTCATGCCGTTGATTACAAAATAACAACGACACGTCCTGTCATCCGGCATGCCAACCGGGTGACAGGTATTTTTTTACCCATCTATGAGAAAGTAGAAATGGAACACCGCAGCGGTACTGCAAAGATACAGTATGCGGATTTGTAATGATTATTTGATAATTGATAAAATAAAGGAGAACCAACATTATGGGAAAAACACCATCTGCACCGCCAAAACGGGATGCAGCAGAAATTTTAGAAGCATATCAGACCAAATGTAAACTGTTTTTAGCAGATGCCGGCATT
>OGHY01001556.1_pt1 | contig 10469 bp, 8 predicted proteins | sample 1571541 | NCBI WGS metagenome assembly OGHY01 (sample SAMEA2581943, study PRJEB24529) | metagenome | biome: Human gut stool | place: China | collected 2011
GCATATTTTTGCATTCCAAAAAGACGCAACTACTGGTGAAACTTATGGTGATAAAATTACAGGTGATAAGACTTTTTTTGATAAGATTGGTATTGCTGCCAGTGACAATGAAACCGTAGTTAAATGGGAAAATGATCAGACTTTATATTTCCCTCGTAGTGGTGCTTATGATTTCTTTGGGTACTATGCAGATGATGCATTGGGAGCAAATCCAACTTATGAAACAGGAACAAATACATTATATGCAAACTTTACAATTGATGGCTCTCAGGATCTTATGATTGCTAAAGCAAAATTGTCAACAGAACAGGAGGCTGCACTTGGCGATGACAAGTATAAAGCATATAGTGCATATACTGCTCGTAAAGGATATCAACCAGCAATGACATTTGAACACTTATTGACTCGTTTAACTTTTAATATACAAGGTATGGGCGATCAAGGTCCGGAAAATGTATATGTAAAGAGTATTCGTGTTAAATCAAGAAATACAGGTAAATTGGTTTTTGCTTATGTAACAGATACTGATAAGGGGGCTGTTTTTGACCAATTTACACCGGAGACTCTCCCTTTCTTATATCTGAAAGAGAGAAATAAAAGATTTCAAAGGTACTATCGGAAAATACCATGCGTCTGCAACTGGTGCTGCAAATGCGACTCCCGTAGGAGAAGCTTTGTTGGTTGAACCGGGTGTAACATCGTATGCCCTTGAAGTGGATGTTGTACAATATTATAATAAAAATGGTAAGATAATAACAGATTTAACTCAACGTGAAAATACTTATAAGTTGAATTTGGACATTGCTAAAGTTGCTCCTCCTAAAGGTGAACCGACTCCCACAATATTTGAAGCTTCTAAATCTTACGATGTAACTATTCAGGTACATGGCTTAACTAAGATAACTCTTACTGCTAAATTGGGCGAATGGAAAGATGGAGGAAGTATTGTGTTCGATCCTGATAATGATTTTTCAAATGATGTAAAATAAGTAATGAATATGAAAAAGAATCTTTTATATGTAATGGCAATGGCCGCTGTTTTCGCAGGCTGTTCAAGTGGTGAAGGTTTTGACGAAAAAGAAGGAAATAATACTCCAGTAGAACCGGTAGATAATAGTGAAGTCGAAATAGCTTTCGGAAAAGCAACTACGGTGAGTGCAGTGCAACAGTATAATAATACTAGAGCAGCTCTTGGGGATACCTGGAACTGTGACTGCTACGGTTGCAAGTGGTGGAGATGTGACTTTTGATAATGGCCCTTATTACTATCCGATGAGTTCTAAAGTTAATTATAGTTTCTATTCTTGTTATCCGGTCGTTAGAACTGCTGTTGCTGCTAGGAGGTCGATTTCTTGTCCATATACAATTGATGGTAAGACTGATATTATGTGGGGAAGTGCAGTTTGTGAAGATAAGATGGTCGATGGTGTTACATACTCAGGTTATAATGCATTATATTTTCGTAAAGTGGTTGACGCACCTGTTCCTGATTTGAAATTTCAACATTGCTTGACTAGATTAAACTTTGTAGTTCAAAAAGGAATTGAAGGGGGAGGAAAACCTGTCCCTGTTGCTGTTCAAGATATAAAAGTCTTGAATGTTCCTACTGCGGCTAATTTAACAGTTGTGGGAGATGGTGCTGGAACCTTGACAGAGTCTGGTGCAACAGGTGAGTTGTCTTTGTATAATGGAGATACTCCTTCTTTTGATACGATTGTTGTTCCTGAACTTGGTCAAGAAAAAGCATTGGGAACAGTGCTGTTAATGCCTTCAAAAACAAAAGAATATGAGTTGGAAGTTACTTTGGTAGCCCTTGACGAGAATAACACTCCTACTGGAAAACCAGAAAAGGGTATTGTGAAAATTAACAGTAAAGTCGATTTCGCTCCTAATACCCAATATAAAGTCACTTTGACAGTGTATGGATTACAGATAGTCCAGGTTCATGCTACATTGGGTAAGTGGGAAACCGGAGAGGATATAACTCAAGAGGTCAATTAAACATTAAAAAAGTGTTTATGAATAAATGGATATTAGGTGTATCGGTTATATTATTTTTACTGACATCTTGTAGTAAAGATAATGATGAGGGTACACCTCAATCTGATGATATAATGAATGGAGGGGCTGAATTGAAATTCAGCTCCGATGTTCTTTCGTCTATCGTGGTTGACGTTGATCCTACTAGAAGTTCGACTCGTGCGCCATTGAGCTCTTTTGAGAACAACTCTCAAATTGGAATTTATGGAATACCGGGAGTTGATGGAGGGAAGAATGAATCATGTAATTTGCGTGATTGTAAATTTGAATCCGATTTTCAAAAATATTTGTTTAATGGTCGATATACCTATGTTTCTGGGTATGACGAATTACAATCGGAATTTCAGGCTACATATCCATCACGAGCAAATCCTGCTTTATATTTGTATGGGTATTATCCTTATACGGACAAGGCGGAATATCGTGAAATTGCCGGAGCTTCCCAGTGGGCTGTTCCATGGCAACTAGATACTGACAATATGGCTAATACAATAGACTATCTTTATACAGGTGAAAAATTCGTTCGATATTCAGAATGGGGACTCAATCCAATTACTTTGGAGTTTCAACATGCCTTTGGTAGAGTGGATTTTAAGTTCTATACGACGAGTATGGCTGTTCTTAATAAGAATTATACTGTAGAGTCTGTTACAATAACTTGTATTTCCGGTAAAAAAGGTTGGATGGCAATTGCCAATGGAAGTATGTCATTTACAACAGAGCAATTTACTTCTACATATAAAGTCGTGGATGGTTCTGTCGCATGGAATATACCAGGTGAACCGGCAGCTCGTTTTATGTTTCCTCATACTCAGACGCTGATAAAAGAAGTGACTTGTGTTATGAGAAGCGGAGCTGGAGAGGTTAAGAAATATACTATTTATGATCAATATTCCGGTTATACAATTCCGGTACGGCAAGGAGAAATAACAAATATGAATGTTAAATTCTTGCCAAAAGATGCATCCATCTCATCTGCAGTCGATGTAAATTCATGGGATAGCAATACGACTATTGATAAAGATGTAAAGTTATAATAACGACATGACACGAATCGTAAAATATCTGTTCTTCTTTATTTTGCTGCTTGGAGCTGGAGCACAAGAGATGTGCGCCCAGCAAATAGCAGTGAAAACCAATGGCTTGTCACTTTTGGCAGGAGTGCCTAACTTAGGATGTGAACTTGTAGTGGGAGAACGCTCCAGTGTTGATTTAAGTTTCTATGGAGGATACAAACCTTGGGGGACAGATATCAAGCTTATCGGAGTACAGCCGGAGTATCGATATTGGTTTAACGGACGTCCTATGGTGCGTGAATACATCGGTATATCCGCTTTAGGTGCGAGCTATGATATGCATCTGGGAAAACATATTTACGATGGAGATGCCATAGGTATTGGTATAACGATGGGATATTCAATGGTATTGGGAAAACGCTTGAACCTTGAATTTTCGGCAGGTTTCGGAGCCGTTTGTTTCTGGCACCAACAATACTATGAGAATGATAATTTTGAGGATTATCTGATCAATAATCCGGGAAAGACGAATGCGCATGGATATAAATTGTTTCCAGCCAAGTTAGCGGTTTCTATTTCTTATATTATTAGATAGTTAGAAAGTGAGATTGTAGATATGAAAGTAAATTTGATAAGGGTGAACGGAGCTATGAGAATAGCTTTTCTATTGATATGTTATTTAGCTACTTGTGTTCAGTTGAATGCGCAAGCTCCCAAATTAGTGATGGGACGTATTTTGGACAAAGAAGCATCCGAGAAGAAACGGAAACCTGTCCCGTTTGATATTTCTTCTATTGGTGACATAAAGATTTATTATTTCAATACCGTTCAAGAAGGAAAGGATATGGAAGCGGCACTGAACAAAGACAATATCAGTTTGACCCTTTCAGCCATGTACGAAGTACCCGATGCGACGGGAGCTTATCAGATTACTTTACCGGAGACCGGCTCATTGGTTATCAAAGTAAGTACGGCGCCCGCCGTATTTGAAGCAATCAGTGGTCGACGGGAGATTACTACGTATGTAGATATGGGACACATGATTAGTCAGGTAACCGTTGTGGGGCAACGTACAGAGGTAACGTCCATGCCCGAAACACCCGACCAGTATGGAGATATGATTATTTTGAACGGAGCGAAAGTTGCAGTTCCTCCACGTATTGGAAAGGACAATGCCCGAATGATCGTACAGCCATACGTGATAAATAATAGTAAAGGAAAGAAAGTTGAAATGTATCGTCTGCCTCGTGTATACGATGGTTCGCAATATTATCTGACTCAGGACCGTCGTATGGGATATGATATAACCCGGGATTCGCTGGACGCTTTTATCATTGAAAACGAACCCCTCTCGGCGGAGAAGGCTTCCTATATGTGGAATGATACAATCAAACTATCCAATGCGCAAGATAACTTCCAAGTGCTGGCTCTTATGCAGATGGAAGATTATACGCGTCCTTATTACGAACGCTTGTTGGAGCTCTCTACCCGTAGCCCCAGACGTCCGTTACGTTTCCTCGAATATTCGCTCGACCAGTATGAACTGGACCCTAAGAAATATGAGGAAAAACCGAAAGTTGAACGCCGTACCGGTGTGGAAGACATTTCTTTGAGCTTCTTACTGGGGAAGGCGGAATTGGATCCTGAAGATCCTAATAATGAAGTACAGTTGAATAAACTGAAAGCGAAACTGTTGGAGGTGGTAAATGGCGAAAGTTCTACTTTGAAAGAGCTTCATTTGTATAGCGTTTCGTCACCGGAAGGTTCTTATGCGTCTAATATGGCTTTGTCGCAACGTCGTCTGGCGTATGCACGTTCGTTGGTGTACTCTGTTATTCCGGCTCATACGATGCAACGTTTGTATACTTATACACCTAATGATTCGCGAGTTGCTACTTGGTTGGAGGTAGCGGATTTGCTGGAGCAAGATACGCTGGCTGCGGAGGCTGCCGCTATTCGCGAAATTGTAGAGAAATACCCGAAGAACCAAGACCAGCAATTTCGGCAAGTAGCTGCTTTACCTTATTATAGCACCATTATAAAAAGCCATCTTCCCAAATTGCGTTCAATGAAATGCGAATATACCGCAGAAATTTATCGTGCCTTGACGAAGGAGGAAATATTGAATCGTTACCGGAATGATCCTGATTATCATTCGGGAAAAAAGAATTTTGCTTTGTATGAATACTGGCACTTATTCAATATGGTGAAAGATCCTAAGGAATTGGAGGAGCTGTATCGCCGTGCATATCACTATTCTCAAGAATTGACGGGAGGAAAGCCGTGGGTGCTGGCTGCTAATAATTTAGCGGTGGCTTACTTGAAACGCGATACGGTGGATACGGAAGTATTGAAGCCGTTAATTGATTTCTCAGTGAGAGGCTGTAATGTGGAGCGTACGTTTGACGGACGTGTGATTGGTATTGATAATGTTGAGGAGGTGGTAGCCAATCAACTTGCCATGTATTTGAAGAAGGGAGATTTTTCGGAGGCCAGTCGTCTGGCGCAATTGCTGCCCGACAATGAGAAGAACAAGAAGATAAAGGCATTTGCGTTCTGCTTGGGAGGATATTATAAAGTGACCAGCGGATTGAATGATGCGGAAATAGCCCGTCGTCTGGAAACATTTGAATTGGTCAAGAATAGTTCTCCTCTCAATAATGTCGTGATGTGTCTGGCGATGAAGACACACGCATGGAATGAAAAAGCGGAGAAAGCATTGGAGGATTTACCCGCAGACGATCCGAAGACGATGTACTTGAAAGCGGTGTTATATTGTCGTAAAGGAGACTTTTATGCCATGCAGGCAGAAGAGGCGTTGACAAACTGTTTCAAGAAGGACAGCAGTTATATCTCAATAGCCGAATGGGATGGAGATATCAGTGAAGACTGTTTCAAATATGCTAAGATGGGGTATGAAGATGCAATGACTACGGGAGGAAATGAATAGCTTAAATAGATAAATAATGGTGATGAAAAGATATATATTGACGTGTATTTGTTGTGGAATATTTGCGGGCGGCGTACTTGCCCAGCAGCAAGATTCCATTGCAAAGATGCGAGATGCAGCAGCTGCTCAGGATTCCGCAATGCAACGAAGAAGCCAGGCCGATACAGCCTATCGTGTGAAGTTCAATGCAATGAAGTATTCAATGCAGAAACGTTATCAGCCTAAAGGGATGGAGTTCAACAATAAAAAGTTCCTTGATAACTTCTTCTTCGGTTTTTGGGGTGGTTACAACCGTATTATTCCACAAGGGGATATGAATCTTTCCGGCGGACCGGAAATCGGACTGTCTGCAACTAAATTCTTTTCTTCTAAAAACGGAATGCGACTCTATGGAACATGGCAAAGCGCCAGTCGCCAGAGTGATAATGAAAAATGGAGCAATTATTCGTTCGGTATAGATCATATATTCAATCTTAGTACGGCTTTTGCCGGATATAATCCTTATCGTATGTTCGAGATTTCTACGGTTGAAGGGCTGGGTGTACATCTCGCTTCTTTGGCTGGAGAGAAAAAAAGAGCGGGCGATTTCCATCTAGGTTTACAGATGAAGTTGGCCACCGGCACGCGTCTGGACGTGTTTGTAGAACCGGCAATCTCCTTTTATACCGATAATATCGATATCTCCGGAGAAAATAACTGGCACGGATATGATCTGGGATTTAATGCCCGTGTGGGGATGAATTATCGTTTAGGAACCTTCAAGCAGCGTGGAAGTACGGAAGCAGGAGAGGAGAACTTCTTGGACAATACTTTCATCAGTGCGGCTATGGGACTTCAAGCGCAGAATTCCTCATTGGCCAGGGAACAAGGACTGCTGGGCTCTACAGGACCTGTTTTTAATGTGTCCGTAGGTAAATGGTTTTTGGATCTGTTTGGTTTCCGCTTATCTGCATTCGGATCGTATGATGCGTGGAAAGAGAATCAAAAGGCAGGTATGGACAGAATGACTCTGTATGGAGGCGGACGGGCAGAAGTGATGTTGAATCCTTTTGTGTTGTTCAAGAAAGAAGCGCGTTCTATGCGGTGGGGAGTTGTCCCGATGTTCGGTGTCGAGTTGGGGATGATGAAGAAACAGGATGAGCAGGAGGTTATTTCTAAAACATATACGGGATGGACAGGTGGAGTACAGTTTAAGTATTATCCGATAGAGAACTTGGCTTTCTTCGTAGAACCACGTATATCCTTCGTACCTTATACCTTTACAGAGAAGACGATTTCCGGAAAAGTGAATGAGTATTCTTTTATGGATAAGCTGATGAATATTAGTGTAGGGGTCGAATTGCGTCGTCCTACTCGTCCGCAATGGCAGCAGTTAGCCAAACTTAGGGGAGATTTTACTCCTTATTATTATACTTCTTATGCTGTCGGCATGACAATGCCGCAACAGTTGAACCGGCCTACTTCACGCCGTCCGGGTTTCATTACCGGAGCTGCGGTCGGACGGCAGTTTAGTCCGCTTTCCGGATTCCGTTTAGGACTTGACTTCAACAATGCGGCTACCCGTTTGGCGGATGCTAAGGTTGACCGTTACACTTTTACGAGCCTTTCTTTGGATTATATGTTTGATATATCCAATTGGGTAATCGGTTATGATCCGGAACGTAAGTTTGGTACGGAAGTTTTTGCCGGTCCGGTCATTACCCATCGCTTTGAACCGGGAAAGACCTATTGGGGAGGAGAAGGCGGTGTACGTCCTTATTGGAGGCTAGGTGAGCAATTTGATGTTTTTGCTGAGTCTAAATTGCGACTGTATACGCAACGTTATATTAATTCGCGTGAGGGTAAGGGAACTCCTTTACAGCTCTCTTTTGCGGTGGGTACTTCGTATCGATTCAGCCCTTCTTATCGTAAGAGATTGTTAGAAAGCGGTTTTGGTGATGGAACATTCTGGGGAAATACTTTCATCAGTGGAGGGGTCGGCTTTCAGTTCCTGAGTGGCTCGGGACGTTCTATAGGGGCTTTAGCTTCGGTAGGGCCTACTATGAGTGTATCTGCCGGTAAATGGTTTCTACCTTTCTGGGGATTACGTTTCTCCGGTTTTGCAGGCATAAGTAGTTGGGGACAGGCTGCGCGTGAAGATGGAACTCTTGCTGACAAGCGAACGATGCAAGGAGGAGTCCGGATAGAGAGTATGTTGAATCTTCTTTCTTTCTGGCAGCATGATAATGAACAACGTTGGGGAATTGTTCCGATGTTAGGTCTGGAACTAGGTAAGGTACGGAGGCAAAATGAAAATATAAAGGTTAGTGCGGCAGGTGCTGCATATGCCGGTGTGACGGCAGGGCTGCAATGTAAATATTACTTCTCCGATCATACGGCATTATTTATAGAACCTCGTTTCTCTCGTATTCCTTATTCTTACAGAGATGTCAACGTTATTGATAATTATGTGGGGCCTCGCATCTCTACGGCAGATAATGTGATGAGTGTGCAGGTCGGACTGGAATTCCGTCGTGCAGGTGGTAAGACGTTGAAAGAGCTGGCTGCTCGCAGAAGTGAATTCGAACCTTACTATTTTGCCTCATGGAATGTAGGTGGAAATATGCCTATTCATCGGGTGAAACTAGATGACGGTTCCGGTCTTGGAGTTTTAATAGGAGTGTCTGGGGGACGGCAGTTCTTCCCTTGTTCCGGTGCACGGGTAGGCTTGGATTATGTTGCTTTGCCGGGAAAGAACGGATCGGATGCCCGCAAGCTGATTAGTTTATCGGCAGATTATCTCTTTGATGTGACTCATTTTATGGGAGGTTATAATCCGAACCGTAAATTTGGTGTTGAGTTGCTTGCAGGTCCTGTTTTGTCATTCGGAAAAGAGCCTAATAAAACGAATATCGGTGCGGAGGGCGGCGTACATTTTTATTATAAACTGCTTAAGGGATTCGGTGTTTTTGCCGAACCTCGTTTGCGACTATACACTAAAGATATATGGTCGGGTGGAGATTTGACTCCTGTTCATGCATCATTCTCGGTGGGAACCTCTTACAGATTTTGATTTATGAGAGTATAACGTGTACTCAAAGTATTGCAAGCTTTTTTAGGGATATTCCTAAAATAATAAAATATAAGGCAACTGATTCGTAATGAAGAAGTTGCCTTATTTATTAAATATAGTCATCGCCCAGTTGAATTTGGGCGTCATTGACATATTTGCGGATGGAATGTTCTTCGTCTTTACGGCAAATAAGTAGGACGTTTTCGGATTCCGCTATCAGGTATCCTTCCAATCCGTCAATTACAGCGAGTTTTCCTTTCGGTAATACTACCATATTGTCTTTGCTGTTATATAAAAGTGAATGACATTTTAAACTGACGTTACCTTCTTGGTCTCTGTCTGATAAATCATAAAGTGATCCCCAGGTTCCAAGATCAGACCAGCCAAAATCTCCTAATGATACATATACATTATCTGCTTTCTCCATAATGCCGAAATCGATGGATACATTAGGGCATGCCGGGAAATTTTCTTCAATAAATGCTTTTTCTCCATCAGTGGCATAAATTTCCTTTCCGGGCGCCAGTTTAGAAGTCAGCTCGGGCAATAAGGATTCACTCGCTTTGATAATGCTATTTACATTCCACATGAACAGTCCGGAATTCCAATAAAATTCTCCACTTTCTACAAATACCTTAGCTAATTCCAGTTCCGGTTTCTCGGTGAATGTTTTTACTTTGTAGAAGTTATCTCCGGCAGGCTCAGCGATTTGTATATATCCGTATCCGGTTTCCGGTCGATTAGGCTTAATTCCTAGTGTCAGTAGCTTTTCAGAGTGTGAGACAAAATCCAGTCCTTTTTCGATAGCGGCAAGAAATTCATCTTCCTTTAAAATAAGGTGGTCTGAGGGGGCCACTACTATATTGGCATTTGGATTCAGTGCCCTGATGTGATAGGAGGCCCAAGCTATGCATGGAGCGGTATTTCTTCGTGCAGGTTCTAGCAGTATTTGTTTTTCGTTTACTTCGGGTAGCTGCTTTTTAACTAAGTCTGCATACATTGCATTGGTAACGATAAGAATATTTTCTGTTGGTATTACCTTTTGGAAACGATCAAACGTTTGTTGTAAGAGTGAACGACCGGTTCCGAAGAAATCTAAGAATTGTTTGGGCAATGTTTTGCGGCTAAACGGCCAGAAGCGGCTTCCAATGCCGCCACCCATAATCACGCAATAATTATCCTTGTTTGTCATAATAGAGACTCTATTTAAAAGTTTCTGCTAATGTACGGTTTATTCTCTGAATATAGAAGTGTTTGAGATATGTTTTATTATTTTTTTCTCCTTTTTTTTGCCAAACTATTGTGGAATCAAAATAATGTCGTATCTTTGCACCGCAATTGAGAAATCAAGTATGCGCCCAGATGGCGGAATCGGTAGACGCGCTGGTCTCAAACACCAGTGGATTCACTT
>OGHY01001565.1_pt1 | contig 10431 bp, 9 predicted proteins | sample 1571541 | NCBI WGS metagenome assembly OGHY01 (sample SAMEA2581943, study PRJEB24529) | metagenome | biome: Human gut stool | place: China | collected 2011
AAAACATGTCGAGCGTATGTACAGGAAACCCGGAATAGATATAAATGTTCGGAAGTGAAAACAGGTAGGTTGCCTTTTTCACTTTCAGTCCGGTTTCCTCTTCTACTTCCCGAGCCACTCCTTCTTCACCCGTTTCGTTCATGTCGATGAAACCGCCCGGAAGGTCCAGTGTGTCTTTAGCCGGTTCTTTGGCACGACGACATACCAACAGTTCGTCTTGCTCATTCAGAATCAGTGCCACTGTAGCCGATGACGGGTTGAAATAATAAACGAACCCGCAATCGGTACATTGTTTAGACTTCTCGTTATGAATCTCAAAATGGGCTGAACCACATTTCGGACAGTATTTGAATTGGTTAAGTGGGTGTTCCATCCTTCTCATTGTTTTTGTACGGGCAAAAATAATGAAAAAGAAGCAGTTTCAGGTGATATGTCCGTCAGTATTGTATGTTTTAATATAAAGCGTATAAATCCGTATGGAAATTAATGCAGCGCATTTTTGCACATTGCACTGCATTTGGCTTTTATATTGTCTATATTATGGCATTTGTCTGATTATTAGCTAATTTGCTACGATTATTTCGTATATTCCTGATAAACAAATATATATGCATGTGTTTTTTAGTACGAAAGTTTGTCCCTTTCAAATATATTCCCTATTTTTGAAGAACCGATTCCGAACCTTATATTTAATAAACAGGCAGGATTATGAAAAAGTATATATGTCTTTTCTTGACGCTTTGGGGATTATTGCCGGGCTTTGCCCAGCAGACCGACACTGTAGTACTGAATCTTTCGGAAGCCATTACCCATGAACCCAAGGTAATAATGCTTAGCGAAATAGCTTCCGATATTCACTTTATTTCTTTGGAAACAACGGATGACTTTTTCTTGTGCGATGAATATCGCATCATCTATACCGGAGATGATATTCTGGTATATGACCGGCAGATGAGAAATTATTTTCGTTTCGATAAGAACGGGAAGTTACTCAACCGGATTGGTGAGTATGGTCAAAAGACGGAGAATTATCTTGTGGGACTGTCGTTCTCTTATGATTATTCGGAGAAAAGAGTATATGTACATGATATAAGAACACTGGTCTGCTATGATCTGGATGGAAAATTTATAAAACGTATACCGGTTCCGCATCTCAATGGCGATGCCTGTGCGGTATTTGATAAAGGGCATATCCTTTATAGTGATAGCCGGTTTTACATAGATCGGGATAATCCGTTACAACTCTTTCTGACAGACGAAACCGGTAAGGAGTTAAAAGTGTGGCAAGGCTATGTTGAGAAATATAAGTCTTATAAAGCTCTGATGTCTACTCGCGATTTGATGTACAATTATCAGGGAGCTGTTTATTTTAAACCTGCATTTGAAAATCTTATTTATAGGATAGATGGACAGGGAGAAAAGACGGTTGCCTGGCAGTTTGATTGTTCAGGTTATGAGATCAATGTTTCTGTCAATGAAGCTGATCCAAAGAATCGTTATCAGGCTATTTCTGTTCAGCAAGTGTTTGAATCGGATCACTACTTATTCGTTTCCTATATTTTAAGGAATAACAATTTCACAGGTTTGTATGATAAAGATCAAAGGACGTTTTCGAATGTAATTGTAAAGGATGACTTATCCGGAGGTTTTGATTTTATCTTCTCCGGTATAGGTTTTGGTAATCAGTTGATAAACGCTCATGCTGTTTCCTATGCAAAAAAGGCAGAACGCTATCCGGAAGCTTTATTACCATCCCGCAGGCAAGAATTGGATTCATTGGTCAATCAATTACGTATGGGAGATAATCCGGTGATATCCATAACGACTTTAAAATAATAACGACTAAAACGAACGATATGATACAGAAAGACTTTTTTATCAGTGTGTTAACTTTAGGGCTGATCCTTTGCTTTATTGCTTGTGGAGAGAAAAAAATAGCCGTAAAGTCCGCGCTTGAGAGGGTGGAAGCTTTTGCTTTTGATGTAAATGACGATTATCTACAGAGCTACGCCGGTAGTTTTTGTTATTCCACATCAGCCCGTATTGATGGTAAACAGTGTTTAGTAGTCTATAATGGTAAACTTCACTCTGTTGATATTTTGAATCTGACCGATTGTCAGCCTTTGCGGCAAGTAATTTTGGCCAAGGAGGGGCCGGACCAGATCCTTACTCCCAAAGGGATTGGCTATTATAAGGATTCATTTATTATATTTACTACCAATGGTTTGTATCGCGTTGGTCAGGACGGGAAAGTATTGTCTAAGAAACTGCTGAATGATTTGCCTCAGGTTAAGGAAGATGGATATGGCATAGCCGTACCCGGTCTTTCTATTTATTTTAGTGTGTATAGTTTCTTTGGATTTGATGCCAGTAAGGGGGTAGTGGCATTACCTCTTTATTCTTATGAGGAAGATGCTACAGGAGAATATGCTAAGAAAGTATTGGTCATTTCGTGTGATGATTGGAGTATACGGAATGAAGTGGAAATAGATTGTCCTGATATCATAAAGAAGGAGGGAGACATGCAATTATTGAGTTGCATCAATGTACTTCCTCACGGAGACTGGCTGATTTATAATTTTCCGGCATCTTCCAAAGTTTATGTTTACGATTTGTCGGCAAAGAAGAGTAAAGAATATGATTTCCCTTCTACCTTTACAGATTCTTTTTTCCGTTTACCGGATATGAACGAAGAGGAACCCGGTTTCGGATGTCTGAAAACCGGTTATTATTTCCCATTGTGCTATGATGCGTACCATGACGTATTCTGGCGAGTTCAGCAGGGACCATTGGATGGGCATGGAGTAGCAGGCAAGCCTTTTTCTGTCATGTGTATATCTACTGACCTGATGAATAGTGCAGAGTACGTGATTCCTGCCGGTTCAAAAATTTATCCGGATCTGGCTTTTACGGATTCATTGGTTTTATTGCCTTATACGGGAGGAGATAAGATAGGTGAAAACAATATGTGCTTCTATGGATTGGAGTATTAAGGCTTTCCATCTTCTCCTCTCATACGAAAAGTGCATTTCGATCTTCCATCTTCCACCTTTTTTGAGATTACCGATTGATTATCTGTAGTTTAATAGGGTGGAAGATAGCGTTTTAAGGCCATTTATCTTCCACCTCTATCTTCCATCTTCCACCCTCTTTTTTAGGAGGAATATTCGTTTTAATGACTTGATATATAGATAGATAATGTTTGTTTTTTAACTGTTTAAGTCTTTAAAAGCATTTCGTATTCCTTGCTATCTTTAGTGGAAATGGTTGTTTCTTTATCTGAGTCCGGGTGTGGGGGCTAATGGGCCCGGGTATGCGGGCTGATGAGCCCGGGCATGTAGGCTGATGAGCCCGGGTATGCGGGCTTAGGTAAAGATACCGTTTGTAATGTAAATGTTCTTATTAATGATGGTTTATGAAACGAATAAAATAGGTTTGCTTCCTTGTAAATGATTCGTCTGATATTTATATTATTCTGACATTCTTTCTAATTATTTGCATCGGATGTTCTCCCGTACGTGAAGACATGGGTGAAGGCCAACTGTATACCTTGGATGTTAGTAGCGTTGATAAAACTGTTTGTGAGATTCCTCTGTCCGATCTTTTAGAATCGTTTGGTATAAAAATGGCTACGTTCGGTACATTTATTTGTGAAATATTTGGAGATATGATATGTTTCCCTTATTTTCCAGAAAAATCTAATTGGACAATGGAAGGCATAGTCTTACAATTACGACAAATCATCCGGTATTATATACTTCATGGGAGTTACTTTGCTGATTGTGGACCTCTGAATGATAAGATGGGATTTGTCTTGTTTTTCTTTCATTATATTCGTTATGCGAGTGACTCCAAGAGGGATGAACCGAAAAAACTTTCTTGTAAATACGGATTGAAAACATTGGTATTATGAAACATATTTATTTAATAATGAATAGTAGCCGTGGCGCACAATATGGAATAGGCACCTATATCCGGCAAATGACGAAATGTCTGGAAGAGGTTGAGGCTATTGCTTTGACGATAGTAGAGTTGGAGTCTGCCGGGAAAGAGGTAACGGTTACATTCGATGCCACAGGAAAGGTTCGGTATTTAAGAATACCGGAGATTCCGTCTTTAAAATATAAGTGGGAGTTTGAGAGGTATTATCGGAATGCTGCTTATTTGATTTCTTTATATGTGGATGTCGAACAATCTAATATTTTTCATTTGAATCATTTGCAACATCTTTCTCTCGGTGAGTATCTGAAGCATAGACATCCAACTTGTCATACAGTGATAACTATTCACTATTTGGACTGGTGCTTCCAGTTGAATGGTAATGTCCGAAGGTTTCATTCTGTTTTGAAGAAAACGGTTGGGGAGGAACTTAGTAAAATGGAACAATATGTGTTATCTGATTATATACACGATAAAAGATATTTGACAGGGATTGACCGTTTGATTTGTTTGACCATGTTTACAAGAGAATTGCTTCATAAAGACTATGACGTACCTTATGGTAAAATGACAGTAATTTATAATGGTTTGAAGGATGAGGCAGTGTTTCTTTCTATAGATGCACGGCGTAAATTGAAAACTTCATTGTGGTTTGCGGAAGAAAGTAAAATCATTCTTTTTGTGGGACGGTTGGATTCGGGGAAAGGTGTCGATATTCTGATACATGCTTTTAGGAGAGTACTTGAGGAGGTACCGGAGGCTCATTTAATAGTAGTGGGAGATGGCTCCTATAACAGGTATATGAAAGCATGTTCCGGTATTCGGAATAAAGTTACTTTTACGGGAAAAGTGGACAAAGATGAGTTGTATGCTTTTTATCGGATAGCAGATGTGGGGGTGATGCCCTCTTTCCATGAGCAATGCAGCTATGTGGGCATTGAAATGTTGATGCACGGGTTACCCGTCATCGGGACGGATACTACAGGGTTAAAAGAAATGGTAGAGGACCTTTATTGTTTGCCTTTGGTAGAAACGGAAGACGACATTTCTATTCCTATGGGATTGTTGGTTAGGTGGTTGGTTGAATTATTGAGGAAAGGAGAAAGGGACCATAGAAGTCGAGAGAAGTATGAAAAGAATTATTCGTTGGACCAAATGAAGAATAGGGTTTTAAACCTCTATAATGATTTTGATATGGATCGGGATCATTTGAGTTAATTAATTTATTGTTTTACCTTTAATTCTTAGTAACATGAAAAAGTTATCGAAGATTAATTTAGGCCAGTTGCATAAAAACGACATGGCGGACCGCGAAATGAATCAGTTACGCGGGGGAAACAATTGCGGATGCAATTGTAGATTTGATGACCTTACTGAGAAATCGGTACCTAAGAGTACAATTTATGAATTCTCTTGGGCTGAAGGCTATTATGATGATGACAGTACAGTTTGTTCTTGGGAAGGAAGTAACTGCGTTTACGGCGGTAGTAAAGTGCCTCAGTAAGGGAGCGTAATAGGTGCAGGGAGGATTCAATCCTTCCTGCATACTTATTGTCCATTTAATTTATGTAGATATGAAACTGTTTATCTTATCGTTTTTCTTGATCGCTTTCTTTTCGTGCTCTTCCATGCAAAAGGATATGGAGGAAGATCAATTGTATACCTTGGATGTTGGTAGTGTCGACAAAACTGTCTGTAAAATACCTTTGTCCGATCTATTAGAATCGTTTGAGATCGTAAAATTGGAGAATCGTCCGGAAGCTTTCTCTAAAATTTGGAAATATTTTATTGATGAAGATTTCATCGGTTTGTTTGCGCGCCCGAATCCTTTGAAATTATTCACCCGGGAAGGCAAATTTATATGTAGTATAGGCGGTGTGGGAGAAGGTCCCGGTGAATATTTCTCTGTCATACATGCATCGTTTGATAAAAGCCATAATCGTGCTTATCTGTCGGACTTTCGGGGGAATAAGATCAAGGTTTATGAACTATCTTCCGGTACATTTCTACCGGAAGAAACGATTCTTTTGCCAGAGCAGTGTCGTTTCCCCATATTTTATATAGACTCTAAAGAAAAAGAACTGGCGGTATTTCATGTTCCATTTCATGCAAGTAAAATAAATACGCGTTATAAAGAGCCTAATGTTAATTTTGGTTGGGTGCAGGATTTCAAAGGAAATGTTCTTCAAGCCATACCTGCCGAACAGTATGCAGTCCCCGTTGACTTTGGGAGTTCGGTGCATTTTGACATGTTTCAAGGTGATCCTCCCGTTTTTGCAGTTCATCTTGCTGATATCAGAGCTACCAGAAATGATACGTTGTACCATTATGATAAAGCTCGAAATGAACTTATCCCACGCTTTACAACCAACCTTCCCTCTGATCCTTTGTATTTGATAAATGTAGTGGAAAGTACTTTATATTATTATGCTTATGGACAGAAGTACACGGTTGAAGTTAATCCTGAGTATTTAGAGAAACTTTGGACGATACAGGTCAATAAATCAACAAAGGAAGCCAGATATATAGAAGTTGTTAATGATTATTTGGGCGGTATTGAATTTGAATTTTCATTTTTCCTGAATCATATTAACCGTGAATATTTTTTTAAGTCTTATGAACCCCTTGAGCTAAAGGATTTGTTGGAGGGTGTTCTTCAAAATAATACTTCCCTTTCTGATAAAAAACGGCGTGAGTTAACTAAACTGAAAGATAGCTTACATGAAAATGATAATAATGTCCTCTTAATAGGTAAACTGAAGACGAAATGAAAAATAATGTGACTTTCTCAACAGCGAATTATGATTATTTGTATTCGTGTAATCATAAAGAATGTATACCGTTACATCCAATTCTGAGAAGAATCATCAAGCTGGATGAAGATGGTTGTTTGGGCAGTGTGCCGAATGATCCTGAATTGAATGGATATTCTCCTGAGATGATTGCTTATTATTTGCGTAAGTACGATTATCTGAAAGCACGTGGGATTATTGCCTCCAAAGACAACGTGGAATTTGCTTCGCTTACTGCTTCTTCTATTCAGGAAGAGTTGGAAAATTTATCTGTGCTTACATTTGAGGTTACTGACCGTTGTAATTTGCGTTGTCGCTATTGTGCGTATGGAGATCTGTATGAAGGATATGACGAAAGGAAAGGGCAAGATATGGATTTCGGAGTAGCGCAAAAGATGCTGGAATATTTGTATTCGATTTGGGAGAATGCCAATCCTTTGTCTTCCGTACGTACTGTTGCAATCGGGTTTTATGGAGGAGAACCTTTGATGAATTTTGAACTGATACGTCAGGTAGTGGAGTATACTTCAAAGCATCCACTTTCCGGCATAGTATTTAAGTACAATATGACTACCAATGCTATGTTGCTGAATAAATATCAGGATTTTCTCCAAAAGCATGACTTTAAACTACTGATTAGTTTGGATGGTACGAAAGAGGATGATTGCCATAGGATTACTACTAATGGAAAGCCTTCGTTTGAGCATGTGTATCGTCAAGTTAAGGTTTTGAAACAGACTTATCCGGATTATTTTCAACATAGCGTTGTGTTCAACAGCGTGATTCACTCTAAGAGCAATATAGAACGTATTCTGGATTTCTTCGAAAAAGAATTCGGACGGCAAACGATGTTCAGCGAGTTGAGTAATAAAAGTGTTGTAAATAAAGAAGTATATGATTCTATGTATCGTAGTGTGATTGGAAGTATTGCTCTGTCTGCCAGGCAAAGGGAGTTGGATGAGAAGCTAATGTATGGTTCACCTACGATTTCTTCGTTAACTTATTATCTGCATCATTTGTCTAATGAAGTTTTTAAAGATTATCGAACCATGTTTTATGGGGTGAAGAAGCTATCCTTGTTGCCTACGGGGAGTTGTATTCCATTTAGTCGTAAACTTTTTGTAACAGTTACCGGAAAAATATTGGCTTGCGAGCATATTAGCCATGAATTTGCTTTAGGACGGGTATCGGAACAGGGAGTGAAGCTGAATTTAGAGGAGATAGCACAAAAATATAATGAACAGTATTATTCAAAAATAACTCCTGTCTGCAAAAAATGCTACATGCAAAAGTGCTGTGCACAATGCATGTTCTATACGGGGATTCAAGAACAGAAAGTCGTTTGTCGTAACTATAAGAATTATGACTCTTTTGCTAAGTACCTGGCAACCAATTTAAACTATATGGAGCAGAATCCTTGGGCGTATGATAGAGTGATGAAAGAGATTTCTTTATATTAAAAAAGATCAGTATGAATAAACAGTATTTGTATATTGAACCGTATACGCTTTTTTTTGAGAAAGACAAAAAGGTGTTATTGTATAATACCATGGACCAGAAATTTACTTTAATAGAGGTTGATGGTTCGTTGAGTCCTATTGTAGAAAAACTTAAAGAACAAAAGTGCATAGAGATACTACCCAGCCAGTTGGAAAATAAGTCAATAAACCGGTTTGTAGAGGAATTGCGTGCCGGCTTTAATGGTGATATTTTGCCCGGTTCGGCAAATGAGGTGGCTCCTGCCGTTTTTCATCCGGTTATTAACAATCAACGAGATTTTGAACGTTTGAAGAAAGTTAATGCTTTTGAGATAGATGGACAGATTATGAATTACTTGGAAGAAATTTATATTTATCTGAATGGTATGGATAATAATAATGATGATTTTCCTGTCTATCAACAGATTCCCTCTTATTATAATAAGAAGTTAGAGATTGATACGGAACGTCTGATTTATTGGTTGAAAACTATTAATGATTTTCAGGTCAGCCAAATAAACTTATTAGGCGGGGATGTACTTGCACATCCCGGATTTCATCGGGTAATTAATGTACTTCTTAGTAAAGCTTTAGCGGTGAATTTATATTATAAATACGACCTATTTAAAGAGGAATATATCTCTTTGGTAAATGACTCGTTCAAATCTTTCTTTTGGGTGATTCCGGTAAGGGAACTAAAGAGAGATTTCCTTGAAAAGACGCTTGTTTGGTCACGACAATTGCCATTAGTTCATTGGCTGTTTTTAATAACTTCAGAGGAAGAATATTATATTGCTGAAACATTTATTGAGGAGAATGGTCTGGCGCTTGCTGAGATGAAGCCTGTGTTTACCGGAGATAATCTTTCGTTTTTTCAAGATGTGGTTTTCATGGATGAAGCGGATATACAAGGTATGGGATTAATTAAACGGGAAGTATATGTGAACCAAAAAGTGAATCGAAACGATTTTGGACGTTTGACCGTATTGCCTACAGGGGATATATATGCAAATCCAAATTTCCCTTATATAGGGAAAATTGGTGATGAAAGAGTTCACTCTATGATATATCGTGAAATGATAGAGGGGCATTCCTGGCTTCGTATTCGTAACCAAGAACCTTGTTGTAGTTGTATTTATCAATGGTTCTGTCCTTCACCCTCTAATTATGAACTGGCTATTGGTAGGCCGAATCTTTGTCATATAAAATCTTGATTCTCTATTTAGACTTGTGAAATATGTTATTTACATACATTGGTGATGTAGTACATCATTAAGACCCTTTATTAGGTTTGAGAAATGTACACGTATCAATTAGATATTGTTTGTTGGGGGCAGTAATTTGAATGGAAAATTGGTAATTCTTTGTGAGATTTCTTAGTGGATAGAGACTGATATTGCACTGAGAAATGGATTTTAGTCAATACAAACGATTTGCCGCTGTCTGGGTACTTGGGGTTAATGGTACGCTTATTATGCTTATACATAGTGGCTTATGTGACATTTCCCCCGTTTATTTGTCCGGGTAGATAATTTGCGAATTGGCTCAACATGATTTAACTTTGAACCAAGGAGGGAGGTCTCTTTTGAGTTATATAATTTAAAACGGTTAGTCATGGATAAAATCGAGTTTGGAGAAGGTAAGATAACGTTTTCATATAAGAAATCGTATGGGGATTGTTTGTATCAGGATTTGATTGCCGTGGAATATGGCAAGCCTTATTGTATGATACAAATAGAAGGAAGAGGTAGTATTCTGTTTTTAATAAGTTTGCATGATGTTCTGGAAAAATTGCCTGCAAATTTTCTTCTGATAAATAGGGGAATAATAGTAAATATAGAACATGTTACGGATCTTGTATGTCTGGATGGAGTATATCATGTAAAGATGGATAATAATAAAATATATAGGATTAGCACTCGTAAAGTGGCTATACTCAAAAGGACCCTTATGGCAAAAAGTGACACGATCCAAGTTTAGTCTTTAGAAGAATATATAGAAGAAAAATACCAAAAAGTTTTATATACTACGAAAATGCAGTATATTGTAGCCGTGAAAGTATCATGCAGGGAGATACTCGTTTCTGATATGGGGCAAGTGGGATCCTTATGCACAAACAATAAATCTTAATTCAATTGTGGCTATGAAACACATGTTCTTATTATTGATCGGTGTATTTGTATTATTGGGATGCAGTTCCAATAAGAAGCAAGAACCTATAT
>OGHY01001577.1_pt1 | contig 10391 bp, 7 predicted proteins | sample 1571541 | NCBI WGS metagenome assembly OGHY01 (sample SAMEA2581943, study PRJEB24529) | metagenome | biome: Human gut stool | place: China | collected 2011
AGTTTCACGAAAGGGAAGTTGACGTTGATTGGGCAAGCGTGTTCGTGCCTGCAAGATTTTTAAGGCAGACGGAAGCTCCGAGAGTTGTGGCAGATTATTGCGATAAGTTTGGCGTGAAGTATGAGCGTGTCTGCTTCGAGTTGTCGCCTGATGTGCTTGATGAAGCTGACAGCACAGCGGCAGATAACGTGGCTCTTATGAGAAGACAGGGCTTTCATTTTCTGCTTACAGGCTTCGGCACTGAGGGCTTTAAAATGCTTAAGACCGCTGAATTCAAGGTAGATAATATCATGCTTGACGGCTCAGTGGCTCAGGTTCTTGGTAAGAGCGACAGGTATGATACCTGCGTGAACTCTCTGCTGAATTTCGTTTTTGACCTTTATGCTGAGGTCATAGCTGACGGAATTACTGATGATAAGCAGGTGAAACAGCTCAGCGGTATGCAGTGCCTTTACTATTCGGGAGAAAATGCAGGAAAATATATTGCGGAAAGATACGTTCGCAATAGAAATGAGTAATAAACGGGTGATACGGTTTTGGACGGTAAAAATATAGATAAAAATACAAGAGTAGTCGATACCCTTGCACTTCGCAGGACCGCCAAGGAAGCTAAACGCTATGTGGTATTGATGAGATTGCTTAAAATACTTGCCATTATACTTATCGCTATCGTGGCGGCGGCTTATGCGGTGTCTTATTTTTACGACAAGTATGGTAGCTTTACAGTTAAGATAAGTAAGTATGATATGATAAATCAGGGGCTTACTCTTTCGGAAACTCCTGACTATACCACGAGCAATTCAAGGCTCAATGCGGATATCCTCTATGATATGACAAATATCAGCGGCGAAGATCTCCCTGATAATATCGACAAGATAAACGGCAGCCATAATGGCGAGGGGTATATAGCTTATACTTTCTATCTCATAAATTCCGGTAAAGACACACTTAGCTATGACAGCGAAATGACTATCGAGAACGTCACGAACGGTGTTGATGAAGCTATCAGAGTGGAGCTTTTCGTGAATGGCGAGAAAACTGTTTATGGTAAAACAAAGTCTGACGGCAGCGGTAAGGAAAGCGATTGCGACAAGGAGTTCGCCTCCTCTACTGAGGTCATGAAGGACCGACGTGAAAAGCTTGGTCCTGGTGAGAAAGACAAGTATACAGTGGTTATATGGCTTGAGGGAAATGACCCTGATTGTGTTGACAAAATAATCGGTGGCACAATGAAGCTTGGTATGAATTTCAAGATCGTTGAAACAACTTAAAGAATTAGAAGGGAGGAAGCCTCGGGGTTCCGAGGTTTTGAATTATGAAAAAAGCTTTGAAGATCGTTTTTAATGTTATCGCATGGGTGGTGCTTATCTTTGCACTGCTTATAACAATTCTCGTGTTCTCGTCTGATAAGAATAATGGTACGGCAAGTCTGCTGGGATATATTCCGCTCACAGTTGAATCTGACTCAATGAAACCAACTTTCAAAAAAGGCGACCTTATTATCTCAAAGGAAATAGACGATATCAATTCTCTGAAAAAGGGCGACGTTATCACTTTCTGGACGCTTATTGACGGCAAAAAGGTGAAGAATACCCACCGTATCGCAGAGGTACTCAATGATAACGGCACTGTAGGTTTTATCACACGAGGCGATGCTAATAACGCAGATGATACATACACTGTTTATGCAGGTGATATAATCGGACAGTGGGAAGGTGCAAAAATAGGCGGTTTCGGCAAGGTAATGGATTTTCTCAGAACAAAAACGGGATTTTTCATTTGCATACTTTTGCCGATAGCACTGTTTTTCCTCTTTGAGCTTTATAAGCTTATCGCAACCATAATCGAGGTAAAGCGTCCTGCTATCACAGAGAGCGATGAGGAAGAAATAAAAAGACGTGCAGTTGAGGAATATCTTGCACAGCAGAAGAAAGAGGAAGAGGAAAATGCACAGCAGGAGAAAAATGACAAATAACTGCTGCTTGGGTGATACATTATGAATGGATTTCTGAAATGGTTTTTTGTTTTCATGTCGTCAATGCTTGCAGGCTTTGGACAGATCTTCAAGGGTCTGTGGAACGGAATAAAACAGATCTTCAATATAAAAAACTACATAAGGATATTCAAGACCTACTCGGCAGACTTTGGCGCGCTGGGCTGGATACTTTCTGTGCTTGCAATTATCGTTGTTGTGGCTATCTTTGTGCTTATTATTTTTATGATAGTGCTTGCTGTGAGAAAGTACATAAGATTCAGACACTCTATCGTCAGCAACGAGGATCTTATCGAAGAAATATCTGACCTGCAGCGTCAGGTGGTCAAAATGACTAAGGAAAAAGATGAGATCATGGCAATGAAGGTGGCTCAGCTTGGGGTCTATGACAACACCGCTCTTGCAGAGGGTGAAAAAAAACTTGCAGAGGGCGAGCAGATGCCTGCACAGGGCGAAGTTCAAACCACTGTTGACGGCGTTGTTCAGACTGCCGACTGCCGTTTTTCAAAGCTTATCGAGGTGGACAATTTCTACAAGACATACGAGCCGCCTGCTTACAATAATGACATCACCCTTAGCGGTATCTGCGAAGCATACAGAAACTTTGCCTGCTCAAGAATGCACCTTTATTATGACATAAAAACTATCCGACTTTTCATTGCAGGCATGGCTTCAACAAAGCTCATTATCCTGCAAGGTATCTCTGGTACAGGTAAAACATCATTGCCATATTCATTCGGTAAGTTCTTGCAGAAAGATACCACTATTGCTTCTGTTCAGCCGTCATGGCGTGACAGAACTGAGCTTTTCGGCTACTTCAACGAGTTCACGAAGAACTTTAATGAAACAGAAGTCCTCAAAAGAATTTATTCTTCTGAATACAATGACGATGTAAACTTCATACTCCTCGACGAGATGAACATTGCGAGAGTAGAATATTACTTTGCAGAAATGCTCTCGATTCTTGAAATGCCTGATCCTGCCGAGTGGGAGCTTGATCTTGTTCCTAATGTGTGGAGCACCGACCCTGTTCGTCTTGATAAGGGCAAGCTGCGTATTCCGCAGAACATTTGGTATATCGGTACTGCCAACAACGACGATTCCACGTTCACTATCTCAGATAAGGTATACGACCGTGCACAGCCTATCAATCTTGACGCAAAGGGAGTTGCCTTTGACGCACCTGACACGCCGCCTATGAATTTAAGCTTTGAACATCTTGATACACTCTTCAAGGAAGCTTTTCAAATGTATCCGGTTTCACAGGACAGTCTGAAAAAGATCCAGCAGCTTGACCTGTGGGTAATTGAAAAGCTTAGAGTGGCTTTCGGTAACCGTATACTTAAACAGATGAACTTGTTTGTTCCTGTATATGTTGCCTGCGGTGGAGAGGAGCTTGACGGCATTGACTATGTGCTTGCCACAAAGATATTCAGAAAATTTGAGTCCTTGAACCTTGCAATGCTCAGGGACGAGCTGAAAGAGCTTTGCACCTATATGCAGAAACTTTTTGGCAGAAACACCATGAAAGAGTCTATAGCATATCTTGAAAGATTGCAAAAGCTGTACTAAAATTTGTACTCATAAACTTTGAGAGGAGGGACGGGCATGAGCGAATACAACGAACAGCGTGCAGCTTTTGATAATGCTGTAAAGACGTTTGACGGCAATAACAGCTTTGCGGCAGCCCGTGCCTTGCTTCTTTCGGGCGAAAAAACTGTATCTTTTAATCGTAAGATAATCGAGAAGAATATAGATTCGTCCTGGCTCACAGAGATAGAAAAAGCTCTGCCACATCTTGATACGGTAATAAGAAATCCCAGAAACACCATTAAAGAAGTGGAAGAGATCGTGCCTATCGCTATGTCAAGGAAGATAACGGTAGAGTCCATAAAACATCTGGGACAGCATACCGATCTTATTCAGGATATCGACAAAAAGACAGGAAAGATAACTCCGTCAAAGATACTCAACATTCATAAGGAAGAAACTCTCGATACATATGAAAATAGATTTGTAAATACCCTTATCGACAGGCTATACATTTTTATAAATATAAGATACAATAAGCTTGTCCAGACCGCAGAGGCGCAGGAGGCTTATTCTTTTAATTATGACACCTCGGCGGACAGCGGCGACGGGAGAAAGGTCAACATTAGTTTTAAGATAGAAACTGTTGACAGTCTTGTCGGCGGCGGCAGCAAGGATACCAACGTTTGGACAAGGCTTGAAAAGGTAAAAAAGGCTATCGAGGGCTACAAAGGCTCAGTGCTTTGTACCACTCTTGGCAACGCTTTTATCAGACCGCCTGTTATGAGAACAAACGCTATCATTAAAAATGTGGACCTTATGGCGTGTCTTACCCTTTGGCAGTTTATCGAAAGCTATGATAAGGCAGGCTACGAGGTCAATGTTTCTGATACTGCACAAAGACCTGATGATTCTTATATCGAGGATATATATGGTCTGACCGCAATGAACTATATGCTTTTCCGCTCCTATACCCATGGGGCAGACAAGTCGGAGGAGCTTAAAACTATAAAGAGCAAGACCCTTGCACCAAAGGTTGTCAGGCGTTTTGATAAGCAAACGTCTGATAAATACGATGTTATAGTTGGCGAGGGTGAACAAAGTAGTGCAAGTAAGACAGATATGGGTATGACTGCCGAAGAGGCAGGAAACCTTACGGCAGAGCTTGACCGTATAGTTGAGATAGAAAAGCAGTTTCTCAAAGACGAGGAAGACCGTAGGAGGGCTGAGGAGCTTGCGGCTGCAGAGCGTCAGCGGCGTGAGGAAGAAGAGCGCATAAGGCTGGAGCATGAGGAAGCTGAACGCAGACGATTGGAGCTTATCCAAAAACAGCAGGCGGAGCAGGCTGCAAGAGAAAAGGCGGAGCGTGAGGAACGTGAACGCCGTGAGAAAGAGGAAGAGATCAAGCAGATCGCAAGACGCAAAAGGCAAATGGAAGAGCGTCAGCGACGTGAAGAGGAGCAGCGTGTCCGTGAGGAAAGAGCCAGGATCCGAGAGGAGAAAAAGCTCGTCCGCAGCAGCCTTGGATCTGCTATGGATCAGCAGATCAGCACGAATGAAGAAGCAGTGTCTTCAAGCTTTGTGTCAGAGTATGAGTCCCCTGAGATCGCTGCAAAAAAGGCGAAAGAAGCACAACAGCAGCGTGAGCAGGAACGTCGTGAACGTGAACGTGCAGAGCGTCTTAAAGCTGAACGTGAAAGCTTTGAAAATAAAAATATCAATGAGATATTTAAAGAATATTCCAAAAATCCATATTACATGGCAAAACGTGGCATAACATATGTTCTGGCTCACGCATTTGGGATCATACCTGTTGTGACGGATAATCCGGACTATATCAGGATGCTCAAAGTCAAGAAGGAAAAAGAACAGGCTGAGGCAGAGAGAAAACGTGCAGAGCGTGAAATTGAGATCATTTATGAAAAATACGCTCCGTATCTGAAATATGATGTAAAGAGGCGTATCAAAAACAGGCAGTTTAAAAAGAGAAAACGTCTTGAGCGAAAGAACAGACCGCCAAGACCATATATTCCGCCACAGCGCACCGCTGAGGAGCAGAAGGCTATCGACACTGAAATGAAACGACTCTATAAGGAGTATCACGTTTCGGCTGTGGGCAGAATGGCAAGGCATTTGAAAGAGAAATATAGGAAACAATAACACGGAGGGAGAGTCGTTATCATCGGCAAGGCGTTGAGGATAGTAAAAATAGCTTTGACAATACTTGGCTCTGCTGTGTTTGCGGCACTGCTGAGTGTGACGGTGTACATAATGGTCTGCGGCTGTATCGGCAAAACAGCAAGCATTTTTGGTTACAGCGTACTGAAGGTCGTGAGCGGAAGTATGGAGCCGTCTATACATGAGGGCGACTATATTTACATCAAAAAGACGGATACTGACAGCTTAAAGGCAGGGGATATCATTTCGTTCTACTCTCAAGATGATAGTATTAAAGGCGAGATAAATACTCACAGGATATCTGAGGTTTTGAGCGACGGCACTTTTGTTACTAAAGGCGATGCTAACAAAATAGAGGACAGCGTGACGGTGCAAAAAGTCAGCATTATTGGAAAATACTATGGAAAGCTCAGATTTTTCAAGTGGCTTGGGTCGTTTGCATCGGGAAAAAAGTTGCTTATGCTGTTGGTGATAATCCCAACAGTTTGCATGGCGGTGTATGAGGTAAAAACTATCGCCAAGATAAAAATATATTCAAACCGTGAGGAAGCCTTGAAAGCGGCTGAGGAAGAAAAGGAAAAGCTTATGCGTGAGGCTGTTGAAAAGGAAGTTCAGCGGCTGAAAATGCAGGAAAACGAGAAAAAGGAGGCGAACAGCTTTGAATCAGGAAAAGATAATGAAGGCTAAAATGATAACGGCTATCGTTATTTGTATTGCGGCACTTGCAGGGCTGTTCGTTTTTATCGGGCTTTATATGGATAAGTCCGAGGAAGTCAGAAAGACTTACATCGCTAAGTATATGGAAAATCTTTCTGCTGTCTCTGAGGAGATAGACACTTATCTTGAAAGCGGTAAGGATCTTCCAACGAGATACAACATGATACTTTCGGATATGGGTGCGGCAAGGTCGCTGGTGTTTCTTATCGACGATTACACTGATGAGCAGAAGGCTATAAATGAGCTTCATTATTGCTTTGTGAAGTATCCCGAACAAATGCAGGGCAAGCTTGAGGACGTAAAAAAAGCACTTGACCATATCACCGAAAATCTTGACAAAGGCTATAGGGAAGTCAACGAGATAGTTGATTCGGTTGATAAAATGGGAAATTAATGCAAGGAGGACAATAACGTGAGCAGTAAAGGGCAGCTTAAAAGAGAAATAAAGAAATGCAGACTTACTATCGAGGAAATAGAGCGTAAGAGATCACGTTCACAATCAGCACTGGTTCAGGCAATTCTTTTGCAGGAAGAGCCTAACGAAATGGACGTTGAGTGGTTCAACAAATACACAGGCGAGATAACCGCTTGCAGAAACCACATGATAGAATTGCAGAAAGAGCTTGACTCGATGAAATAATGGAGGTCGCCAAAGTGGCTGAGCATAAAGTGATAGAGAAAGCAGACAGCGAGGAAGAAAAGAAGAAACGCAAACTGCTTATTATAAAAATAATACCAGTTGCAGTGCTGGCATTTATACTTATTGCGGTCAGTCTGGCTTGGTTTACCATTGATAAAGCCCTTGATCTTGATTCATTTGGAATGAAAAGCGTAGATTCGCCATTTGAACTGAAAACAGTAGGCAGTGCCAATGTGCTTAAAGCTGAGATACTTGACAGCAATGACTACTCTAAGGTGTCTGATGGGAGCAACATCACTTCTGACGAGAACAATAAGATCAACTGGCTTCTTGATGAAGAAAGCGGTATGACGAATGGTATTAATCCTGGTAGTCATGGAAAGCTTACTTTTTATGTTGTCCCAAACCAGTCGGGAGAAATGGAGATACAGTTCAAGTTGAGTATCACGGGGTATGCAGAGAATAAAAACGAAGACGCTGTTTCTTATGAAAAGGTTACTGAAGAAGAAGTAACTAGATTTATGAATGGACATATCATGTTTTTTTGAGAAATATGATGAGAACAATCACACATATTCCGATTTTCTTCATGATGAAACATTCACAAGGACGCTTAAAGATTGTAAAGTAGACGTTCCGCAGGAAGTGAACGTATATTGGGTATGGCCGAACACGCTTGGTCAGATACTAATGAAAAGCACAGATGAAAATCTGACAGAGAAAAATGTGCTGTTTGATGATGACAGTAAAGAACGTTTGAATTTTGCGGAATATATGAAGGGTAATTTAAGCTTGTTCTTGTCAGGTGATGCCGATAAAGAACAAAATAAAAAGGTTATTGAGAATATACTTAATGGTGATAAATACAGCACAGCACAGTTATCATCACTAAGCTCCATGTATAATGACGCTGACGAAAAGATAGGTACAAAGGTGCAATATATCCTTGTTGAACTAAACGTATAGATAAGAATATTAACTTTGCACGGAGGCAGTTGAAAGTGAAAGCTAATAGAAATCAGAAAATTAATAGAATATGCCACAAGCTTTACAGCAAGTATCGCAAGAATGTTATTTCTTTAGTTACCGCTGCCGTATTGCTTGTCACGAGTATGCCGCTTGCAGACATTTCAGGTGTTGTGTCTAAAATGGTATCAACTGTCACCAATGCTATTACGGCTATGGCGGCAGATACATATACTGACATTTCTAATGATATCAAAAATGGCGTTTATACCATACAGAATGCAGAAGATTTTAAAAAGCTTCTTAATGCAGACCCTTCTGTTTATCAGAATATCACTGTATTGTTTTCAAACAACCAATCTCAGTTTAAGGCTTCTGATTTTACAGGAATAGAAAAAGGACTTGGCAATGAAAAGTATCCTTTCAAGGGAACAGTCAAAGCAAATGAGGGTTCAGCTATTAATCTTCCTATTAATTTTGCTCTGTTTGAATATCTTAGTGACAGTGCAAATTTAGATACTATTATTTTTGCTAGACCGGAAGAAAAAAATTCAGCTTTGCTTGCTGAGAATGTTATACACGGCGATGTGGCTTCAGCTAATAAGTGGAAAATAAAAGCTGATCCTGTAGATGATTCAGGTGCTACAATTTATAAATCCTTCACGTCTGTTATAGGAAATATGAAAAATGGAGCAAATGTCGATCTGGATATCACTCTAAGTAATGATGTCCAGGTGGAAGTATCAGGCGGGGATAATGCAGGTCTTGCTTGCGGCACTATGGACGAGAACGCAAGTCTTGCCGTAAGCTTGTCAAGTAATTTGCTTGACGTTTCCGGTAAATCGAATGCAGGTGTATTTGTCGGGAAAATGAGTGCTGGTGCGACACTGAGCATCGACAAGTGCAACACCTTGACGAACGTAAATATATCTGCGAACAACGCAGGCGGACTTGTGGGTAGTGCAGAGAATGCAGAAATAAATGTTGGCGAAGGTGTCACCATTACCATGACCGGAAGCGTTACAGGCTCTGTAACTGCGGGCGGTCTTTTCGGCTCTTATACATATAGTAAAGCCAACGAAAAGACATTTGATATTTCAAAATTCAGTGGCATGAAAATGGCACTTGCTTGTTCATCAGGAGATACCGCTGACAGTGCGGCTGTTGGTTCTGTTTTCGGAGTGCTGACAAACAGCACAGATAGTGTAAAAATTAGTATCACGGGCACTGCTAATGATACTATTACTTCAAACTTCAAGGGTACTGTCAGGGCAGGCTTTTATGGTGGTATTGTCGGAAGATATTCTGCCAATGCTCTTAGCTCTGAACTAGCACTCAGCGAAGTTACTGTAGATGTGACCGGTTCATGCAATGCCCTTGATTTTGGTGGCATTATTGGTAAGATAGGTGATGACAGCAAGGCTTATGTAAGCGTCAGGAATACCACTATAAGTATTAATAATCCCACATCATCACAAAATAATTATGGCGGACTTGTGGGCTATGCAGATCAGGCTTTTATTGATGTTGGCGGCAAAGTCAAAGTTACTGCAAATAATGTTTCTGCAAACCAGAGCGTAGGTGGCATTGTTGGCAAATTTAATAAAAATGGCGTTGTAAGGCTTGGCGGTGAAACAGACCTTTCAGGCTTTTATCCTAAAGACCCTAACAAAAACGGATGTCAGATAGTAGGAAATAGAGGCAATGCTTTGATCTATAGCTTAAGCGGCTGGTCATTTACAAGGACAACTTCAAAAGTCATAGACGATATGGATTGGGGCGGAGTGCTTCGACTTAACAATTCCGATCTGCTTGAGAGTGCTGACGGTGTTCTGTCTTTTGATGGATCAGGGCATACTGTTACAATAAATGGATTTCCTAATAATAATATAACCATAAGCAATAGAGCAGATTTTGCCCGTGCGGCTTTGATAATGCAGCATGATAGAAATGATTTTGTTAAGTATATCGGTGCTAGCAGGGCAGATATGCTTGCGGCAAATATCAGCCTTAGTGCAGATGTTGATATAAGCGGCACAGGTCTAACCGGCTTTATGCGTGACAATGGTGAGGATACTTTCACAGGCACGCTTACTGGCAATAGTCATAAACTTACCATGACAGTGGGAACAGATAATGATAAGATAGTTTTCCATACTCATAATGGACTTTTTGCAAAGACAAGCGGTGCAAAAATAAGCAATATAATGCTTGTTTCAAACTTAAATATTGTTGGCGATAATGCTTCGGACGGTGACGCTTGTTATATTGGTTCTATTTCTGCATACAACAGCGGAGCTTTGACTATTGACAAAGTGACCGCCAATGTGACCGCAGCCCCAAGTGGTGCGTATACGAATTTTGTCG
>OGHY01001597.1_pt1 | contig 10317 bp, 7 predicted proteins | sample 1571541 | NCBI WGS metagenome assembly OGHY01 (sample SAMEA2581943, study PRJEB24529) | metagenome | biome: Human gut stool | place: China | collected 2011
CGATCCGGATCAGGTACAAAAGCAACTGAAGGATTGGGATAAGTTTGATCAGGTTGCACAGAAGATGAATGCCGCCGGATATAAAATGTTATCGGGATATGATGATTCCTATCGGGCATTTTCCAACAATGTCTCACATCCCTGGGTGGTCGATAACAAGATTGTTATAGATGAAAATATCAAGAAGTGGATTCGTCAGACGAAGGAATATGCTCAAAAAGATTATAACAATCATACTACACTGTGGAGTCCGCAGTGGACGCAGGATCAGGGACCGGATGGGAATGTTTTTGGCTTTTTCTATTCGACCTGGGGTATTAATTTTACTCTGATGGGAAATGCATTGGCAGACAGTAGTAAACCAGCAGAAAAAGGAAATGGAATTTACGGAGATTATGCCGTGTGTGAAGGTCCACAGGCATATTACTGGGGCGGTACATGGATGTGTGCGGCGCAGGGAACCGATAATATTCCTTTTATCAGGGATTTGATGAAGCGTCTGACGTGTGATACCAAAACCATGAAGCAGATTACATTGGATACGCAGGACTATACGAATAATGAGAAAGCAATGGATGAGATTGCAAAAAGTGACTATCAGTCGGATTTCCTTGGTGGACAAAATCATATTGCACTTTTTGCAGAGGCTGCAAAGAAAATTGATATGAGTAATATATCAGATTATGATAAGGACTGCAATGAGCAGATTCAACAGTGTCTGCATCCGTATTTTGAAGGTAAAATTTCACTTGCGCAGGGAATGGACGATTTTTATAAAAAGATGGAGCAATTGCATCCGGAATTATCCCATTAATTTAGGCAGAAAGAGAGGAAATACCTATGAAGTGGTTGAATCAGATCAGTATTAAAGTAAAGGTTATGCTGCCAATTTGTATTTTGGGAATTGTTATTCTTTTGGCAAGTATTTCAAGTCTTGTAAATTCGAAAAGGCTGTTGCAGGCGGGGGGCGTAATTTCGCAGGATTGTTCGAAGAGTATTGAACTATTGATGGATATGTCATCCGAGTTGGAATCCATGGGGAAAAATATGTATGGACACTGTGATGCGGAAAATTCTATTTCCAAAGAAAGCTTTGCAACATCCATCCATGAAAAGCTGGAATCTATGGATAGTTATTTTAAAAAGTATAAAAAACAGAAAAAAACAGCGCGGGAAAAAGAATATTTCGGGGCATTACAAAATCGCTTTAAAAAGTATAAAGAAGGAATGGAACAGGTCCTTACCGCAAGTTCAAAAGGCGATGCGGATGGTGCAACGGAGGCAATCAATGTGATACAGAAACCTTCGGAAGATTATCTTGCAAAGAAAATCAGCAGTCTGATTGCTATGCGGAAACAGGCAATGAATGATTCATTACAAGCACAGCAGGCAGCATATGAATTTTCAAGAAATTCTGCTATTGTATTCATTGCAGTTTCAACGCTTATGATTTTGTTTTCTCTTTGGATATGTCTGAAGGGGATTGTAGCACCGATGCACTATATCAGTCAGACATTGCAGAAAATGGTGGCAGATATTGAAAAAAATCAGGGAGATCTTTCTGTAAGATTAAAGATTTCAGGAAAAGATGAGATTGGTAAAGTCGGAAGGAATGTAAATGCATTTATTGATACGCTTCAAAATGTTATGGGACGGATTACAGACAGTTCTTTGCGTATGAACCAGATTATCCGGGAGGTGGATGACAAGGTACGTAGTTCAAACGAAAATTCGGATGATATTTCCGCTGCCATGGAAGAATTATCGGCATCCATGATTTCCGTTGCGGATATGGTTTCCGGGATTACAAAAAATATGAAAGAAGTGGAAGATCGTACGAAAGAACTTTCGGAAAAATCGGATGGTCTTTTATCCTATTCAGATACGATGGATCAGAACGCGGATAAACTCAAAAATGATGCAATTTTAAATAAAAAAAATACGGGAGAAATTGTCACTGATATTATCGGAAAATTGCAAACAACAATTCAGGAAAGTAAAAAAGTAGAAAAAGTCAGTGAACTTACTAATGATATTTTAAATATTGCAGATCAGACCAATCTGCTTGCATTAAATGCATCCATTGAGGCAGCACGTGCAGGGGAAGCAGGACGTGGTTTTGCAGTAGTTGCCTCTGAAATTGGTAAATTATCGGAATCCAGCAGGGACGCAGCGGTTAATATCCAGTCCATCAATAGTACCGTGATTGGAACCGTGCAGGAATTGATAAAAAATGCTAACGCGCTGGTAACTTATATGGAACAGAATATACTTCCGGATTATGACAATTTTGTGTGTGCTGGGGCACAGTATAATGATGATGCAGTCTATATTAATGAAGTGGTTGAGAAGTTTCATCAGATGGCGGCAGATTTAAAACAGCGCACCGAGTCAGTAATGGAATATATTTCACAGATTCAGAGGGCGGTAGAAGAAGGCTCTGAAGGTATTAATCTTGCTGCAAAAAATACAGCCACGCTTTCCGAAGAAATTTCACACATTTCCAGCCAAATCATGTACAATAAAAAAATAGCTGATGTACTCAGTGAAGAAGCAGAACACTTTATTTAATAAAGGACACAGATGGAGAAGGCATGAAACGAAAAATTGCAATTATTGCAGACGGATGGCGCAGACATATTACATATGTCTGGATCCGGGGATGCAGGAATTACATCAAAAAACATGAGCTGGATATAGAAATTTCGGTATTTCACAGTTTCGGAAATTTTAGCAGGGATGAAAAATTCAATGCAGGAGAATACAATATCATCCATCTGCCGGATTTGTCACAGTTTGATGGTATTATTCTGGAAGTTACGAATATGCTGAATCAGAAAAAGAAGCAGCAGATCATACGGATTATTCAGGAGTCCGGGGTACCGGCAGTATCGCTGCTTGAAAAAATTCCGGGATTGTATCATGCAGGACCGGACAATTACGCAACAATGGAACAGATGGTGGAGCATCTGATAGTGGCTCATTCCTGCAAAACATTAAACTATGTGGGAGGACCGGCAGACAGCCAGGAAAATCTTTTGCGTTGGCAGGCTTATGAAGATGTCCTGCAAAGATATGGAATTCCGCTTGAAAATGACAGAATCTGGAATGAAAGCTATGAAGTGGAGAGCGGTGTCCGTGCATTCATACATTTTCAGGAAAAACATCTGCTGCCGGATGCCTTTGTCTGCGCAAATGAGAATATTGCGGTGGGGCTCTGCCATCAGGCACAGCAGGAAGGATTTAAAATTCCGGCTGATTTTTGTGTGACAGGATTTGATAATTTTGATAAAGCATCTTATTACAGACCGCGGATTACGACGGTGTCATACGAGAGAGAAGTCATTGCTGAGGCAGCCATGGATCTTCTGGTACAGATCTGGGGGCAGAATACAACAGCTGACTGTAAAACGGTTCCTGTACAAATGTTGTTTCAGGATAGTTGTGGCTGTAAACCAGAACAGGTAAGAAGCAGGAGTGAATATATTGAAGACCGGATTTTTCAGGAAGTGAGGGAAATTGATCTGCACAATGAGATTATGGAATTAAAGCACAATCTTATCGAGTGTGAAGATTATAAGCAGATGGCACAGTATTTTACAAAATGTGTCTGTGGTCTGCGTTGTAAAGGCGTGCGTATCTGGATGAATCAGGATCTGGTGGAGGAATCATTGAGCGATTCCATGGGTGAGGCTTCTTATATTACAGATGGATATCCGGATACCATGCACGTGATCTGTGAAAAGGGAATGGAGCAGGAATATTCATTGTATGTGTATGCACCACTGCATTTCCGGGAGCGGGAAGTAGGGTATGTTGTTCTGGCAGACTGCGATTATATGCTTGAAAATCAGTTCTTGTTTGAAACAATGAATACGTATCTGGAATCCCTGGAATATCTGTATCGCAAACTCAGGCTTCGAAAAGCAAACGAAAAATTATCCCGGTTGTATGTGCTGGATTCTCTTACAGGGTTGTATAACCGTATGGCATACCAGGAGTTTGCAGAGCCTTTGTATGAAAAATGCAGATTGCAAAAAAAACCGGTGACGGTTATGTTCATTGACGCGGATCATCTGAAATATATCAATGATACGTTTGGGCATGATATGGGGAATCTGGAAATTCGTGGGATAGCAGATGGGATTCGTAAAGTATTTCCGCCGGAAGCCGTTTCCATGCGGTACGGTGGAGATGAGTTTGTTGTACTGCTTCCGGGATGTGAAAAAGCGCAGGCTGAAAGTTTAAAGGCAGCGTTTTTAAAAGCATTGGATGAAATATCGAAAAGTCTTCATGCTGAATTTGATGTGGAAGCGAGTATCGGATATGAGGTAGTTCTCTGCGGGGAAAAAAGTCTCAATGAATGTATCAATAATGCGGATGAAAAAATGTATCAGTTTAAAAAAGCGCGGAAAGCACAGCGCGAATAAGTGCTGTTTCTGGGAACCGGATGTCCGGTTCCCATTTTTTCTGAAATGATTGCAAAAGTACGGAAAATACCGTAAGATATAGGAATGAAGAAGGAGAACGGCATGTATTATTTGATGAATAAAAATGAGAAAATTGCAAAGACGGCATTTGAAGGGGGGCTGCATGGGCGGCATCTGAGCACAACATCCCCAGAGTATGGCACGGATGGTTCATTTGCCAAGTGTTGGATCAGACTTCCCTATGCAGTGGAACCGGACGAATTTACCTACGGTGGTACTTATTACCGGGAGCATGGACCGCGGATCGGTGACAACTGGGTAAATATAGCGGTGGCATGCCTGACTCCGGAGACGAGAAAGACGATGATTGGACTGCGGGAGTTTGCGTTTGAGAAGCACCCGAAATATAACCTGCCGGTCTGGAGGTTAGAGGCACTGACTGCTGAGATGCATGCGATCATAGATGCAATTCTGGAAAAGGATGCTTTAAGAACGAAACAGATTGCGGTAAAATAAAAGTAGTTTTCAGAAAGAGAGAATAGAACATGAAGAAGCGAATCATTTCCGTGCTGCTTGCAACAGTGTTTGCGCTGTCTGTGATTGGATGCGGAACGAAAGATACAAAGGAACAGGATGCCTACCGGCAGTATGGAATTACCTGCATGGAGAGCGGAAAGTATGAAGATGCGGTCAAGGCATTTCAGAATGCGCTTGGAGAGTCGATCGGACATATCGGGGAGAAAGAACTGGATATCTGTTTTTACAAGGCAAAAGCACAGGTACTGGATGGGAAAACAAAAGATGCACTTGCAACGTATAATGCCATTATCAAATACAATAAAGATGCACGCGCATACTATCTGCGTGGAGATCTTTATATGGATATGGGAGAAGAAAAAAAGGGCAAGGCAGATTTTGAGAGTGCTGTGCAGCATGGCAAAAAAAATTATGAAATCTACATTGGAATCTATGAGTCTTTGAGCCGGCACGAGAAAAAGGATGAGGGACAGAAATATCTGTCTGCTGCGATGGAGATCAAAGGGGATAAACCGGAAGACGAACTGTATAAAGGAAGAATCAGTTATCTGCTCGGTGAAAATAAAGATGCCATCAGTTATCTGGAAAAAGCAAAAGAACATAAGCAGATGCTGGCATCGTATTATCTGGGACTTGCATATGATGCCAATGGAGATTCGGACAAGGCAAAGAAATGTATCGCGGAGTATATAAAGAGTGGAGTGGCTACATCCTATGATTTGTATGAACTTGGCATGCAGGAGATGCAGGATGGAAATTATAAGAATGCACTGACTTATTTTAATTCCGGTCTGGAACTGGAGAAAGTGCCGAATAAGCAGAATCTGATGAAAAGTGCCATTGCGGCATATGAGTACAGTGGCGACTTTGATTCCGCGAAAAAGATGATGAAGGAATATTTAAAGGCTTATCCGGATGATGAGGAAGCAAAACACGAGAATACATTTTTGGAGACTAGATAATGGGTGAACCAATTGTTTTAGAAGATTTTAAAGAGAGAGTTATTCTGGTGGGTGTAAGTGAGCAGGATGGAGACGATGCAGAGGATTCGCTCGCTGAGCTTGCCGAACTGGTAAAGACTGCTGGGGCATCGGTTGCCGGTACGCTGATCCAGAAACGGGAGCTGATCCATCCGGGAACCTATGTGGGAACCGGAAAAGTAGCAGAGATTGCAGAACTTTTAGAGCACACGGGGGCAACGGGAATTGTCTGTGATGATGAATTGTCCCCTGCGCAGTTAAAAAATCTGGAGACGATGTTAAATACCAAGGTGATGGACCGGACGCTTATCATACTGGATATTTTTGCAGCCCGTGCAACAACCAGTGAGGGAAAAATTCAGGTGGAACTTGCTCAGCTGAAGTACCGCCTGAGCAGATTAACCGGACTTGGCAGATCCATGTCCCGTCTGGGTGGTGGAATCGGTACCCGTGGACCGGGAGAAAAAAAGCTTGAGATTGACCGCCGTCTGATCAATGACCGGATTGCACAGCTCAACCGGGAATTAAAAGAAGTGGTCAAACACCGCGAAATTGCCAGAGCAAAAAGAGAGCGCAATGCAGTTCCGGTTGTGGCAATTGTCGGATACACGAATGCCGGAAAATCCACCCTCCTGAATCATCTGACGGACGCAGAGGTTTTAGAGGAGGATAAACTGTTTGCAACACTGGACCCGACAACGCGGATGCTGGAGCTGGAAGGACACCAGCAGGTGCTGCTGACGGATACGGTAGGTTTTATACGGAAACTGCCGCATCATCTGATTGAGGCATTTAAAAGTACACTGGAAGAAGCCAAATATGCGGACTATATTATTCATGTAGTGGATGCTTCCAATCCGCAGCGCGACAAGCAGATGTATATCGTCTATGAGACACTTGATCATCTTGGCGTTAAAAATAAAAAAATTCTGACGCTTTTTAATAAGATCGATATCAGAACCGATGATGACCCACTGCAGGATTTTCGTGCGGATCATGTTCTTCAGATTTCCGCAACGGAAAATGCCGGACTGGATGCAGTAAAAGATGTGCTGCAGGAAATGTTAAGAGAAGATAAAATTTATATTGAACGCGTGATTCCCTATGCGCAGGCAGGTGTATTGCAGCTTGTACGAAATAAGGGAGAACTTGTCTCAGAAGAGTATGTGCCGGAAGGAATTTCCATTCGGGCATATGTCCCTATGGAGGTATACGGAAAACTGTAATCGCTGTGTGTGAAATTTTATAATTCTTTCTTTTGGCTATGGTTTTAATGGAAATAAATGAAAAAATAAGTAAACAACAGGAAATACAAGTCGGAACAGGTAACTTTTTGGAAAATTAATGGGAATAGGAAATTGTGGAATATGGGTGGATTTCCTAAAATATAGGCATCTAATGATAATATGATTTTACAGGAGGACAGTCAGGATGTCAGATGTTGTTGAAAAACAGCCGTTAACCGAAGATTACCTGAAGAAGATGGATGCCTACTGGCGCGCAGCCAATTACCTTGGTGCCGCACAGTTATATCTGCTGGATAATCCACTTCTTCGAGAGCCGCTTACCAGAGATCAGGTAAAGAAAAAGATTGTTGGTCACTGGGGAACCGTACCGGGACAGAACTTTGTCTATGTACATTTAAACCGTGTGATCAAAAAGTATGATCAGGATATGATTTTAATTTCCGGCCCGGGACACGGCGGAAACTTCTTTGTTGCCAATACTTATCTGGAAGGTACCTACAGCGAGGTATATCCAAATATCGGAGAAGATCTGGATGGACTGAAGAAACTGTGTAAGCAGTTCTCTTTCCCGGGAGGAATCTCCAGCCATGTAGCTCCGGAAACTCCGGGCTCCATCAACGAAGGTGGTGAGCTGGGATATTCCCTGGCACATTCGTTTGGTGCGGTATTTGATAACCCGGATCTGATTGCTGCCTGTATCGTGGGAGACGGTGAGTCCGAGACCGGACCTCTTGCCACTTCATGGCAGTGTAATAAGTTCTTAAATCCGGAGAGCGATGGAGCGGTTCTTCCGATCCTTCATCTGAATGGATATAAGATCAGTAATCCAACCATTCTTGCACGTATTTCTCATGAAGAACTTGAGCATTTCTTTGATGGATGCGGATGGAAACCATATTTTGTAGAGGGCGATGATCCAATGACCATGCACCGCAAGATGGCAGAGACGCTTGATACCGTTATGGACGAAATCAAGGCGATCCAGAAGAATGCAAGAGAAAACCACGATACCACAAGACCAAAGTGGCCAATGATTGTACTTCGTACTCCAAAGGGATGGACAGGACCAAAGGTTGTAGACGGAAAGCAGATCGAGGGATCTTTCCGTGCGCATCAGGTTCCGATCATGATGGACAAACCGGAGCATCTGGAAATGTTAAAAGAGTGGTTACTCAGCTACCATCCGGAAGAATTGTTTGATGAGAATGGAAAACTGATTCCGGAACTGAAAGCACTTGCACCGACCGGAGACCGCAGAATCGGTTCTAACCCACATGCAAACGGTGGTAAGCTCTTACGTGACTTAAGACTTCCGGATTTCCGTGAGTATGCACTTGATGTTCCGGCGCCGGGAAGCGTTGAGGCACAGGATATGGTAGAACTTGGCGGATTTGTCCGTGATATCTTCAAACTGAATGAGGATTCCAAGAACTTCCGTATTTTCGGACCGGACGAGACAATGTCAAACCGTCTGATGAAAGTCTTTGAGGAGACAAACCGTGACTGGAACAATGAAAAACTGGATTCCGATGAATTCCTTGCTACAGATGGCCGTGTTATGGATTCTATGTTAAGTGAGCATATGTGTGAGGGATGGTTAGAGGGATATCTTCTGACAGGACGGCATGGATTCTTTGCAAGTTATGAAGCATTTATCCGTGTGGTAGATTCTATGTGTGCACAGCATGCAAAGTGGTTAAAGGTATGTAATCAGCTTCCGTGGAGACAGTCCATTGCTTCCCTGAACCTGATTCTTACATCCAATGTATGGCAGCAGGATCACAATGGATTTACCCATCAGGACCCGGGATTTTTAGATCATATTGCAAATAAGAAGGCAGATGTGGTACGTCTTTATCTGCCACCGGATACCAACTGTCTGCTGTCCTGCTTTGATCACTGCATCAGAAGCCGCGATTATGTGAATGTGCTTGTTACATCCAAGCATCCGAGACAGCAGTGGCTGACCATGGAACAGGCAGTAAAGCATTGTACACAGGGTATCGGCATCTGGGAGTGGGCAAGTAACGACCAGGGACAGGAGCCTGATGTGGTTATGGCATGCTGTGGAGATACTCCGACACTGGAGACATTAGCAGCAGTTACGATTTTAAGAAAGGCAATGCCGGAGATTAAGATTCGCGTGATCAATGTTGTCGATCTGATGAAACTTGAGCCAAGCACCAAGCATCCGCATGGTCTGACAGATGCAGAGTACGATGCACTGTTCACCAAAGATAAGCCAATCATCTTTGCATTCCATGGGTATCATACACTGATCCACGAGCTGACCTATCGTCGTACCAACAGAAATATTCATGTATACGGATATCAGGAGGAAGGAACCATCACAACACCATTCGATATGCGTGTACAGAATGAGATTGACCGTTTCCATCTGGTAAAGAGCGTAATTGAGCATCTTCCACAGTTAGGAAATCGTGGCGCTTATCTGACACAGAAAATGAATGACAAGCTTGTAGAACACAAGCAGTACATTCATGAGTATGGTGTTGATATGCCGGAGATCCGTGACTGGAAATGGGATTTATAAAATAAAATATCATCCCAAAAGCTACTATTACTAAATACTCTTTTGACATAGATATTACATTTTCATCACCTAATCTAAAAAATCCAATCAATTGGTCTTTAAACATTATAAGGAATATAGTATATAAAATAGAAAGAATTATGTTTATTTCTATTGCTGATTTTATATATAATTTTGTCTCATCTACATCATGTTGACCCATACTCTGAGCTACTTTTACTTCTGCACCTACTTTTGAAATTGTAATAAACGCCATAGCAAGCCAAGTGAAAAATCCTGCAGTCCCTACTGCTGCTACTGCACTACTTCCAGCTTTTCCAACCCATATCATATCAATCATATTATACGCCATTGTATAAATGAAGTTGCCATAATAGGAAGTGATAGCTTTACTAATTTTTCTGTTATTTTTCCTTGTGTTAAATCAATTCTACCTTTCATAATTTCACCTCTTATTATATTTATAAATATCTATATAATTGATTCTTATATTCTATAAAATATCTTAATATATATTCTTAAATGTATATGTATTTAGATTACTTTAAAAGCGCAGAAAGTAGCCATAT
>OGHY01001601.1_pt1 | contig 10310 bp, 8 predicted proteins | sample 1571541 | NCBI WGS metagenome assembly OGHY01 (sample SAMEA2581943, study PRJEB24529) | metagenome | biome: Human gut stool | place: China | collected 2011
GACGCGATGCACTCGGTGCCCCACGTGTTCATCATCAGCCGCCGGTAGGGTTTCTGTTCGTAGCTGACCTTCACCATGAAAACCTGCACGTCGAGCCCGAAATGCTTGGCTGCGAAGGCGATGGCCGCGCCCCACTGCCCGGCGCCCGTTTCGGTCGTCAGGTGGCGTATGCCCTGCTTGTAGTTGTAGTAGGCCTGCGGCACGGCGGTGTTGGGTTTGTGCGAACCCGCGGGCGACACGCTTTCGTTCTTGAAAAAGATCTTCGCGGGCGTTCCGAGGGCCTTTTCCAGCCCCGTCGCGCGCACGAGCGGCGTCGGGCGCCATATCCTGTAAATCTCCTGCACCTCCTCGGGAATGTCGATGTAACGCTCGGTCGACATCTCCTGGTCGATCAGTTCCTCGGCGAAGATCGCCGACATCTGCTCCTTCGTGACGGGCTTTTTCGTTCCGGGGTGCAGCGGCGGGAGCGGTTTGTTGGGCATGTCGGCTACGATGTTGTACCATTGCGTGGGCATCTGATTCTCGGTCAGGCAGAATTTTTTCGTTTTCATACTCTTTTTTATTTTTCCGTTTGTTTTGTGAAAGTGCAAAAGAAAAAGCCCGCTGTTTACTCTCTCGTAAACAACGGGCTTGTGGCTGGTATCAGGTTTCAACTATACACGCACGGAGCCGCACTCATTGTCCACGAGAGTCAACGAGCGCCACCACCAAGCCTGTATGTTGAAATTGCGAATCATATTCTTTTCGGCAAATATAACGGGTCCGATCCTTAAATCCAAATTTTTCGGCGGATATTTTCGATACCTACATATATGGCGTCGCTCCCTTTTCCGTGTCCGCCTGCCGAAATGCCGGTCCGAAGCGCCGGCGCGATTTAGTGCGCCAATCTCGACGAGATTAACAATTTTTATGTATCTTTGTTCGATTTTAGCATGCCGTTCCGGACGCTGTGACGGCGGCACTCCCCGCCAAGGCGGGGATTCCGGGGCGGCCGGACCTGCAAACGCGGCTTTCCGCCGCGGGGAAGGCGGTCCGGCATGTTGAACTGCAAGAGGAACATTAAAGCTTTTAATTATGAATATTTCGTATAACTGGCTTAAACGCTATCTCGACACCGATCTTCCGGCCGAAGAAATCGCACGGATACTGACCGACATCGGACTCGAAGTCGAGGGGTTCGAGAAGATCGAGACCGTAAAGGGCGGGCTTCACGGCGTCGTGGTCGGCGAGGTGCTGACCTGCACGGACCATCCCGATTCGGACCACCTGCACCTCACGACGGTCGATGTCGGCGCCGGTGATCCCCTGCAGATCGTCTGCGGCGCGCCCAACTGCCGGGCCGGGCTGAAGGTGCTCTGCGCCACGGTCGGCACGGTGCTCTACCCCGGCGGCGGTGACGAGGAATTCAAGATCAAACGCAGCAAAATCCGCGGCGTGGAGTCGCTCGGCATGCTTTGCGCCGAGGACGAACTGGGCATCGGGGCCTCGCACGACGGCATTATGGAACTTCCGGCCGACGCCCGCGTCGGTATGACGGCCAAAGAATACCTCGGCATCGAGGACGACTACCTGATCGAGGTGGGACTCACCCCCAACCGCGTCGATGCCGCGTCGCATATCGGCGTGGCGCGCGATTTGGCGGCTTACCTCAGGAGTCAGGGCCTGAACGCCGAAGTGAAGATGCCCGACGTCTCGGCCTTCGCTCCCGACAACCATGACCTGCCGGTGACCGTCCGCGTCGAGAACCACGAAGCGGCCCCCCGCTACGCGGGCGTGACGGTGAAGAACTGCAAAATAGGCCCTTCGCCTGAGTGGATGCAGAACTGCCTGCGCGCCGCGGGCATCAACCCCAAGAACAATCTGGTCGATATCACCAACTTCGTGCTCTTCGAGCTGGGGCAGCCCCTGCACGCGTTCGACGCGGCGAAGATCGAAGGCCGCGAAATCGTGGTCCGCACCTGCACCGAAGGCACGCCTTTCGTGACATTGGACGGCGTGGAGCGAAAACTGACGGCCGACGATCTGATGATCTGCTCGGCCGAGCGTCCGATGTGCATCGCCGGAGTCTTCGGCGGACTGGATTCGGGCATCGGCGACACGACGACCGACGTATTTATCGAGAGCGCCTATTTCAACCCCGTGTGGGTGCGCAAGACTGCCAAGCGTTTCGGCCTGAACACCGATTCGTCGTTCCGTTTCGAGCGCGGCGTCGATCCCAACATGCAGGTCTATGCCGCCAAGCGCGCCGCCCTGCTGATGAAGGAGCTGGCCGGGGGCGAGATTTCGAGCGACATTACCGACATCTATCCCACTCCTGTCGAAGACTTCAAATTCGACATCTCCTTCGCCCGCATCGACTCGCTGATCGGCAAGAAGATTCCCGAAGATACGGTCCGCACGATCCTCGCCGCGCTGGAAGTGAAGATTCTCGCCGAGAAAGAGGGTGTGCTGAGCGTCGCCGTGCCGCCCTACCGCGTGGACGTGCAGCGCGAAGCCGACCTCGTCGAGGATATTCTCCGCATCTATGGCTACAACAATGTCGAGATTCCCTCGCGCGTCCGCTCGACGCTCTCCTATGCGCCGAAGCCCGACCGCAGCAAGCTGATGAATCTCGCTGCCGATTTCCTGACCTCCAACGGCTTCACCGAGATCATGTCCAACTCGCTGACCAAGGCGGCCTACTACGAGGGGCTGGAATCCTACAAGCCCGAAAACTGCGTGCGCATCCTCAATCCGCTGAGCGCCGACCTGAACGTGATGCGCCAGACGCTGCTGTTCAACATGCTCGAAGCCGTGCAGCTCAACGCCAACCGCAAGAACGGCGACCTGAAACTCTACGAGTTCGGCAACTGCTATTTCTACGACGAGTCGAAACGCTCGGAGGAGAACCGCCTCGCGGCCTACTCCGAGGAGTACCGTCTGGCGATCGCCGTGACGGGCGTGGCCGCGCCTGCGTCGTGGAACGCCCGGCCGCAGGCCGCGTCGTTCTTCACGCTGCGCGCCGTGGCCGAGAAACTCCTGCGCCGCTTCGGCATCGACATCTATGCGCTCCGGACCGAGACGCTCCAGAACGACCTCTTCGGCGAGGCGCTCTCGATGTCGCTTGGCGGCAAGGAGCTGCTGCAGATCGGCACGGTAAGTGCTAAAATCCGCCGCCGGCTCGACGTCAAGCAGGATGTTTACTATCTGGAGATGAATTTCGACGCGCTCGTGAAATCGACCCGCAAGCATAAGATCGCGGCCGAGGAGCTTTCGAAGTTCCCTGAAGTGAAACGCGACTTGGCCCTTCTGATCGACAAGCAGGTGACCTTCTCGGCGCTGCGCGACGTGGCGTTCGCCACTGAGCGCAAACTGCTCAAGAGCGTTTCGCTGTTCGATGTCTACGAGGGCGACAAACTTCCCGAAGACAAGAAATCCTACGCCCTGAGCTTCATTCTCGAAGACAAGACCCGCACGCTCGACGAGAAGACGATCGAAAAGGCGATGAGGAACCTCACCGCGCAGTTCGAACAGCGGTGCGGCGCTCAGGTCCGCGGTTGATCCCAATCCGAATGCCGCTCGTCGCATCTCGGTGCGGGCACACGCCCGCCACGGTCATGCCGACGAGCTTATTGACCATAATCGAAGCCGCCTGTTCGTAAGTACAGGCGGCTTTTTTACCGGAACCATGCAACGAATCTCCCGAACGCTCTGCCTGACTACGCTGTTTTTCGCAGCCGGCGCCGCGCTGTTCTTTACCAACGCGGCGGTGATTCCGTATAAGGTCGCTTATCCGGTCCTGCTGCTGTCGCTGTCGCTCTTTTATCTCCGGCTGAAACCGCTGATTCCGGTCGGCGCGGCGCTCTTGTTGTCGGCCGTCGGCGATGCGGCGGGCGCCGGAGGGATGTTCATTCCGCAGATGCTGTTTTTCGCTTTGGCGCACGGAGCCTACATGTGCTACTTCTTGCCGCAGGCGCAAGTTGCGCCCCGGCCTTTTGTCTGGCCGGTGCTGACGGCCCTGCTGCTGTTTCTGTTCGTCTGCATCGTTCCCCGCGCCGCCGATCCGGCCGAACGCGCGGGCGTCGCCGTCTACGGACTCGTCATCGCGGGAATGTTATACAGTGCGCTTCAGTACCGCGGAGCGTATGCCGCATGGTTCCGCCTTGCGGCCCTGTTGTTCGTCTTTTCCGACTCCGTGATCGCATGGGGACGCTTCGTCGCGCCCGTTCCCTGTCGGACCTATGTCGTGATGATTACCTATTATGCCGCGCAATACCTCTTCTACCTCTTTGCCGTCAGAGCGGCCCATGTGCGGAACTCCGGCTCCGGAAATTCTTTCAGCTGACGTTCTGGGCATCTATTGTGGCAAAACGCACCGCCGTCAGAGAGGGCGTTTGTCGGATTCCAAGCCTTTCTCCGCTTGTATTTACAATCCGCCCCGTTCATGATTTTAACCGTTTAAACTGCGATTGCTTGCAGCAGACTGTTTTGCAACTGCGACTTGTTCTTGTCGAAATTAGAAAATAAAATAAACCAACTTTGTCATCCTGTCGATCTAATTTTATATATTTGTGTATAATATTATAGACATGAAATGTAAAAAATATGCACACAGATATGCTGATATTATTTTAAACTCGGAATATACGATCAAGAATGAAATCGACGGTATATTGGATCAGCTGAATTTTAGCAATATAGAGTTGAAATTTGATGAAATCAATCGGGAGAAAGAGAATATCGGCAAAAAAATTCAAAAGGGAAGACAACCTGCGATAAACGCTCTTCTTAAAGATCTCTTCTTAGAAAAAGGTTGGGAAGGGGAGAAGAAAGTATTCAACGATTCGGATAACGATTTGGTAATTGATTTCTGGAAAAATAACATAGGTGTCGATGTGGCATTCAATCACAGATCGTTTATCGGGGGTGATTTGCTGAGGTTGCAAGCGGGGGCCGAAATCAAGAATATGATTAATGTAGGAATCTATGTCTGTGGGACAAAGGACTTTTTGAAATATGTTTCCAAAGATCACTGTTCGATAGTCTCCTTTGAACGGGTAAAGTGGTATTTGGAGAATTTCTATAGTGTGCTAACCGTTCCTATCCTTTTAATCGGATTGGAAAAATAGCATTGATTTACATCCTGCTCTTGTCGGTTTTTTCTTGGTGGTTGATCGTTTCTTTACAGTACCGGCTTTATCTGCGGCGGCTGGATCGTGACGTAGGGCGTGCCGTTGTCGTCGCAGGTCGAGACGATGCGGACGGATTTCACCGGCCGGCCGGGCTTTAAAGTTATACTGCCTTTTTCCAGATCGCCCGCACGCTCGTATGTTGTGCCGTCGTACGACACCTCGGCATAACCGGTGGTTATAATGGTTTTGGGCAGCTGGCGGTTTCCCGTCTGCAAAAACATTTCGCGGCACTTCACCGGCTGTTCATAGGTGTAGAGTATCCAGTCCTGCTGACGGCAGGCGCGGCGCGTGCGTGCAAGTCCCTTGTAGGCCGAGGCGTTCGTGTAGGGGAACTGCGTGCTTTCGCCCATCGAGGTGGTGATCGTCACGGCGGGCGCAAGGGTCCTGTAGTAGGATTTGTCGGCCGCATAGGGACTGCGTCCCGTCTTGTAGCGCGTCAGGAAGCGGTAGAGATGCGGTTTTTCGGTTTTGATGGGGCCGGTGTACCGATGCTCTTCGGGCGAATCGCCTTTGAGGTAGAAGATTTCCGAGCCGTCGTCCGCCACGACGGTGAAGGCGCCCTCCTTGTAGCTTACCTTGGGCGGGAAAAGCCGGAAGCGGATGCCCATGGCCGCCATGCGGTCGTAATGGTCTGTCAGCTCCCTGTAATAGGCGTCCCACCCTTCGCAGTTGCCGCGCCAAGCTATGCGGGCGAGCGCGCAGATGCGCGGAAAACACATGTAGTCCAGATAGTCGGGCTTTTCAGGCTCGTGCGAAACGTAGGCTTCGCTGAAGAACGTCCCCTGCAGGCCGACGACGTTGCGCATCTGTTCATCGCTGAAGCCCTTTTCCGTAAAGTCGAATCCGAAGACCTTTTTGGCGTCGAAGACCGCCGCCCAGTCGTGCCCCTCCTCCTGCGGCGTCTGCCGCATGTCGAAATAGAAGTATTCGCCCGGCATCACCACGGTCTTGTAGCCTTTCGCCGTGGCGTCGAGACACGCCTTGACGCTCTGCCAGCCGTATACGAGACATTCGCGCGAGAGGCCGCCCGTGGTCACGGCTTCGTTCCACACGCCGGGTCGCTTGCCGTTGGCCGCGAGAATCGCCGCCATGCGCTCCATGAAGAGGTCTTCCAATCGGTGCGGATCGGTCATGCCCCGCCGGCTCATCAGCGCCTGACAGTCGGGGCAGCGGTTCCACTGGGTCATGTCCACCTCGTCGCCGCCGACGTGTATGTACTCCGAGGGAAACAGCGCGCATAACTCGCCGAGAATGTCGGCCAGCAGCGCGTAATTCTCTTCGCGGGCTACGCACCACGCCGAACGGTAGTCGTAACCGTTGGTCGAAACCGTGTCGGGCGGATAGTTGCAGCGTATTTCGGGATGCACCGACGCGATGTTGCGGCTGTGCCCCGGCAGGTCGATTTCGGGAATGATCTCGATGTTGCGCGCCGCCGCATAGCGGATCAGGCCGCGCTGCGTGTAATACCCGCCGTACTTCTCGTCCCATTTGCCGTAGACCGGACGCACGGGCGAATCGCCGCCGCGGAAGCCGCCGATTTCGGTCAGTTCGGGGTGCGATCTGATTTCGATACGCCACCCTTCGTCGTCTGAAAGATGAAGGTGTAATTTGTTGATTCCGTGATAGGAAAGCAGGTCTATATAACGCTTCACTCCAGCTGCGTCGATCCACGTGCGGGCCACGTCCAGCATCATGCCGCGGTACGGGAAGCGCGGCGCGTCCTCGACCTTCGTGCAGGCGATCTCGACCGGAAGCGGACAGTTCTTGGCGTATATTTCGGCGGGCAGCAACCGGAACAAGGCCTGCACGCCGTTGAATACGCCGCCGTACGAACCACCCGCGATTTCGATCCGCTGCGGGAGCACCGTCAGGCGGAAGGCTTCGCCGCCCAGCGTCGGATCGGTCGAAAGCACGATCGCGTCGTCGGCCGACATACTGTCGCTGGCCGTTTCGACGTTGATATATTCGCGCAGGTAGGCGGCCAGCGGCGCCAGCGGCGTTTCGTAACAGAGCATCGTCCGGGAGCTGATGCGGCAGGCGCCCCCGTAGAAGGCCTGACGGGCTGGTGACGGCTGGGCGTATGTCGAGAGGCAGGTGCAGAACACCCCCGCAAGGGGCAGCAGGTATCGCAGTTTCATGGCGGTACGGAATTTTGTTTCGGACAAAGTTACTTTTTTTCCGCCTAATTGCTACCTTTGCTGAAAATAAATTCCGGCATGGACGGGCGCGCTCAGGCAGATCGGCCGACCCCGCTTCCCGAACAGCCATTGCCGTAAACTGTAACTGAGCATGGAAGATAAACGACTGGAGGCTACGGCCCGTTTGCTCGAAGTGATGAACACGCTGCGCCGCGAGTGTCCGTGGGACCGCGAGCAGACTTTCGATTCGCTGCGGAGCAATACCATCGAGGAGACGTACGAGCTGGCCGACGCCATCACCGACCACAATATGGAGGGCATCAAGGAGGAGCTGGGCGACCTGCTGCTGCATGTGGTGTTCTACTCCAAGCTGGGCGAGGAGGCGGGAGCCTTCGATTTCGGCGAGGTCGCCGATGCCCTGTGCGACAAGCTGATATACCGTCATCCGCATGTCTACGGCGATATTCACGCCAATACGCCCGACGCGGTCAAGGAGAACTGGGAAGCCCTGAAACTCCGCAAGAAAAACCGCAAGAGCGGCACGTTGGGCGGCGTACCCCGCTCGCTTCCGGCCATGGTCAAGGCTTTCCGCGTGGGCGAGAAAGCCGCCGCGACGGGTTTCGACTGGCAGCGGCGCGAGGATGTCTGGGACAAGGTGAAAGAGGAGATCGCGGAGGTCGAAGCCGAGATGCGTTCGGAAGCCCCCGGCTGCCGGGAGAAGCTCGAAGGCGAATTCGGCGACCTGTTCTTCGCGCTGGTCAATGCGTCGCGGCTCTACGGCATCGACCCCGAATCGGCGCTGGAACGTACGAACAAGAAGTTCATCCGCCGCTTTAATTACATGGAGGAAAAGGCTGCCGCCGAAGGACATACGCTCCACTAGCTTCCGCTCGAAAAGATGGAGGAGTACTGGCAGGAGGCCAAACACGAAGAGACATTCAATAGCATGTGTCCGCACTAATGCCAAGTCCCCTCCGAGGAGGGGATTTAGGGGAGGGTCAGACCTGAAAACACGGCTTTGCCGTGAATGTCCGCCCTCGGACACGCGGAGACGATACAAAAGCGAAGAGACATTTAACAGCATATAAACTTATGGCTTTGATTAAAAAGGTGCGGGGACATACGCCCGCAATCGGTGAAAATACGTTTCTGGCCGAGACGGCCGTCATTCTGGGCGATGTGACCATCGGCCGCGACTGTTCGATCTGGTACAACGCCGTATTGCGCGGTGACGTGAACAAAATCGTCATCGGCGACCGCACGAATATTCAGGACGGCGTGGTGTTGCACACGCTTTACGACGGTTCGCCGCATCCGTCGCAGACCATTATCGGCAGCGACGTGTCGGTGGGCCACAACGCTGTCATTCACGGTGCGCGCATCGGCGACAACTGCCTGATCGGCATGGGCGCTACCCTGCTGGACAACGCCGTGGTTCCGTCGGGCTGCATCATCGCGGCCAACGCGCTGGTGCTCTCCAACGCCCAGCTGGAACCCAATTCGGTGTATGCGGGCGTGCCGGCCAAGAAGGTCAAGGAGGTGACGCCCCAGCAGCGCGAGGAGATCATCCGCCGCACGGCCCGCGACTACATGCTCTATGCGTCGTGGTTCAAAGAGGAGGAGTAAACGGCGGATGGGGCTGCAACCGAAATATTCCGACCTGATTCTCAATCTGCTGGTGGCGCTGGCCGTCAGTCTGGTCGTCAATTTCTCCTACGTGCTGCTGCTGATCGTCGATCAGAAGAGCGACGGACAGCCGCGTCCGGCCAAGGCGAGCGTCATTGCGCGCGGCGAGGAGGGAACGCTGCGGGTAAGTCCCGACGGCCACGGCTACATCGTCTACGAGAACGGCGACAGCGTCTATGTGATGATGCAGCGCATCTACCGGATGAACCTGAAGGACGGCGACCGTCTGGTGGCGAATCTGGCCGCGCCGCGCCGTCACGGGGCGCATCCGGTGATGACCGAACTGCGCATGCGCAACGGCGAGGAGTTCGATTACAGCACGCTTTTCAACCGGCCTTCGAAAACGACGGAACTCGCGCTGCAGCTCGTCTATTATCTGGTCGTTTCGTTCATCATGCTTTCGATCCTCACCTCCGTCCGCCGCAGGTACACGCCGGGCCGCTTCGTGCGCCACTGCATATGGTGCGTGCTGGCCGCCGCCGCGCTGTATATGGTCGCGCCGGTCACGGAGTGGCGTTCGGGACGCATCATGCTGAACTGCATGGGCGACCATATTTTCGACTACATGCTGCTGCTGAAGTGTTCGTTCGCCGTGGCGGTGTCGATGCTCTACGGCTGGGTCTACGTGCTCAATTCGAAGCAGCAGGCCGTCGTCATGGAGAACGAGCGGCTCAAGAACGAGAACCTCACGACCCGCTACAACATGCTCGTGGGACAGATAAACCCCCATTTCTTCTTCAATTCGCTCAATTCGCTGGCGATGCTCGTGCGCGAGAAGCACGACGAGAAGGCGCTGACCTACATCGACCAGCTCTCCTATACGTTCCGCTACATCATCCAGAACGGACAGAGTACGCTGATGACGCTCGACGAGGAGCTGAAATTCGTCGAGGCGTACAGCTACCTCTTCAAGATACGCTATGCCGACAAGCTCTTCTTCGACATCGACATCGAGGAGAAGTACCGCACGTGGAGGCTTCCGGCGCTCTCGCTGCAGCCGCTGATCGGCAATGCCGTCAAGCACAATACCATAACCCGCAGCAAGCCGTTCCACATTTCGATCCGCACCGAGAACGGCTGGCTGGTGGTGGCCAATCCCAAGGTGCCGAAGCTCGAACCCGAACCTTCGACCGGCATCGGACTGGAGAACCTGCGCAACCGCTGGCACCTGATAACCGGCCGCGACATCGAAATCATCGACACCGACAAGGAGTTCGTCGTGCGGATGCCGCTGCATAACCCCCTTGCAGGATGAAAGCACTGATCATAGAGGACGAAACCGCCGCCGCGCTGAACCTGAAAGCCATTCTGAAAC
>OGHY01001606.1_pt1 | contig 10283 bp, 7 predicted proteins | sample 1571541 | NCBI WGS metagenome assembly OGHY01 (sample SAMEA2581943, study PRJEB24529) | metagenome | biome: Human gut stool | place: China | collected 2011
TCTTTTAATTTTAACCTTCGTACGGTTCGAAATCTTCCTTTCCAACTCCGCACAGAGGACACGTCCAATCTTCCGGAATGTCTTCAAATGCAGTTCCCGGTTCAATTCCGCTTTCCGGATCTCCTTGTTCAGGGTCGTAAATATATTCACAGACCGTGCAAATGTACTTCTTCATAATGTTCGTCTTTTTATTGGTTTTCTGTATAATAAAACACATAAAGCAATATATTTGTTCAACACTTTATTCAAATATTGAAAGAAAAAACTATCTTTGTAGCTAGATTCATCAAACTAAAACAAAGATACCAGCCATGCTCATCGCATTATCATCCACTTTTATAGTCTTATCCATTATACTATTAGTCAGCTTCTTATGGGAGCGAAAGAAATGTCTTCGGATACAAAAACGATTATTTCGGGAATCCAGGAAATTAGACCGCACCAATCATATCACCAGCGCTATTCTAAAGAATGTACACGCCTACATCCTGCTGATAGATAATGATTTCAAAGTGCTCAAGACCAATTACTATCAAAAGACAGGGACAAGAAAAGGGCTGGAAGAAAAAAAAGTGGGTGACTTGTTACAATGCCGTAATGCCTTATCCTCTCAAGGAGGTTGTGGCACGCACGATCTTTGCGGCTCTTGTCCGATACGCCAAGCCATCCGTCAGGCTTTCGAACACAAAAAAAGTTTCACCGATCTCGAAGCGGCACTGACGGTTGTAACAGCCGATGATCAGGCCGTTGAATGCGATGCTATCATATCCGGCTCCTACTTTCTTCTGAATGATGAAGAAAACATGGTACTCACCGTGCATGACATCACCCGCTTGAAGAATACGGAAAAAGAGTTGGAACTTGCCAAAGAGAAAGCCGATAACGGAGAACCACAGTAATAAATCCAACTTCATAAAAAGTTTTAATTAAACAGTCAATCACAATTTTATATTGTACTTTTGCAACTCAAACTAAACGCATGTATCTGCATGAGTACAAATAAAGATGATATCTATCACATAGGACTTACTGATAATGAAGTCCTACAAAGTAGGGAAAAGAACGGTGCCAACCTACTAACACCTCCCAAGCGTCCCTCTCTGTGGAAGCTGTATTTAGAGAAATTCGAAGACCCTGTTGTACGTGTACTGTTGGTAGCGGCGGCATTCTCGTTAATCATTTCTATCATCGAGAATGAATATGCCGAAACTATCGGAATTATAGCCGCTATCTTGCTGGCCACCGGAATTGGTTTCTTCTTCGAATATGATGCGAATAAGAAATTCGACTTACTGAATGCGGTCAATGAAGAGACTTTGGTTAAAGTCATCCGGAATGGCCGTGTACAGGAAATCCCACGCAAAGATATAGTAGTAGGTGATATCGTTATTCTGGAAACAGGCGAAGAGATTCCTGCGGACGGAGAGCTGCTCGAAGCCATTTCTTTACAAGTAAATGAATCGAACCTGACGGGGGAACCTGTTATCAACAAAACAACCATAAAAGCGGACTTCGATGAAGAAGCGACGTACGCTTCCAATCTGGTAATGCGAGGCACTACCGTAGTCGACGGTCACGGCACGATGCGCGTTCTCCACGTAGGCGATGCGACTGAGATCGGAAAGGTAGCTCGCCAAAGTACCGAGGAGAACCTCGAACCGACTCCGTTAAACATACAGTTGACCAAGCTTGCCAACCTGATCGGAAAGATCGGTTTTACGGTTGCCGGACTCGCTTTCCTTATTTTCTTTGTCAAAGACGTATTGCTCTACGTCGACTTCGGAGCATTGAACGGGTGGCACGAATGGTTGCCGGTTTTTGAACGGACTCTCAAATATTTCATGATGGCTGTCACCTTGATAGTAGTGGCCGTCCCCGAAGGATTACCAATGAGTGTCACGCTCAGTCTGGCGTTGAATATGCGCCGTATGCTTGCCACCAATAACCTGGTACGCAAGATGCACGCTTGCGAAACAATGGGGGCCATCACCGTGATATGTACGGACAAGACGGGTACACTGACGCAAAACCTGATGCAAGTGCACGAGCCCAACTTCTATGGTTTAAAGAACGGCAGCGAATTATCCGACGACGATATCAGCAAACTTATCACCGAAGGTATCAGCGCCAATTCTACTGCTTTTCTTGAAGAGACCGACACCGGTGAAAAGCCGAAAGGTGTGGGAAATCCCACCGAAGTAGCACTATTGCTATGGCTCAATAGTCAAGGAAGGAATTATCTGAAACTCCGTGAAAACGCACAGATCCTCGATCAGCTGACTTTCTCCACAGAACGGAAGTTTATGGCAACGCTTGTAGAGTCGGCCTTGCTGGGAAAGAAAATTCTCTATATAAAAGGTGCTCCGGAGATAGTGCTCGGGAAGTGTAGAAAAGTCATGTTGGACGGACAGCAGGTAGACGCTACCGAATATCGTTCGACAGTTGAAGCACAACTGCTGAACTACCAGAACATGGCCATGCGCACATTGGGATTCGCTTTCAAGATTGTAGAAGAGAATGAACCGGACGACTGCACGGCATTGGTATCGGCCAACGACCTAAACTTCTTAGGTATCGTAGCCATCTCCGACCCGATTCGTCCGGATGTGCCGGCCGCAGTTGCCAAATGTCAGTCGGCAGGTATAGGAATCAAGATTGTGACCGGTGATACTCCGGGAACCGCTACGGAAATCGCACGTCAGATCGGTCTTTGGAACCCGGAAACGGATACGGAGCGGAATCGCATCACCGGAGTTGCTTTCTCCGAGTTGAGTGATGAGGAAGCATTGGACCGTGTGATGGATCTTAAAATCATGTCCCGTGCCCGTCCTACGGATAAACAACGTCTGGTGCAATTGCTCCAACAGAAAGGGGCGGTAGTAGCCGTGACCGGCGACGGAACCAATGACGCTCCGGCTTTGAATCATGCCCAAGTAGGCCTGTCAATGGGAACAGGTACTTCCGTTGCCAAAGAGGCCAGCGACATTACCCTTCTCGATGATTCGTTCAACAGTATCGGAACCGCCGTGATGTGGGGACGTTCACTGTATAAGAACATCCAGCGTTTCATCGTATTCCAGTTGACTATCAATTTTGTCGCGCTATTGATTGTCCTGCTCGGTTCGGTGATAGGCACGGAACTGCCGTTGACCGTAACACAGATGTTATGGGTAAATCTGATCATGGACACTTTCGCCGCTCTAGCTTTGGCTTCTATTCCGCCAAGTGAAACCGTTATGCTTGAAAAGCCCCGTCGCAGCACTGACTTTATTATCAGTAAAGCGATGCGGTCTAATATAATAGGTGTAGGTTCTGTCTTCCTTATCATACTGCTCGGAATGATCTACTATTTCGACCACAGCACACAAGGTATGGATATACACAATCTTACCGTTTTCTTTACCTTCTTTGTCATGCTGCAATTCTGGAACCTGTTCAATGCCCGTGTATTCGGTACTACCGATTCGGCATTCAAAGGCCTTTCCAAATCGTATGGGATGGAGTTAATTGTATTGGCCATCCTGGTCGGACAGTTCCTGATCGTACAGTTCGGTGGAGCTGTATTCCGTACAGAACCGCTTGACTGGCAGACGTGGCTTCTTATTATAGGCGTTTCGTCCATGGTGTTATGGGTTGGAGAACTTATTCGCCTTGTTCAACGTATGATTCACAAAAAAGAAAGAAATGAAAAATAAAGGGATCAAAAACCTTCTTATTGATTTGGGCGGTGTACTTATCAATCTCGACCGCCAACGATGTATGGAGAACTTTAAGAAATTAGGGTTCACGGATGTAGAAGAACGTTTGAATATCCAACAGTTGAACGGTATCTTCATGCAACAGGAAAAAGGCTTGATTACTTCCGCAGAGTTCAGGAACGGGATGCGGGAAATGATCGGTAAAGCAGTCAGCGACAAACAAATCGACGAGGCTTGGAACAGTTTCCTGATAGACATCCCCACATACAAGCTTGACTTACTTTTGAAATTGCGTGAAAAATATGTAGTATATCTGCTTAGCAATACGAATGAGATTCATTGGAAATGGGCTTGCGAGAATGCGTTCCCATACCGTACGTTCAAAGCAGAGGACTATTTTGAAAAGGCATACCTCTCATACGAGATGCATCTGGTAAAGCCGGAGCCCGAAATTTTTAAAGCAGTCATCGAAGATGCAGGCATCGAACCGCAGGAAACGTTTTTCATTGACGATTCTGAGATAAATTGCAAAGCAGCCCGAGAACTCGGTATCTCGACTTATACCCCCAAGGCCGGAGAAGACTGGAGTCACCTTTTTAAGAACAAGTAAATTCGTAGAGATGCAGATTATACGTGACATATCGACTCTTCGCCCGGAACCCTCCGTAGCTACTATCGGCTTCTTCGATGGAGTGCATACGGGACATCGCTATCTGATCCGACAAGTGAAAGAGATAGCGGCCGCCAAAGGTTTACGTTCTGCATTAGTGACTTTTCCGGTACATCCCCGCAAGGTGATGAACGCCGATTATCGTCCTGAGTTACTGACTACTCCGGAAGAGAAAATAAGACTGCTGGATGACATCGGAGTAGATTATTGTCTCATGCTTAACTTTACTCCTGAGATTTCCCGGCTGACAGCCCGCGAGTTCATGGCTCAAGTGCTGAAAGAACGCTATCAGGTAAAATGCTTAGTCATACGTTACGGTAAGGAAATAGGCATAGAAGTGATTCGTGCTCACGCCTATACCGATAATATAAAGATAGGAGAACATCAGAATACCCCGATCAGCTCCTCCCTGATCCGCAAACTTCTGCATGAAGGAGAGGTGGAACAGGCCGCTCTTTGCCTGGGATACGAATACTTTTTGGACGGAACAGTAGTAGGCGGTTATCAAGTAGGCCGGAAAATAGGTTTTCCTACCGCCAATTTAAGTGTAGACGATCCGGATAAACTGGTTCCCGCAGACGGAGTTTATGCCGTATGGGTCACATTCGACGGACAAACCTATATGGGAATGCTGAACATCGGTGTCCGCCCGACTATCGACAACGGTCCTAACCGTACAATCGAGGTGAATATCCTTCACTTCCATTCTAACATATATGACAAGTTTATCCGGCTTACGTTTGTCAAACGGACACGCCCCGAACTGAAATTCGCCGGCATTGACGAGCTGATAGTGCAATTGCATAAAGACGCCGAAGAGACGGAAACAATCCTTCTTGGCAAACAAGCAGAGCGGTCAAAATTACGACCGAACTAAATAACATATAACTGAGTAATAACTTTAAAAGCAGATTCGTATGCAAAAGACATTCATGAGTATCTCCCTGGTGGTAATAGCAATATCAATGCTAGCCATGTTTATATGCAGTTTCTTCACAACCCGATAAGACGTAAAGTGGTATGAAGACGGCTATCAAATTAATATTAATAGACCTTGTCATCGCACAGATCGCTGCCCCTATTCTGGTAATGATTCCCTATACCATCTATTTATTGGTCACTACCGGGAATCTGGATAAAGGTATACTGACACAAGCGATTATGATTCCGGCACAATTGGCGGGACAAGTGATGATGGGTATTTATTTATGGAAAGCCGGTTATATCAGTACGCAAAAAGCTACATGGTCTCCCGTATCAGCGGGCTATCTGTCATGCAGCGCATTGGCCATTCTCACGGCCGGATTTGCAGTATCCGCATTGATGGGGCTGCTGGATTGGATTCCTAATATCATGGAACAGTCTTTCGATATTCTCCAATCCGGATGGGGAGGCATTCTTGCCATATCCATCATAGGTCCTGTACTCGAAGAGTTATTGTTTCGCAGGGCAATCACCAAAGCATTGTTACAGCAATACAGTCCGGCAAAAGCAATTCTCATTTCAGCATTCCTATTCGGTGCCTTTCATATCAATCCAGCCCAGATACTTCCGGCATTCTTAATCGGCATTCTGCTGGCATGGACATTCTACAAAACCGGCAGCTTAATTCCCTGCATACTCATGCATATACTGAATAATTCGTTGTCGGTATATCTCAGTATCAAGTTTCCGGAAGCTGAGAATATGGACGACCTGATAAACGGCAATTTATATATTTACGTTCTTGCAGGAGTCTGTCTCATATTCATAGCAACCATCCTGTATATGCAGCGCATGACCTCTAATAAGTAGAGGTCATATCTTCCGGAACACAAATATAGAAATCCGCTCTTCCTTTATTCTCTTCATCCAATTGTCCGATACTCTCCTGGCGCACCGAACAAACGGTCTTTACCGTTGTTCCCGGACGATATTGAAGCAGATACGGAATGATTCCGCCTTGAAAGTCCGAATGGTAGTTCCCATTGAAATGAAGGAACTTGCTTTTCATATTACGGGCAATAAACCATCCCATCGTAGCGTCTTTGATGGCCTGTGCCTGTGCCAGATATTCCGCATTTCCCTTGCTTTTCCCCATCATGTGCATCAATGCGAAAGCTCCCTGTTCCTCTTCTTTATATGTGAACGATACCGGGAGAGGAGGCAAATAGCGTTTAGCCTCATCGGACAATGAGTCCAGATACTGCAATCCCCTGTCTTTCACCACGTTTGCATATCGACGGGGAACATTGGTCGCAATGAACGGGATATGGTTCTCTTTAGCAAAGAACACAAACGGAGCATAATCCGTACTATAATTGTCCCACAAACGCGCTTCCGCTTCAAAACGGTCATAAGAGATCTGCCGATTCATATATTCATCCAGAATCAGTTGATTGTCGGCCTCCAGCATTTCCGCCCCCATCATCAGTTTATCCTTATGAATGGCATACAAAGAACGGGCAAGCTCGTACTCCAACCAATGAGTAATGCAGCAATTATGAATCTCACCGATAAACACGACGTCCGGTTGCGCCAACGCAGCAACCAGTTCGTCATATCCAATCTCCTTGCCGTTCGCATCAAACAAGGTATACGCTTTCTTATAGCCTTTTTGGGCAAAGGCTGTCACTCCTACCAAACATAGGAGTAACAACACACATACTTTTTTAGAAAATAGTTTATTCATTGTATTTCTGATGTTTTCCGATATATAATAATACAAACTTGTCAGGGTTCACCAATTCCTTGAATGCTTTCCGAATATCCGTGGTGGAAATAGAAGACAGGCATTTTTCGTACTGTTCAAAGTCATCTATCGTCTCTCCGTTCTTCAGCAAATTCACCAGATTGGTACGCCATTCCGCAGACGCCTCGTTTGAAAGGACCTTTTGTTTTGTCAGCAGGAACGATTTTTTCATTGCATCCAGTTCCTCTTCCGACACTTTATGAGTACGGAGTTCATGAATGATTTCCTTTATCAATCCTTCCACTTTCTTCGTATTGCCCCAATCAACGGAAGCAGACAAATCAAAATAAAACACCTGCTGCGGCAGTCCATTATAAAACAAAGAAGCATACGGAGAATAAACGATATTTTCCCGTTCGCGCAATATACTCAACACACGGTTCTGCAAAATATCACGCATCAGCTTCAGTGTAAGACTATTCCTCAAAGAGGGTTGGTAATTGCCACAGAATACATAATCGAATATAGTCTGCGTATCATTCTCATTCGGGAATGCTTCGACATACGTTTTTCCGGGCAATTTGAATGGTTTGTCAGAAAAGGACAATCCCGTCTCTACTTTTTCCATACGGGCAAAAGTAGCGGTCAGCAACTTCTTAATGCTGTCCGTATCAAACTTACCGGTCACGACGAACACCGTTTGCGAGGGATTGGCATATAAGGAACGGTAATAGGCAGCAATCTTATCCAGATTAAGCGACTCTAAATCTTTCTTTGTCAACGCCGGGCGGGAAACCATATTCCCCATCAGCGAATCCAGACGATTCGTCAAGGCACGGTCCGAAGCACGTTTCATCATCTGCTCAAGTACCGTTTCCTTTCCCAAACGTTCTATCTCGTCCTGCCGGATTTCATCGAAATCTTTATAACAAAGTTCCGGACGATAAATCTTCTCATACATCAGGTTAAACAATTCTTGCGCTTTGTCGGCAGGTGCCATTCCCATTATATCATGCCAGAAGTTACTGATGGCAAGGTTCATGGATATTTCTTCTTGTTGCATATAAGAAGACAGGGTATCATAAGGCACACATGCTATTCCTCCCATTTCCATATAGCCACCCGTTCCTTCGTAAAGCGGATAATCCTCATCCGACAAATCTCCAACGCCTCCCCTACCGAAAGCGGTCACAAAGAGAGACTGATTCTCATCATCCGTAGGACGGAGCAGAAAGCGCAGCCCGTTCTTCAAAAAGACTTCCGTCAAGTTCATCTCCGGATATTTCTTCTCACTGACAATATCAGAAGCATCAAACACGTGGCTTTTGGTCAGACATACAGGTGTCGTTACCGTCTCTTCCTTCACCTCTTTGGGTACGTAGACAAATTCTTTCAACGGACTCCGGGTTCCTTTTTCCCATGCACGTAGTATGTCTTCTTTCTGAATAGAGTTCTGTTTACCCGTATTATTGCGATAGGCAACCAGCAAAGCCTGCTCTTTGTAGGAAAGCCATTCCTGCAATAGTTTCTGCAAAGTTGCACTGTCAGTCGACCGTACCTTTTCAAGCAATTGGTGCATCTCCTCCTCCGATTGTATGTAGCGGTCGCCGGATATAACGTAATCTACAAAATCATCACACCACTTGCCGGACAACTGTGCGGAACAGTCCACCTTCAATGTTCTGGAAAGCTCTTTGATAGCATCATCCAGCTCTTCCGGTGTAAAGCCGTTCTTCAAGATACATTCCAGCTCGTTAGACAAATCGGATACTTGCTGCAAAAGACCGGATTTATCCGTTCCGGAAAAAGTAAACACAAAATGATTCTTATCGGAAAGGAACCAGGCATCGGATACATTACTACGAATCTGCCGAGCTTGCAAACGGTTAGTAATAGCCCGTACCAACAAAGAACCAAGCTCTTTACGGTAGATAGTTCCAACTGTATTTCCCACTACGCAAGGATGAGGGATCATCAATTCTAGTTCAGAACTGCGTTTGAGATCATCTCCTATCTCATGAAGAGCTATTCCTTTTTCATAAGTGAGAGGATAAACACGATACCCTTTCACCTTTTTACGGGGAATGGAAGCGAACATTTCTTTGATCTTCTTCTCTATGGAAACCGGATCTACATCGCCTACCACCACAACAGTGGCCATTTGTGGAGAGTACCATTGCTGATAAAACTCAATCAGTGTTTTACGGTCAATGCTACGGATATCCTCCGAACTACCTAACGGCATACGGTCGGTAAAACGGTTTTGACCGATCTTCAAGCTATAAAAGTCATCTCCTATGTCATATCCGCGCAACTCTTCCAAAATCACTCCACGTTCTTTCTTCGTCCGTTCTTCCTCAAAGGAGAGTCCGTCCAACCAATCTTTCAGTATCAACAGAACTTTATCACTTACGGCAGAATCAGTCTTATCCATCGGCACTGTCAGCATGAAAATAGTACGGTCATAGCCGGTCACAGCATTGATATCCCGTCCAAACTTCATTCCTAAACTTTCCAAGTAGTCCACCATGCCGCGTCCGGGAAAGTGTTTGCTACCGGCAAAAGACATATGTTCCAAGAAATGGGCAGCTCCCTTTTGCTTATCCGTCTCCTGTGCCGAGCCGAGCCGCATCACCAAACGAAACTCCGTCGTATGAGCCGGTGTCCCGTTCGGGAGAATCAGATAATGCAAACCATTCGGTAATACACCTTCAACGGTGTTGGGAGGTAAACCGATCTTCTTCTCTGAAACGGATTGTTGCGCAAGCATATCTACAGATATTCCTCCTAAAAGAAATGCTAAGACTAGAATAGCTTTTGTTTTAATTTGTTGTAGCATAAATTAATTATAAGTCTGTTATTTATTTAAGGTATAAGTTACATAGATTTGGGTATAACCGGCTGAGTATGCATGATCCCATGAAAATTGGAAAGTAAATGTATCCTCGTTAAAAGAGCCTTTCGATTCAATAAAGTCGGAAGGTTCATTTTCTAAGATATCCTCATCAACAGTTGATGTAACCAAGTAAATACGAGGTTCTAATGTAGTACCCTCTTCAATTAAATCAGATACATTGTACTCTGTATATATTGGGTTTCCACCATCCCCATCTCCATCCGGAACAGCTACTTTATCACCATTATCAGCTTTTTGTTTCCAACGGTTCCATGCTGTAAAAGAATACTTAAAAGGAACTGAAGTTATCGGTTCATCATAGTTATTTAACACTGTTCCCAAAAATGA
>OGHY01001616.1_pt1 | contig 10240 bp, 9 predicted proteins | sample 1571541 | NCBI WGS metagenome assembly OGHY01 (sample SAMEA2581943, study PRJEB24529) | metagenome | biome: Human gut stool | place: China | collected 2011
CTACGAAGAGGTAACCGAACAATGCTAGAATAAAAGCGAACTATCTGCGTGCGCTATGTGGCCTATTCCTGTAGCAGAATTACGAGAATATGCTATTTGGGGAGGAGTGTCTCGTTATTGGGAATTGCGTAGGGATTATCCTGATAAGGAAACGGCCATTCGTAAGGTATTGCTTGATCCGCAGGGACCTTTGATAGAAGAACCTCAACGCCTACTTCGTGATGATATGAGGGATATGGTGCAGGCATCTACTTTGTTGACAATTATAGGCAATGGTGACAACAAATTGTCTGAAATTGCAACTAGGGCAGGTAAAGACAGCAACACGATTTCTGAACCTTTAAGCAAGTTGCGAGATTGATGCAAGTGGTTACAGCTCAACTTCCACAATTTATAGGTCAATGCTGGGAATTACTTTGTCGTGAATATGTTAGTGGAAATATTATAGAAGGCATAGCCTACAATGTCGCATCTCGTTGGTGGGGTAAGATATTTCCACCAGAATATAAGGATGATAAGATGGTTGAGTTGGATGTTGTGGCAGAGTCTATTGATAAGAAGCATATCTTGGTAGGAGAATGTAAATGGACGCACGATGAAGATGCGATGTTTTGGAGCAGAAAGCTAAGAACTTGCCTTTTATTAAGAAAGGGCAGGAAGTTCATCTTGTGCTATTCTTAAAGGAGTCTCCAACTCATTGTGTAAAGGGTATGCGAGTATTCCTGCCATGTGATGTGATGAAGATTTAATTGGTATAGGGAATAGCCGATAGCGCGCGAAAACATACTTAAAAACATCAACTTTCGCACGTTATCGGCTGTTTTTACTCCACAATAATGACATTTGCAGATTTATTATCCATATTAGGCATGGTCAAACCGACTGGTGCTCCAATGTAGGTTGGGTCACAAACCACAAACTTATTGCCACTCAGCAAGATGTAATCTCCAGTCACTTGCTGGTTGAAGCAAACGGCCGAGGCGAGGTGACCGGGATAATATACCAATATACTCTTTAAACCGAGCAAGTCACGAACTATACGAGTGAATAGAATGGCTCTATCCTCACAATCACAATAGGGATAGAATAAAGTTTCTTCTGCAAATAAAGCACGGTCATGCCCCCAGACTTTATCGTCATATTCATATACGAATGCCGTTTGAACCCAGTTCAAAAGTTTATCGACGGCATCGTGCTCATTCAAACTGGCAACCTTTTCTTGAAGGATGGGATATAGTTGTTTTTGCACTTCTTGCTCCATAGGTGTATTGGCATACATGGTCCATCTCGTCATAAAATTACCACTGATTTCCGATGTAGGATAAGTATTGTAGAAATCGATGAGGTTCTTGTTGACTTGTACATTCAAAGTCATGTCCTTATAACTATCGGAAGATAGATTCCTTATCGGGGTAGGTTGGTAAGTAAAGAGTTGACTTTGTGGTATATATAGCGAAAGGGATTGTTCTTTTGGAAAAGCAAAGTCGCATACTTCCATTTTTTGAGTATCATTGCTAAGAGAATAGTAGTTGATACCATCTATGAGGAAGTATCCTTTGTCGTAGATGCCATGCTTGCTACCAAAAAGTAAATACAGTTTGTTGCCATTACGCCCTACTCTCATCTGGTATCCACTTTGACTATAGATATAAGCAGTGGTGAGTGTCGCTAAGTTCCCTTTGCCAAAGTGGTCTTTGGCAAAAGTATCTATTAAGTTGAGATACGCCCAATCACATAGCTGCATTCTGATTCTTATCTCAAGGAAGTCTCGAATGGTGTTGTCAAGTTGGTCGACTGAAAGTTTCTTCCATGCTTCTGCAATATGCTGATTGTCACAAACGTCCAAGTCTATATTAATTGCAGAGGGGAAACGAACACTACATTCCGTGCCACAATACGTAAATTGACATTTGTTTTCCGCTTGTTGTTCCTTTTCGTAGATAGGGGAGATTGGCATAGGCTGTGGAGTTTGTGCTATTGGTGAGACAATATCCTTGATGTTTATAGCCTTGTCCTCCCTTATCTTCCCTTTATCTTTGTTAGGTATGATGATAGGAGAAACTATCTCGTCTTTTGGACGAGGAATAGCAGGAAGAGCCTTGCACTCCTTCCAAGCTTCTTTTACAAACTCTACATATTCTGCATTGCATTGAGCACGAAAGTCCTCATACTCTGCCTTTGCTTGCTTTTTAAAGTTCTCATATTGAGACTGGAAGTCGTTAGTTTGAGCAGAAGAAGTTGTCGGAGCAATAAAAAATACTGCTCCGGCAATAAAAGCTATTTTGAAATGTGGGATATTCATGCTACCATTATTTGTTTAATGTCCAGTTTTTCCATTCATTACCAATTGAAGAAGTCGCCATAATAGAAGGTGACTGTAATTTTCCATTGGTAACAATCGATTGGCGTTCAACTTGTTCCTTAATATAGTCGCTAAGTTCTCCTAACGTGGCATTTCCCTTCGTCTCTTGTAACTTCTTCAAAAGATAATAAGTAAACAACCCATGTTCTTCTTCTTTGTAAGGATATGCAGTTTCATCTCCTTGTGCAGCGGTAAAGACAACCATATTTCCTACAGGTATAGTTTGTTTTACTTTAATGGCTACTCCACGAGCTGAAGCTAGCATATTTCCGTCACGTTTAGCTCCGCTGAAACAAGCATCCAAGAAAACTGTGATAGACTTTGATGGTAAACTTCCAAAAGTTTTATATAAGTTTTCTAATGAATAACCTGTAGCTACATCTGAACCATACCCGTCTGTTGGTAGTAGATAAGCATTTTTGCTTTTTTCGTCAGGGATACCATGCCCTGCATAATAGAAGATAATTTTGGCATCGCCTTTGTAAACTTCTGCAACATCTTGAATCCATTTTACTTCATGTCTGATGTCATTAAGTGTAGCATTTGTTATTAAATGTATATTCTTTTCTGGAATGCCGAGGCAATTCCTGCAATACTCTTTAAAGATATTTCCATCATTGACTGCATATGGTACATTTGCCTCTTTATTGTATGTTTCATTAGCTATGACAATGGCAAAGGTGTTGCTATTGGAATTAATTGCTTCAGGAATATTTTTGTCAATGTCTGAACTGATAGAAGCAATTTTTATATCTTGATTTTTTGTGTTGATTTCCTTTTCTTTGATGATGATATTATTATTTGTAATACTCTGATTAATATGTAAATTGATGGTTTTGTTCTCTGCATATTCACCATACTTTTCTTTGACATATAGAGTAATAGGGACATCATTTGAAGCATAGTTATTGTTTATAATGAGCGGGTAATTGATGGATTTTGTTTCTCCACCACTAATATAAGCGAAATCTTCTTCTTCTTTTTGTGATTCCATTAAAAGCACATTAGTTGGTAGCCCAATTTTTACTTTTACATTGTCTGCACTTCCTTTTTTTGTGTTTTGTAATAAAACTTGCAAATAAAAAGGGCTCATTTTCTTAAGAGTAGTACCTTCTGATGGTGAGACTTTAGAATCCACTATTTGTAGTAGTGGAGCATCAAATTTTTTAGTATTTATACTGATAGATGCTGTTTCCGTTCCAAATCCATGCGGCTCTTCTACTTTAAGTATGAGATTTGCAATTCCGTCAGACACTTTAGTCGTAGAAGTTAAAGGCATACTTACATCAATTGTTTCTTGAGGTTTTATCAATGGTATATTTATATCTGCATATTTTATTTCTTTAGTTGTTTCATTTGGTATAATTTTTGCAAAACAATTTATGGCATTTCCTTTTCCATTATTATGGATTTTAAATTTTATACAACAATTCTCGTTAGCATCAATGGCGTTATTTTTATTTGCATCTGTAAACAGAATGGAATTTGGGACAATTTCCAAAATTGGTGGTCTTGATGGATCGAATGGGTCGGCAAAAATAATATCATCCACATTAATTTGATTTTTTATGGATTTTACCATTTTTTTAGATTGACTATCTCCTTTTTGGGCGCATTTTGTGAACCAATAATATGCTTTGCGTAAATCTTTTTTTACACCTTCTCCATAGTAATAACACCATCCCGTAAAATACATTCCTACTTTGTGATTTTGCAAAGCAGCTCTTTGAAACCAAGGAAAACCTATGGAACTTTCATTAATATTTAGATAGTATCTACCTAGTTTGTACTGATAATCTGCATTGCCAGATTCTGCTTTTTCTAACAAAACTTCAAGTGTTTCTTCTTGTGAGAAAGAATATGTACAGCTAATTAAGCCTAAACATAAAAGAAAAATTTTAATTCTATTCATAACTATTTAATTTAATATAACTTTTACTTTAAAGTCCATTTTTTCCAACTATTAGCAATAGTTGCTGTTGATACAAAAGAAGGTGATTGCAATTTTCCATTAATGACTATGGATTGGCGTTCAACTTGCGTCTTGATGTAATCACTAAGTTCTCCTAATGTAACGTTCCCCTTCGTTTCTTGAAGTTTTTTAAGTAAATAGTACGTGAACAATCCATGTTCTTCTTCTTTGTATGGGTATGCAGTTTCATCTCCCTGTGCTGCTGAAAAGACAACAATGTTTCCTACAGGTGTAGCTTGCTTTACTTTTATTGCGACACCACGCGCTGAAGCTAACATGTCACCATCACGTTTTGCCCCGCTGAAACAAGCATCCAAGAATACTGTTACCGATTTAGATGGTAAACTGCCCAATGCTTTATATAGGTCTTCCAAGGCATAGCCTGTTGTTACATCAGAACCATAGCCGTCTATAGGTAACAAGTAAGCACTCTTGTTTTGCTCGTCAGGGATGCCATGCCCAGCATAGTAGAAGATAGCTTTGGCTTCACCTTTATAGACAGCTATAACATCTTGAAGCCACTTTATTTCATGTTTGATATTATTAAGTGTAGCATTTGTGATAAAATGCACGTTCTTTTCAGGAAGTCCTAATGTCTTTTTGCAATATTCAGTAAACATCTTTCCGTCGTTTTCTGCATACTGTACAGACTTCTCCATTTGATATTTTTCATTGGAGATGATAACGGCAAAGGTATGGTTACTCACGTTGTCAGCTATCGGAATATCAAAATCCACGTCACCACCTTTATTTTCTTTCATGAACTTGGACAGTTTTGTTTCTTTTTGAGTATAGAAATCTGGTGTATCTTTTGATATTGCATTATAGATTTCTCTTGCTTTGCTTATGTTGTTGTCTGCTAAATATAGTTCACCTTCTGCATCTAAAGTGTTAGGCATAGGAACTCCTTTTTGTTTGGCTTCATCTATTGCCTTGGCAATGAGTTCAAATGCTTTATTCTTATTCTGTGGTATTCCTAATCCATACATATTTAATAGGGCTAAGATTCGATAACCAACTAATGCATATTCTTTTTGGTTGATTGTTTTGTCCGCCCATTTTTTTGCTTCGACATAGTCTTCTTGTGTGTAATATGCTTGGCAGAGCATCATGGGGGCATTTGGGACATCATTGTCATTGGCTTTTTTATACCAGGTGATAGCTTCATTTACATCTTTAGAAGTGCCGAGTCCATCCTCGTACATTACCCCTAACCATATAAAACTCGAAACAAACCCTTTTTCTGCGGCTTTCTTTTGCCATTCAAAAGAGTCTATGATACTTTTCGAAACACCTTTTCCTTCTCGATACATTCGTGCCAATAATGCCATTGCTTCAGGATCTTCATACTCTGCCCCAATTTTGGCTATGCGATAGGCTTCTTTTAGATCTATAGCTGTTCCAATCCCTTGATAATACATAATTCCTAACGCACCATACGAGTATGGGTCTTTTGCTTCTGCTGCTTTTTTTATCCATTTGTATGCTTCTTGGTCGTTCTGCTCAACCCCTTCTCCATTACTATACATTGTACCAACTTTGAAATATGAAGTGATGATTCCATTATCTGCAGCTATTTTTGCACACTTAAAAGCTTCTGTAGGATTTTGAGCAGTTCCTTGTCCAAAAGCATACATGCTAGCAAGAATGTCATATGCATTATAAGCTCCATAACCTGCAGCCATCTTTAACCATTTAAAGGCTTGGTTATAATCTTGTTGTACCCCATGACCGTAGTAAAGCATTATACCCATCAAAAAAGAGGCGCTCTCAATTCCATTATCAACAGCTATTTTTGCACATTTATATGCTTCTTGGTAATTTTGTTGTTCAAAGTAGCATTTGCCCAGTCCCAAATAAGCATGTGTGTCACCGTTATCTAAAGCCTTCTTGAGCCACAAAATAGCTTCTCGGTAATTCTTCGAGTTCATATAACTAGTGCCGATATATCCACAAACTCGCATGTCCCCATTGGCAGCAGCCTTCTTTAACCATGTGATTGCTTCTTGGTAATTCTGTTGTTGAAAATAGCATTCGCCTAAATAACCATAAAGGTTTGTGTCTCCATTTTCAACTGCTTTTTTATACCAGATGATAGCTTCTTGATAATTCTGTTGTACAGAATAGCACCTGCCTAACCAAAAATAAGAATCTGTATCTCCATTTTCAATCGCCTTCTTTAACCATATGATGGCTTCTTGATAATTCTTTAGATGGTAATAACAGCTACCTAATAAGCAACACGTTGTATTTGATAAGGTTCTATTAGAATAAAAGTACATATCGTCAATCGCCTTCTTATACCATACTATCGCTTCTTGGTAATTCTCTAGTCGATAATAGCAATGACCTAATTGATTATAAGCTAAAGGCATCTTGTTGTCTGCAGCTTTTTTAAGCCATTTTATAGCTTCAGTATAATTGCAAGTAACTCCTTCTCCATTCATGTAAGAGCTTCCGAGCCAAAAGCTAGCATCTGGATCTCCATTTTGTGCATCATGTAAAGCCTGCTCAAATGTAGGCTGATTTTGAGCATGTAAGCATGGTGATAACAAAATTAATATTGTGATTATAAAATGTCTCATAATGATTATTTATGCAATTTATCTTTAAGTATTCTCAAACTATTCCACATGTCAAAGTCGTAATGACCATGAGCGAAAAGACCGCTTGAGCTTCCTCCGCTCATTTGAGTATAAAGGTCATCGTCAATATAACTGTTTACGTAAGTACGAGTATTGTCCTCTATACGTTCTCTTTCTTTCTTGTTAGAAGCAAGAGTATGCATTCTGTCTAAATCTGAGAGATGTTTGTAAATCTCTTCAATGTTTCTATTTTTTGCCATAACTATTGTATTACCATTATTTGTTTTTTAGATAGAAGGGAATCAATAAAATTGTTGATTTCCACCTTAAAGAGATTGATTTTAAAATTCTTTTTACCCTCGTCTTCGAAAGTTTTTAAGAGTATATCCTTTAACATGGGAAATAAAGTCTTAACAGTAGTTCCCCACCCATTGTGTTCTAGAATTTTTTCTATGTCTTTGTCTGTTTGCTGCTCTAAAGACTTATTGTTGTTTAAAACTATCTTTAGAAGAAGTTCCGATGCGTAATGAATTTCTTCAAGTCCTTCTTTGATTTTACCTTCGTCCAAGAGTTTGAAACCTTTTTCAAATGGCTTTTTGCAGATAGGATAAAGCGCAATACGGGATGTTAGCTCACTCTTATATGGTAAATAGCTTTTTTCCATTGTATATCAATTATTGTTTTATAGTTATAGCAATTTTCTTTTCTTGTGTTTCTAAAGCTTTTGCCTTACATTTCCCTAACCATTTCTGAAACTCCTTCAATGGTAGTTGTCTTGGAAGTCCAATGTTCTCATCCTCTGCAAATGCCTTTGCAAACATATTCGGCGAAAACACGATGTAAATGGTGTTTTGTTCCATCGAATGCTCGCAAGTCATGGTGTATTCATCGACTTCGCTTGGTTTCTCTTCTGCTTTTTGGCAAGAGAAAAATACATAAGGCTTGTCGTGAATGATCTTGTATGCAGGCTCTCCAGAACTCTTGTATGGCAAGAGGCAAAAGACTTGCTGCGTATTTTCATCCAACAGATAAACGGCGAGATAACCATTGATGGGTGACTTAAAATACAAGTATAGATCATCTCCATTTCTGAACTCATCGCTTTCATATTTCTCTTCCGTGCCGTTGCGCAAAAGTTTTGCCTCAATGTCGATGCTTGCATTCTTGATTTCACGAGCCTTTCCGTCAATGCTTACTTTGATGGTTAGCATGTTGCTCTCATAAAATATGTCAAGCTTTGGATTACCAATCGTCTCTATCCATTCCCCTTTTACATCACTTCCGCCTATCGATAAGAAATCAACAGATGATTTTCCATTTTCATTCTTTATAATGGTAGAGTTGTTTTGAGAGACAAGAGTACCAAAGGCATCGGCAAGGGCTTGAATCTTGGCACGTTCGAGGGCTGTACGCTTACCTTCCTCCAACGAAACGTTATCTGGTACGTGGTAAGTGTATTCTCCATGAACTTTCTCTATCTCTTGAGCAGATATGGAGAGAAGGTTCAGAAGCATCAGTAGGATGAAAACATAGCGCAATCTCATTTACCAACCAAGCAATTTGTCCAAGTCCTTGTGCAATTTGTCGCCTTTCTTCTCTAAGTCCTCACGTACAATCTTCTTGGCAGCTTCTTTTGCCATGTTGCTATTGTAAGCAATGCGGACGAGTACTTCCTTGTTTTTGTTGGAAAGTGTGCGATAAACTTCCATTACAGAAATGGTTCTGCCAATACTTTGAGAAATGAGATTCTTGCTTACCATAATGCTTTGAGTGACGGATGCTGCTTGCTCTTGTGAGAGTTGCTTGTTGGCAACGGTGTTTTCCACCAATGCAGTCACCTCTGTCTGGATTTGCCCGGCAAGATTTTGCTTGGCGAGTTCCAAGGCTTGCATCTTAGCGGCATCATAATTTTCACCAATGCTCATAGCTTCTCCCATGATATACTTAGGAAACATGTTGTCGTCGTATTCGTAGGACATCATGTAAGCCTTATCCAACTGCTTCTCGATTGGGAGTGAGCCTGGGGTAGTAGTCCATCCCTCTTTGCTCAATTTCTTGGCTTCTTTTCTTGCCACCTTTGTTGCTTTTTGTGTTAGCTCTGATTTTGACGATTTCATGAGAACCTTGCGCTCTTTAGCTTGCTCCTTTGAGATTTGAGCAAATGAAGGCGATGCACACATCGTCAAAAATAGGACGCATAAAATACCAACTGCTTTCATTGTCTTTATTGTCAAATAGGCCAACGACTCCCTGATTGGCAGTTAATATTTAGTTTCTTGGATATACAAAAACGAAAACGTGGAGCCAGTCTGCTGCTCGTTCCACGGTCTATAGGCCTTCGCATTGCCCCTGTCAGTCGAAACGAGCAATGCCGAAAGCCCCACGCCGATGCATGTATATAATTCACCCTCCCTACCAACGAACGCAGACATGTCCGAAGCCAATGAGGGCTGTATATAATACACCCCATAGGGCGTCCCCATTGCTTTGTTTCTGACCGACAGTTGAAGTTGCGAAGTTCATAGACCGTCAAAACCAAAGCGTCAGTTACGCCTTTATTTATGTATATGTATCCCCACCTTAGCCCAATCGTGGGCTTTCAGCAAGGATTACGATTGCAAAGATAATGATAATTTTTGAAAGTTGTATCAAAAAGAAGAGAAAATTATAATTATTTTCTCAGTTATATGCCCAAAAATGTATTTATCTGCCTCATTTTGGTGAAAAAAGAGGCAGATAAATCGGAAATGAGGCTGTAAAAAACAACTTTGTCACAATATTCCTAATGTTTTAGATTGCTTCATCACATTTTTCCTGCTTTTGAAGGGACAATACCCAATGCACTTTTCACTTCTTCATAGATTTCACAGCACTTACTTTTCAGCATCTTGTTTTTCACACCTACTACTATCATATCATCCAAAGTAGGATATGATTGCCGTTGGCATAAAGAATAAAATGAATCGGGTAGGAGGTAAATGCTAATCATAAAAGGCATTTGCCTCCTATTTTCACATTTACCGACCTCCCACACCACCGTACGTGCGGTTCCGCATACGGCGGTTTCGTGCTTTCTCATCTTGCGATGTGTGGCAAGTTGATTTCAGTTATCCCTATGAGTAGCGTCACTTCTATCCTATTGTCGGATTCCGTCCTATCGTCTTGGATAGAGAGTTCCTTTCGGACATCTGACGAGGAGTCTCACAAGGTAACATTCATTTACTATTGCACTGCACGATTCAGTCCTTCCCTATAAGCACACGTGCCTTGGGTACTATGACCTCTGCTGACTTCTCACGGCAAGCTTTACTCCGTCATGGT
>OGHY01001617.1_pt1 | contig 10238 bp, 7 predicted proteins | sample 1571541 | NCBI WGS metagenome assembly OGHY01 (sample SAMEA2581943, study PRJEB24529) | metagenome | biome: Human gut stool | place: China | collected 2011
TCGATGAAAGGCAGTGCCTGCTGTGCGAAAAACTCATGGCGTCTGTGAAATATGAGAATTATAGGCTTTGGGGCGGATATGAAAACGCCGCAAGGCGTATGCTGTGCGTCTATCCTGAATATGGCGAGGCAGAAAGTGAGGATTTTCCTATCACTGCAATTACACTGCTGTATCGCAAAGAGGATAAAATAACTCACAGAGATATCCTAGGCTCGCTTATGGGTCTAAGAATAAAAAGAGACAGCGTTGGCGACATTCTTGTGGGAGAGGGAAAGTCAGCGGTAGATCATTAAGTCAAATTCCGATCTGCGTTCTTCTGTGGCAGGCGAGGTTACAAGCGTCCTGACGAAGGTCGGCAGAGCAGGAGTGAAGCTCCGGGAGGGCTATGACGGCAGTATACATATTGAGCAGAAAACTCAGGAAATAAGCGGTACTGTGGCTTCCATGCGTGCAGATTGTATCTTAAGTCTTGCCGCAAGGATATCACGAGAAAAGTCAGCACAGCTTATAAAAAACGTGGGCATCGAAATAGACCATATGCCGAAAAATTCACCGAAAATACTTCTTGAAGAGGGCTGTACATTTTCAGTGAGAGGATACGGAAAATTCAAGCTGCTTTCAGTTGACGGCACAACTAAAAAAGACAGAATACATATAACTTTAAATAAATTTGTGTAAAGATCACGGAGGTCCTAGTATGTTAAATCCAAATAATATTAAAGGAAAAACTTTTGATACCGAGAAAAACGGTTATTCAAAAGAAGACGTAAAAGAATTTCTCGGACAGGTAGCCGAGGATTATGCCGAAGTCGTAAAGGCAAATCAGGATACCGAAGCTAAGATAATCAAGCTCGTTGAGAAGATAAACGAGTACAGAGAGGACGAGGAAGCTATCCAGCAGGCTCTTGTCGTGGCTCAGAAAGAGTCAAATAAGATACTTACTGAGGCCAAAACTCAGGCTCACGATATGATCGAATCTGCCAAAACAGAGCAGGTAAGACTCGCAGAGCAGAGTGCCTCTGAGTGTGAGAGAATAGTTAAGGAGCATAAGGAAAAGTGCGCTGAGCTTATCAGAACTAATACCGAGATAACAGAAAAGAAGATAAATGAAGTAAGAGCCGCTTATGACGAGGAGCTTGCTAAGTTTGAGAACCTCAAGGCTGAGGTAACTCAGTTCAAGGCTGACCTTACTCAGCTTTATAATAAGCAGATAAGACTTATTATGGAAATTCCTGCGTCCGAGCCTGCCGAGGATACAGCAGAGGAGTATGAGGAAGAAGAAACAGTCGAGGAAACTCAGGAAGCTGCAGAGGAGCAGGCAGAGGAAACAGCTGAGCCGGAGGAAACTGTTGAGGCTGAATCTGCACCTGTTACTGACAGTGAGCACGTTGAGAAGATACTTAACACTGGTTCTTTCGACCCTGTTATACCAAAGACAGCTCCTGCTGAGCTTAAATTTGGAAAAAATAATTAATATCAAGGCTCTGTTTTCCGCAGAGCCTTACTGTTCATAAATGGAGTAGGGAATAGATGTTTGTAATTTCGCTTGTTATCATGGCAGTTCTCGTTGCCGCCGACCAGCTCATAAAGCTTGCCGTGACAAATAACCTGCCGCTGAATGGTCAGCCTGTCGAGGTCATAAAGTTCGGCAGCTTTAAGGTGTTTAGCCTGACCCATATAAGAAACTCAGGAGCAGCATGGAGCATGATGTCAGGAAAGACTTGGTTTCTTATCGGTCTGCCTGTTGTCGTACTGATCGTGGCGGTGATCTATATGTATAAGATACGCAAAGGCTCAAAGCTGGAGCTTGTGTCGTTGGCTATGGTGCTTGCAGGCGGTATCGGCAACCTTATCGACAGAATAAGGGTAAAAGAAGTTGTGGACTATATCAAGTTCGAGCCTATCAATTTCCCTATCTTCAACTTTGCGGATATCTGTATCGTTATCGGCGGAATTTTGTTCGTCATCTGTTTTTGCTTTCTTGACGAAAAGAAAAAGCCCATTCGTGACGATATAAAGGTCAAAGACGAAAATGACAAAGCTTGATTTTATTGCCACTGCCGAGCAAACAGGCGAGCGTATCGACAGATTTTTGTCAGCGCAGGATACAGGCCTTACACGTTCCGCTGTGCAGAAGCTTATCGAGGACGGTGGCGTCACAGTTGGAGGCAAAAAAGTATCGAAAAATTATAAGCTGCGTAATGGTGACAGCGTTGAGATAATTATTCCCGACCCTGTGGAGCTTGACGTCAAGCCACAGGATATCCCAGTGGAAATAGTCTATGAGGACAGCGAGCTGCTTGTGGTGAATAAACCTAAAGGCATGGTGGTGCACCCTGCCGCAGGCAATCCCGATGGCACTTTGGTGAACGCATTGCTTTATCATTGTCAGGGCAGGCTTTCTTCAATAAACGGCGTCATTCGCCCTGGGATAGTCCATAGGATAGACAAAAATACAAGCGGTCTGCTGATCGTTGCCAAGACCGACAGCGCACATAACTTTCTTGCGGCTCAGATAAAAGAGCATAGCTTTACAAGAGAGTATGAAGCTGTACTCACAGGCGGTCGCCTAAAGACCCCTACCGGCACAGTTGACGCACCTATCGGCAGAAGCAAATATGACAGAAAGAAAATGTGCGTGACAGAGCAAAACTCCAAGCACGCAGTTACCCATTATGAGGTGCTGGAGGAGCTAGGTCAGTATTCGCTGGTGAAATTCCGCCTTGAAACAGGCCGAACCCACCAGATAAGAGTACATTCCGCCTATATCGGTCACCCTGTCTATGGCGACGATGTTTACGGCAAAGCTGTAAAGGGAATCGAGGGGCAGTGCCTCCACGCAAAGAAAATTGGTTTTATACACCCTGCGACCAAGGAATATATGGAGTTCGACAGTGACCTGCCCGACTATTTTCAGGCGGTGCTGAAAAAACTCAGAGCAGGGAATTGACCCACGGAAGTGATTTTATGTTTGAAGATATATCAAAAGTCCTGCTTATAACGGATATGGACGGAACTTTTCTACCCGCAAGCAAGATACCTACCCCGAAAACTCTCGCCGCTGTCAAGCGTTTTGAAGAGGCTGGGGGCAGATTTTCTATCGCTACAGGCAGAGCCATTCAGGCGGCTAGACAGTATTTTGACATGGTGAATGTGAATTGTCCTATCATAATGTCAAACGGTGGAATGGTCTATGATATCCATACGAAAGAGCAGATATATAACGTCTTTCTGCCAAGCTTTGCGGCGGATATCGTCAAGGAGATACTTGCCGATAATCCTTATGTTGGCTGTGAAGTGCTTACTGTCAACGAGGTCTATGTGCCAAGCATGACCCCTATGGAAAAGCGCCATAACGAGATCTGTAAGCTCATTCCCGTTCAGTGTGCCGTTGACGAGATACCTGACAAGAACTGGTATAAGGTGCTTTTTGCAGTTGAGCCTGAGCGTATGGACGAGCTTATAAACTATGTGGCAAAAAAAGGCTACAAAGGTGTAGATTTTGTGCGTTCAAGTATCGAGTATTACGAGATACTTCCACAGAATATATCAAAAGGTACGGCTCTTGTGGAGCTGAGAAAAGCTTGTGGCATGGAGGATTTTACTTTCGTGGCAGCAGGCGACTATAATAATGATATTGAACTTCTTCAAGCGGCTGACATGGCATATTGCCCGTCAAATGCGGCAGAGGAGGTCAAAAAGGTTGCGGATAAGGTCTTTGAGCAGTCCTGCGAGGAAGACTTCATAGCCGCAGTCATAAATGAAATTTTTGAAAAACTGAAGAAATAATATTTTTTTTGGAGGTCAAAAGTATGGACGAAACATTAAAGAAACAGCTTGAGATCACAGCCTGCAAGGTTCGTCTTGGAATACTCGAGGGAGTATTCAACGCAAAGTCGGGTCATCCGGGCGGATCGCTCTCTATCGCAGATCTGCTCACTTATCTCTATTTTGCCAAGATGAACGTATATCCTGATAAGCCGGAAGAGCCTGAGAGAGATAGACTCGTGCTTTCAAAGGGTCACACAGCACCTGCACTCTATGCAACTCTTGCAGAAAAAGGCTTTTTTCCAAAGGAGGAGCTGAAGTCCCTCAGACATATCGGTGCAATGCTTCAGGGTCACCCTTGTATCTCTATCCCTGGCGTAGATATGTCCTCTGGATCCCTTGGACAGGGCATTTCTGTTGCCTGTGGTATGGCGCTTTCAGGAAAGCTCACAAGCGATACCTATAAGGTGTATACTATCCTTGGCGACGGTGAGATCGAAGAGGGTCAGGTATGGGAGGCTGCAATGTTTGCTGCTCATTATAAGCTTGATAACCTCGTTGCTGTTGTGGATAATAACGGACTTCAGATCGACGGAAAGATAGAGGACGTAATGTCGCCATATCCTATCGTTGACAAGTTTGCAGCATTTGGCTGGCACGTTATCACAGCCGACGCTCACGATTTTGACTCACTTGAAAGAGCATTCAACGAGGCAGAAACAGTATGCGGTCAGCCTTGCGTTATCGTAATGAAGAGTATCAAGGGCAAGGGCGTTTCATTTATGGAAAACAACGTTTCATGGCATGGTTCAGCACCTAACAAGGAGCAGTATGAACAGGCTGTGGCAGAAATAAACGAACAGCTTAAAAGTCTGGAGGGTTAAGCAATGGCAGAATTGAAGAAGAAAGCTACAAGAGAAAGCTACGGCGAGGCTCTTGCAGAGCTTGGCGATAAGTACGATAACCTCTATGTTTTTGACGCAGACCTTGCTGCTGCAACAAAAACAGGTATATTCAAAAAGAAATTCCCTGACAGATTTTTTGACTGCGGTATCGCCGAGTCAAATATGATGGGCGTTGCAGCAGGTATGGCTGCAACAGGCAAGATACCATTTGCTTCTACATTCGCAATGTTCGCCGCTGGCAGAGCATTTGAGCAGGTAAGAAACTCTATCGGTTATCCTCACCTCAACGTGAAGATAGGTGCAACACACGCAGGTATCTCTGTAGGCGAAGACGGTGCAACACATCAGTGCAACGAGGATATCGCTCTTATGAGAACTATCCCTGGCATGGTGGTAATAAACCCTGCCGACGACGTTGAAGCAAAGGCTGCCGTTGAAGCCGCTATCCTCCATGAAGGTCCGGTTTATCTCCGTTTCGGCAGACTTGCCACACCTGTTTTCAACGACCCTGAAACATATAAGTTTGAGCTTGGCAAGGGCGTTAAGCTCCGTGACGGCAAGGATATAGCTATCGTTGCAACAGGCCTTATGGTTTATGAAGCTATTGAAGCCGCAAAAACACTGGCAGCCGAGGGCATCGAAGCAACAGTTATCAATATCCACACTATCAAGCCAATCGACGAGGATATCATCGTTGAGGCTGCAAAGAACACAGGACTTCTTCTTACAGTTGAGGAGCATAGCGTTATCGGCGGACTTGGCTCAGCCGTTGCAGACGTTCTTGCAGCAAGACACCCTGCAAAGCTTGTTAAGATCGGCGTTAATGACGAGTTCGGTCACTCAGGCCCGGCAGTTGATCTTCTTAAAGAATATGGCCTCTGCGCAGACAATATCGTTGCAAAGGCAAGAGATGCTGTTAAGGCAAAGTAATAAAAGCACCAAACGGACGGATATCTTCCGTCCGTTTTTTTGTACACAAAATAGACACGCTTACGATCTCGTAAACGTGTCTTTTCTTATGCTTTTACAGTGCCTGCATGAGTGTCGATAATGTTGTTTATACATATGTAAAGATAAGGCTTAAGCTCGCCAATGTCCACAGGCTCGTTGTAAAGTATGGACGAGTAGCAGGTTGAGCTTACAAGCTCAACTATCATGAATATCATGACCTCAGGCTGAACAATATTATATGGAGCGTCAGCAAGCATAGCGTCATAAATGTTGCGGAAGTCGATGTCATCGTCCTTTATAGGCGACGTAAGAGCGTGCTTGAAAACGCCCCAGCTAAGATTCTTTGCAATAAAAGTCAAAAGCGACTTGTTCTCGTTTAGCTGGTTGATGATGTTGTCAACAATAAAAATAATTCGTTCGTTAAAGGTAAGCTTCTTGCCGCTCGCATTTAATGCCTCGATAGCGTTTCTGAAAAGCTGTGACGACTTGTGAGAAACAAGCTTGTTTCTTATGTCATATTTGTCCTTGAAATAAAGATAAAACGTTCCTTTCGCCACACCAGCGTTGTTCACAATGTCTGAAATAGAGGTCTTGCTCACGCCCTTGGTGGTAAAAAGACTAAAAGCCGTGTTAAGCAGAGAGTCCTCCTTTACCTTTTTATTGGTATCAAGCTTGCCCATTTTAACACGTCCTTCCTTATTATAATATATACAATTTGTATGCCACACATACACAGGTTTACTGTGGTTGACCTTAAATCTATTATAATACAAAACCGACTCAAAGTCAACGGAGCAAAATGACCAATAGTCACTTGTGACCGTTGGTCATTTTGTGCAACTCTACAAAAAGAATGACTAATGGTCATTTTACTATTGACTGTTGGTCATTTTTGATGTATACTATGAGATGTAATAAGACCGAAAGGTCAAAAACTATGTGAAGGGAATGACATTTGATGCAGAAATTTGGCAGAGGAGTTGTAAAGCTCCGAGTACCGATACTCATAGTCAGCGTTCTGCTGCTGATACCGTCAATATTCGGTTTTCTCAGCACAAGAATAAACTATGATATTCTTTCATACCTCCCGTCAGACATTGAAACCATGAAAGGTCAGGATATAATGCTTGACGAGTTCGGCAAGGGCGGCTTTTCGCTGGTAATGCTTGACGGCATGGAGGATAAGGACGTTGAAAAGGTCAAGGAGAAGATCGAAAAGGTAGACCACGTTTGCGATGTTCTCTGGTATGACACCTTGGCAGACGTTTCACTTCCAAAGGAAGTTCTTCCTGATGATATTTACGATTTCTTCAATACAGATAACTCCACAATGATGGCTGTCTTTTTTGACGAAGCAACCTCCGCTGACGGCTCACTTGAAGCTGTCAAGGAGATAAGAAGCATCGCAGGCGAGCAGTGTTTCGTAAGCGGTATGTCGTCAGTCGTTGAGGATATCAAGGATCTTACAATGCAGGAAGCTCCGATGTATGTTGTTATCGCAGTAATACTTACAAGTATCATACTTGCACTTACAATGGATTCGTTCCTTATTCCACTGTTCTTTATGCTCAGCGTGGGCATGGCGATAGTCTATAACATGGGAACGAACTTCATACAAGGCGAGATATCGTTCATCACCGAAGCTCTTGCAGCCGTGCTTCAGCTTGCGGTAACGATAGACTACTCGATCTTCCTGTGGCATAGCTACAAAGAGGAGAAAGAAAAGCACCCTGGTGACAACAAAGAGGCTATGGCAGTTGCCATCGGCAAAACTATCACCTCAGTTGTTTCAAGCTCCATAACAACAGTTGCAGGCTTCCTTGCACTTTGCTTCATGAGCTACGAGCTTGGCATGGACATGGGTATTGTAATGGCAAAGGGCGTTGTTATTGGCGTTATCTGCTGCATAACAGTTCTCCCGTCAATGATACTTGTCTTCGATAAGGCACTTGAAAAAACAATGCACAAAGACCTTGTTCCAAGCCTTGAAAAGCCTTCAAAGTTCATTATCAAGCACCATGCAGCATTTATCGTACTCTTTATAGTTGTACTTATCCCTGCCGTATATGGTCAGATAAACACCAATGTCTACTATAACCTGACAGATACTCTTCCAAAGGATCTCAACAGTGTTATCGCAAACACAAAGCTAGATGAGGAATACAACATGGCAACGACCCATATGCTCCTGGTTGACGCTGATATGCAGCCAAAGGAAGTAAACTCTATGCTCGACGAAATGGGCAAGGTTGATGGTGTAAGCTTCTCAATGTCACTGGATACTCTTATCGGTCCGTCTATCCCTCGTGAGATAGTTCCTGATTCAGTAACAAAAATACTCAAGAGCGACAAATGGCAGCTCATGCTAATAGGTTCTGAATACAAGGTAGCTTCTGATGAAGAGAATGCCCAGATAGATGAGCTTAGCAAGATACTTAAATCCTACGATAAGGACGGAATGCTTATCGGTGAGGCGGCTGCTACAAAAGACCTTATCGACATAACAGATCATGACTTCAAGGTAGTAAATATAGTTTCTATCGCCGCTATCTTTATCATCATTCTTATTGCACTGCGTTCAGTTTCACTGCCTATCATTCTGGTAGCCGTTATCGAATTTGCTATCACAGTAAACATGGGTGTTCCGTGCTTTACAAATACCACCATACCGTTCATAGCGTCGGTAGTAATCGGTACTATCCAGCTTGGTGCAACAGTTGACTACGCTATCCTTATGACAACAAGATATAAGACCGAGCGTAACGCAGGCAAAGATAAGCACGAAGCTGTCACTATCGCACTCACCACTTCAATGAAGTCTATCATGGTCAGCGCACTTGGCTTCTTCGCTTCAACATTCGGTGTTGGCGTATATTCAAGCGTAGATATGATCTCACAGCTTTGTACGCTCATGTCAAGAGGTGCAATAATCAGTATGATAACTGTTATCTGTATACTTCCTTCAATGCTTATGCTGTTCGATAAGGTAATAATCAATACAACAATGGGCATGAAGAAAAAAGAAAATAAGCTTTATAAGCTTCCTGAAATTCACTAATTCGTAAAGGAGATATAGTTATGAAAAAGTATTCAAGAGTTCTTGCAGGCATACTTGCCGTACTTCTTTCCGCAGGCTGCACAGGTCTTTATGCAGCAGCTCAGTCAGACAGCTCTTCCGCTGCCGACAGCACTGCCTCAACAACAAAGAGCGAATCAGATAAAAAAGATACAAAAGATACAAAGAAAGCTGATAAGTCTGACAGTGATACAGAAAAGCAAGCTAAGGAAGAAACAGTTTATGTTATCACTGACGCTTCCGGCAACAAGACAAAAACAGTCGTTTCCAACTGGCTGAAAAACCCACAGGGCATAAAGAAGCTGGAGGACGTTTCCAATCTGAAAGATATCGAGAATGTTAAAACAGACGAGGGCTTTACAGCCAATGGTGATAAGCTCACATGGGATACCGAGGGCGGAGATATCTATTATAAGGGCTATACCGATAAGGCACTCCCGGTTGATGTAAAGGTAACATATACCCTTGACGGCAAGGAGATAAAGCCTGAGGACCTCGCAGGCAAGAGCGGTAAGCTTACAGTAAGATATGACTATACGAACAACGATAAGAAAACTGTCAAGATAAACGGCAAGAAAACAGATATCTATGTTCCATACCTTATGGCAACAACAGCTATCCTTGATACTAACGTTTATTCAAACGTTGAAGTAACAAATGGCAAGCTCATTTCAGACGGAAGCAGACAGATACTTATAGGCGTTGCAATGCCTGGCCTTACAAAGAGCCTTGATCTTCAGGATAACGAAGATATCGAGATACCGGAGTATGTTGAGTTCACAGCAGACGTAAAGGACTTCGAGTCAACGACTGCTCTCACAGTCGCAACATCTGACATCTTCTCAAAGCTTGACCTTAGCGATATCGGCGATGCTGACGATCTTCAGGATAAGCTTGATGAGCTTTCTGATGCTACAGACGAGCTTGTAGACGGTACAGCAGAGCTTTACGCAGGCATCAAGAAGCTGTCCGATTCCTCAGGAACACTTATCACAGGTATCGACAAGCTTTATTCAGGCTCTAAGTCACTTGACGATGGTGCAAAGACACTTAACAGCGGTGCAACAAAACTCCGTGACGGAGCAAAGACCCTTGATTCTTCCACAGGTGAGCTTATGAGAGGTATCTCCACAGCTCATAGTGGTTCAACAGCCCTCCTCGGTGGTTTTGATCAGGTAAACAGTGGTATGTCAACCTTGAAGAACGGCTCATCATCACTTTCAAGCGGACTTTCACAGGTATCCTCAGGCGCACAGCAGGTAAATAACGGTGCTGCAAGCCTTGCCGCAGGCACAAATAAGCTTGTTACAGGCGTAGGCGACCTCCAGACAGGCTCTAAAAAGCTTGCCGCAGGCACAAAGCAGACCTATGACGGTTCAACTGCACTGAAAAAAGGCGTTGCAACACTTAATGCAGGCGTTTCCACACTCTATGAAAAGGTGCAGTCACTCCCTGCAAGCGTTGAACTTCTTTCAAATGGCATAACAAAGGTAGATAACGCACTTACACAGTCTATCACATACGACCAGCAGGTACTC
>OGHY01001618.1_pt1 | contig 10233 bp, 9 predicted proteins | sample 1571541 | NCBI WGS metagenome assembly OGHY01 (sample SAMEA2581943, study PRJEB24529) | metagenome | biome: Human gut stool | place: China | collected 2011
GCATCATGCGTTTATCAAGCAGTTCAACCTTCCGGCACATTTTCAGTTTGATGTGTCCGCCGGATGAACTTATGTTCTTATAACCCTAAAACCCGTAATGAACGATGCGTTATGCACTGTCCATCACGGGTTTTTCGTGTTATTTCAGTTTTTCGAGGATTTCATCGGCACTCATGCCTTCGGCCAGCAGCTTTTTCAGAACGGACTCTGCTTCTGTCTTTTTTGCTTCTTCTGCAGCTTTGGCATCTGTCTTCGCCTTTTTTGCTTCCAACTTGGCAATTTCCTTGTCGATAGCTTTCAGCGATGCTTTCTTCTCTTTCAAGTCAGCTTTCAGAGAACCAATGTTGGCGGTGATAGATGCGATTTCAGCAGAGCGTGATTCTCTCGCAGACTGCTTTTCGGCAATCTGCATTGCGAAATCAGCAGTCACAGTTTTGGGCTTATTCTTGCTGCCTTTAGTTCTGGGCATACTAAAAACCTCCAGAAAATTATAGTGATTTTAGTATAACACCTTTTATTCAAATTCTCAAGAAACATATCATATGAAGATTGTAACCTTTTTCTCCATGCATCAAAGAGCTTTAACCTTTTTCTTTCCAATCATCCATGGAGCAACCCTTACAATAATCTCATACGCTAAACTACATATCACCATCGTAACAATCATTACTAGCATTGCCAGTAAAAATTTTTCTCTTACAGCATCTGTTCCCATATGTAATGGAATTGATATAATCTTCACCACAACTCGATATACAGGACCATGGATGCAAAGAACAATCAGAGATATACGACCAAAATACTGCAGAATTCTGTTTTCATTGATGAACTGAGAAACCAGAATCACAGCAGCCACACCAATAAGCGCTGTCACAAACCACATGATCCCTGTGGTTAAGTTGTAGAGGGATAAGATGAAATTCACTGTAAGCAAAACTACCGCAGTCACTCCAGTTCCTATCTTCCTATCCGCAATCTTTGTTTTTCTCCCTGCCAAGGAAACTCCTACAGCATAGAATCCTATGTACTTAAACACACGGTTAAATCCCCAAAGAAGTTCTGGCATCGGAAGAATAACATAGATCAGACTCATCAGAGCAGAAACAATATAAGCAGTTTTCCTGCTGCCCAGATTAACCAGTATATTGAAAAGAACTACCGTTACAAAGAAACACGGCAAAAACCACAGATGAACATTGAAGTCAAGATTATTGTAGGAACCAGAAAATAAGCCAATCAACGACTCCGTAAAACTCATGTCAGAATCACGGAATCTTCTCTCTATCACTTGCCAATATAGAAGTACCAGCAAGCCGAACGAGAAATAAGGAACAACTATGGTCTGGATTCTTCTCTTTATGTCTGTTAAAATCGGCTTTTCTTTATATACCCATCCTGCTGCCAAAAAGAACAGCGGCATATGGAAGGAATATAACCAATCCCGTACCGCACGATTTAAATAAACATGTCCGACTACAACAAGAATAATACCTGTACCTTTTAGTACATCAATCCATGATAATCGCCTGCTCTGCTCTGCTCTGCTCTGCTCTGCTCTGCTCTGCTCTGCTCTGCTCTCATAATTATATCCATCACCTATTTTTTGTCAATCGTTATTCAGTCTAATATTAGACACGGATGAGATAATAGCTTTTCGAGGCCTTATACCAGCTTCAGTGAAACTCTTTTTCAAAGTTCACAATTATTTTGTTGTTATTTTTCTTCATGCTATTCTCCTATGATTATTGGCATGACACTTCGAATAATGTTCTTTCCCATATAGCATATTCCAATCGAAACACATGTAACCACAAACGAACACAAAAAGCCATCTATTGTGTCAGGCTTTTCTAGCAAAAATTTTGTCTTTGGTAAAACCGACTGAAAGAAAAGAATCGGAAACTTATGCATTAGAAGAATCGGTAAACTGCTTTGTCCTAATTTTTCCAAAATAAAATTACCCCCAATTTTATATGAAATCAAAACAACAAATCCAGTCATAGCACAAGCAGTAATGACAAAAAGAATCGGGTATTTACCATAATTAGAGCTTCGCACTTCCGCTACACCATTTATTTTAGAAAAGAAAAGTCCAGTGCCCAGTAATAAAGCACAAACTAGAATATACAAGTCGTCCTTATTAACACGCTCTACTATTTTACATTCCTTAAATATCAGACCGAGTTCTACAAAAGCTGCCATTAGTACCGCCGACTCAAATTGAAAAGGAAATTTAATATCAGTCAGTTTCTTTTGAATCACCAAACCCACAAGTATAAGAATCAGGCAAAACACTGCCCTACATTTAACGCGATTTGTTTTTACAGTGTCTTGTCTCACACGCTCTAGTAGCCAAACTAAAACGAGAGTCAAGTTCATACATGGAATAAACCATAAAGGAAGATTCCATCTCATATATATCGTTCTAGAGTTGGCATAAAGCATTCCAATCAGATTTTTCCATAACGACATGGACGCATTAGAAACATCAAAGGAAACATATTTTCCCATCAGCAGAAAAATAAGAATACTTACAACTGACCATATGTAGTATGGGATCATTGTCCTCAGAAACCGCTTCTTAAAGAATTCTTTTAACGACTCATCGCACTTAAAAGTATATCCAAGTAAGAAGAAAAATAGGGTCACATTGAAAGTGTACAAGTACATTCTAAATTGTCCGCTTCTTAGTACATGTCCCCATACAATAAACAAAATACCGAATCCCTTTGCTACATCAAGCCATGAAATCCGCTTGCTTGCTTGCTTGCTTGCTTGCTTGCTTGCTTGCTTGCTTGCTTGCTTGCTAACGATTATGTTTTCTTCGTTCACTTTGTCAACCCTCACACTCTCTTTTCATTCCCATTATCATCCTTCTGTATGCTTCTTCTAACCCAATTTCCGGTCTCCAACCCAAGTTTTTAAGTTTATCCGCATTCAATTTCATCTTTGTATCAGCCGCATATCCAAATTTGTTCGATTCTGGTATATCAAAGACAACTTTTATCTTTCCGTTTCCAAACTTCTGGCATACCATTCTCGCCATATCTACAATAGTCGTATGTGTTTCTGGATTTGTAACATTATATGCCTCTGCATTTTCACCTTTAATAAGAATAAGGAAAAGCCCCATAATAGTGTCCCTGGTATAGCAATAATTCCCTTCAGATAACCCCCTTGTGTGAAGAACTATGTCTTTTCCTTCTATTGCGCTTCTCGCAAACTGTGCAAAAACACGATTTTCTCCAGAAAGGATACCAGCACCAAATGTCTGCGAAAGTCGTGCGATTTTGACTGGCACACCATACTCCGACCAGAAAGCCACACACATATTTTCACAAAGTCGTTTACTTTCTGGGTAGTTGCTCCTAACAGCAAGGGGATTTATATATCCCAATTCTGTTTCTGTGACATTGTTATTTGCTTCAGCAAATGAGCCGTACATTTCCATTGAAGAGACATAGACAACCGATTTGCAACTACTTTCTCTTGCAAAATTGAGCACATTCTTTGTTCCGTCAATAGAAGTCAACAGTGTTTCCACCGGGTTATTTATCATAACTTTTGATGCAGTCACACTTGCACAGTGAAAGATATAATCTACCTTCTGCCTTGCAGATATTTTCTCAGTAACATCTCCAAGCAATAAAACTAAATCTTCTCTATTCAAAAGCTCTTTATAAATTTTCTCAGCCTTTTCTTTATTTCTAATTAGAGCAAGAACCTGAAGATTTAGATTTCTAACTCTGTTGACACACAATAATGCTCTAACAAGTGATACACCTATCAAGCCCGTTGCTCCCGTAACAAGTACTTTGGAATCTCTTAAAGCTTCAACCGGAATTTCACTACTTGCTATATAGTCTAAATCTTCTTGCAGTGTTTCATCATTTCCTGCCTCACATATGTAATCATTCATCAAACCCATATATCTGTGCATTCTCCTTTGCTTCCAAGATTGCCCGCATAGTATAGAAATCTTCTGGAGTTGTAATTTTAATGTTCTCACCCGGTCCATCAACTAAGTGCAAATTGAACCCACACTCCTGCATCATCGTACAGGAGTCGATGCAATTCGTAATACCCTTTGTAAGCATCTTTTCATGTGCCGACAAAATATCATCAAGCCAAAAGCTCTGTGGAGCTCTTGCAACCCTAGAATTATTTCTACTTGGCACATAGTCAATAGTTGATGTTTCGGGGTCAACAACGAGAATAGTTTCTTTGACAACAGCCGTAGTAATTGCCGATCCATGTTCCTTCACACTATTAATGTTGTCCGTAATCACTTTATCATTTATTAAAGGCCTGACACCATCATGAATTAGAACGATGCTCTTCTCATCGCCAGCAATTTCTTTAGCAGCTTTTAACCCGTTGTAGATTGATAACTGTCCTGTTTCTCCTCCTGGGACAATAGCTTTGACCTTATCAATACCAATAATTATCTAGTACTGGTGACAAAATTGCTTTTATTATTTCCTTTATTGAGATATAATCACCTAAATACACACTCGCAAAGCACAAGGATACGACCGAATATAGAGATGTGCAGAGAACCAAATTCAGCAATTTGCCAAGCTTTAATTCCTGTGAATCGATAAGAAAGTAGGACGATATGATAATAAACAAAAAAGTACCTACCAATCCCCAACTCCCAAATAAAACAAGAAACAAATGATTTAATGAAACCCCAGAATCAAAAATCGCCCCCCCTGAGGCATGTCTATACATATGCAAAAACATTATCGAAAATATAGACATTATTCTTAAAAATTCAATATTTGTATTTCTAGTTTTGGCATGATCCATACTTATTTCTCTCCGTTAGATACAATATTACCATCGTTATCCATCAATATCCAATTCTCCGAGAAAATATCAATAGGCTTTAATTCCGTATTCCGCCAAACACTAGGAGCTATAACTATTTTTGATAGATTGCTTGACAAGTATTGCGCCCACCAACTAAATGTACTGTTGCTAATGACAAAATGCTTACATAATGACATTAAATACAACTTTTGTGACACTTCATTATTAGGTTCAAAGATAATATTACCGTCTAATTTCAGTTCATCTTTACACCACTGGATATCATCTGAACATATATAGAATAATGCATTAGGATGCATCTTCTTCATATACTCTATTGCCCGATGATAAAATGAGATTCCACACACCAGAAATTTATCCTTGTATTGTGTCTCTGTAAAATTACCACGCCTTACAGTCACACATACAGACTCCGTTTCTTTAAGTTTCCTTACCAAATCTACATCAGCGCACGGATTTTGGGGTAAAAATTCTTTACGTAAAATTTCCCCCATGCCTTCGAAGTATTTTTCAGATTCAAACCATCCTCTAATAAGTATATTTTTTGTTTTGATTTTGGAGAAATCATATTTGTGGCACAAGTAATCGGATTCATAAAACAGTATTCCACACTTATAAAACCACTTTGCAATAAACTCATCGAACTTATATTGTTTCTGTAGACCATTCTTAGGACGAATAATTCTGAAGATCTTATACAGAAATCTTTGAATTGGAAAGTAATCATTTTTTTTCACTATTTTATATGTTGAAACTTGGTAATCCTCCAAATAATTTCTCCACTCAGCATTTCCTACTTGATCAATCGCCGTAAAATCAATGGCTAAATCTTGACCTGTTTCCTGCTGTACCTTCCTTGCAAAGGCATACTGAAATAGTTGATTTCCCAATCGTCCACACATAATTAGATATATCACGACATCTGCCTCTTATTTTTTACAACTGGTGATCACCCTACAAATTGTATCTACATCTTTCAAACAAAGGTCAGCATACAACGGAAGTGTCAGTACCCTTTTGGAAATATGTAACGCAACCGGTGTCGCATTATTATACCGTCCATGGTAACAATCGAACTGGCTTGTCAATGGATAAAAATACTTTCTTGCAAAAATATTATTATCTTTTAGTTTTTCAAACACTTCATTACGTGTTGCTCCAAAGTCTTTTTCGTTTATCACAATCGGAAAATAGCTATAGTTTGCCACGACATCTTTCTGAACCGGTAAAAGTTTTATCCCGTCAACATTGTTTAAGTTCTCACGATATCTATTAACAATCTCTTTTCTTTTCTCAATTTCCTGATTAACATATTTTAGATTACATAAGCCCATTGCTGCACAGAATTCGTTCATTTTTGCATTTGCACCAACTGCATCAACAATTTCTTCACTTGCGATGCCGAAATCACGCAATCTATAGAGCTTCGTTTTATATTCTTCATCGTTGTAGCATATAGCACCACCCTCTATAGTATTATAAACCTTCGTGGCATGAAAACTCAAAATCGACATATCGCCATACGAAGCAATTCCACGTCCCTTATATTGCACTCCGAAGGCATGAGCAGCATCGTATAAAACCTTAAGGCCATACTTATTGGCAATTTTCTCAATTTCCTCGACATTACAAACCGATCCATATACGTGAACCGGAACAATTGCCGTAGTTTTATCTGTAATTAAAGATTCAATCTTAGTAACATCAATTGTATAATCCTCTGGATTTATATCACAGAAAACAGGAGTCAAGCCGTTTCTAACGATTGCATGTGTAGTTGATGCAAATGTAAATGGTGTAGTAATTACCTCACCCGATAAATTCAAAGCCTGTAAACCCAACTCCAAAGCCATATGTCCATTGGTAAAGAGCGAAACATTGGGGACCTTAAGGTATTTCTGCAATTCGGCTTCTAATCTATTATGCTTTTCACCCATATTAGTCAACCAATGTGTATCCCAAATGCTTCTAATTTCGTCAACATACTCTTCCAATGTCGGCATAGAAGAACGTGTAACCATAATTTTTTCCATATTCAATTTCTTCCTTTCCTAATCACTTGATTTTTTTTTGCAGATTTCTCAAAAAAGCAAATACTTGTAAGGCAGCAAACATATTATGCTTTATGCAAAACAGCATTACTTTTCTTTCATTAGACAACCCTTGCGTATTATTAGATCTTAGTGCAGTATCAACCATGTCATTTTTCAGATACTTGCGAAATTTATCACATTTGCAACGAAAGGGTTCCTTATTTGATGGGCTAAAATATCCACTAATTGCGGTTGTGATTACAACATACAAAAGCCTATTATCAAACCACTTCATAAGTTCAGTTTTATTGTGACTTTCTTGAACTTGATTCTTTATCATTCTAAAACACTTCAAAACATACTCGTGATTAGCTTCATCATGTTTAGCCGAGATCGAGTTCTCATTATATATATAATGGTATAACCACTCCCCAATAAAAACAGCAGAATCAATCTTTTCAAATAACCTTATATTAAATTCAAGGCCTTCTGCTCCTTGGCGCAAGTTTTCGTTGTGAGTAATATTATACGTTGACAATACTTTCTTGTTAATCAGTTTGCAGTAAGCTGTAGCGATGTTTCCATTAAAATGGAGCAATTGCTCTTGAAGCCAGATGCAATCTTTTTTTTCAAATTTCACATTTGCAGGGATGTAGTAAGTGTATTTTTCACATGTTTTTCCATAGTCCTTGTACATGCCACACATGACCAAATCCACATCATACTGTATCGCCGCATTTAACATGGCATAACAAAAATTATTATCAACATAATCATCCCCATCTACAAACATCAGCCATTCATACTTGGAATGATTATATCCTGTATTTCTAGCTGCCGATAAGCCCCCGTTTTGCTTATGGATGACTTTAATCCTGCTATCCAGGTTAGCATATTGATCGCAAATCCTTCCTGATTGATCTTTTGATCCATCATCTACTAAAATAATCTCTATTACTTTGTAAGTTTGATTAATTAGGCTTTCTATACATGCTCTCAAATATTTCTCTGGCACATTATAAACAGGCACTACAATACTAATACCATCGCTCATTCCATCACCATCCAATCAATTTGTTTCAATAATATATTTATATACATACTCTATTGCAGCTCCTGTTTCAGCATTGCCAAACAGCTTATGATTCTCTTTTACGCTATCGGTGTACGATTTCCTATCAAACCTCCTAACTGACGCAATCAATTCTCCATTTGACTCACAAACACTAAATCCCCAGCTATAAATTGACGTGTAAAATGCAAAAGTCTGATCATACTTCTTTAGGTCCGGCACATACAAGAAACATGGTTTGAACATCAAGGAAAAGTCCCAGATGCAAGATGAATAATCGCTTACCAGCACTTCTGCAGCAATCATAAGCTTTTGCATATCATAATAGTTAGTTGCATCTATACAACAGCTTTCTTTTGCTACATGTGACGATTCCTTAGAAAGATTATGTCCCCTAAACACGAATACCCACTTTCCACCGAAACGTTCCTCACAAGCTTTAAGAAGTCCGTCAACATCTATTTTTTCAAACTTCCCCGTTTCATAATTTCTCCAAGTCGGCGCAAATAGAAGAATTTTTGCATTATTATCAATTCCTAGTTGTCTCCTCACTTCTAATGCAATACTCCCATGCTCATTCACTTTAAACAAAATGTCATTTCTTGGAAGTCCAACCTCCGCGATTTCACCTTCATACCCAAAAGCTCCTTTAATAGCATACTTTGTAAATGCTTTTGAGCTTGACAAGAACAATTTCACACCATATTGACCAAATTTTTCATTGTAGAGTCGCTTATACTTATCCTTATAAGGATTATCTCTTCCAGTTTTTTTATACGCACCTCCGCCATGCCATGTATTTATTATTATTTGTGATTTACGGTATTCTAAAGCCTTATACGGACCAGTATTGGTGATAATATACTTGGATGTAATTCCATAGTATAAATGCGCAAGTGAATTGTACTTAATAACCTTATACCCACGATCCAGTAACCACTGAAATTCCTCTGGATTATTTACCGCCCATACTAATTCATATCCAATATTCTTGTTTTCTATAAACTCAGAAATATATCTGGGACTATCCGAAAAATCTTTTCCAGAAAATGAATAGAAGAGAATTCTATTACATTTCACCGGAAATATATAGAGTATCTTCAATAGTTTTCTAACAATCTTTGTTATGTAATACTTAAACATAGTTGAACTCCCTTATTTAAACGCATACGGATATGTTCCGTGAACATTTCCAATAACAAAGAAAAAAATCCAAAAAGAAAATGCAATTGTCAATAGTAGAATCGTTGCTATACAAGTGTTCAAACTATCTTCTTTTACAAGTTTTGTTCCCTGAGCAAATGATATACACCATAGAAACTGAATATAGTACATACCTCACTTACGATTCGATGTTTTTGCTCTGCCTCACCGCTCATCTCAGCCTGCCAAAATCGCTCGACTACCGCATAAACGGAGCTTTTCGAGCATGACGACCACCAGAGCTTTTATGGACACATCTGAAGTACCTTTTCTCCGGTATTTTGACCAGAGGCATTTCAGATTCGATGTGTCATTCCATCAACGCTTTTGAAATCGCGATTTCTTTTTTCATCTTTCAGTTTCGCACAACTTCAATAGATTCCTGCACGCACTCTGCAAAAGTCAAACCCTTTTACTTTGAGATTTCATTCTGTTTTTATCGTTTTTCTGAGCTTTTTTCTTTCAGAGCCACAACCCCTGCCTATTTTCATATTATGATTTATTCCTCGACCAATTTTATCATAATTTTACCATTACTTCAATAGTTTTCCTCTTAAGCATATACCCTTTCTATAGCCGCCGATTTGTCACCCTCTTTGCTTTGTTCTGGAGTATCTTTCTTTTTTATCGCAAGCCGCCATCCAACAACAAAGCCGCTTTCTGTGCCTCACAGCACAAAAAGCGGCTTTGTTACGTCCTTATTCAGACTTGTAGAGCATTATTCCGGCAGGTCCTCTTCGTTCTCGAGAGAGTGCCAGACATTCTGGACGTCATCGTTATCCTCGAGAGCATCCAGCAGCTTGCCCATCAGCTTAAGCTGATCAGGGTCGGTCAGGCGGGTGGTGGTCATGGGGACCATGGCCAGATCGTCGGAGAGGATCTCGTAGCCCTTCTCCTCCATTGCCTTGACGACAGCGGAGTAGTTCTCGGGGTCGGTGGTGATCTCAGCGGCATCTTCGCCTGCATCGAAGTCCTCAGCACCGGCATCCAGGGCGTCCATCATAGCCTCGTCGGCATCCTTGTCTTCCAGAGAAATGTCGATGACGCCCTTCTGGCTGAACAGGAAGCCCACGCAGCCCATAGCGCCCA
>OGHY01001621.1_pt1 | contig 10229 bp, 4 predicted proteins | sample 1571541 | NCBI WGS metagenome assembly OGHY01 (sample SAMEA2581943, study PRJEB24529) | metagenome | biome: Human gut stool | place: China | collected 2011
GCATCGACGATCCCGACCGTACTGCCCGTCTTCGCCGAAGAGGAGGTAGGCTGCATGATGTGGGGATTGGTGAACGGCAAGACGCAGACCGACCTCCCGTGGGGCCACCGCCCCGAACACGGCGAATACAAAGGGCCGTGGCAGCACGATATTTACCACGGCGACTTCACCCCCTACGATCAGGCCGAAATAGACCTGCTGAAAAAATACTGCAAATAACATTCCGACCAGCAAGACAATGAGAACAAAACTATTAGCACTGCTTTCCTTGGGAGCGGCAGGCCTTGTCCCGGCCGCAACGGCGCAGGAAATTCCCCTGACGCGCATCGATATCGACGTTGCGCAGGAAAAAGCCGAAATCGCCCCGACGATGTACGGCGTATTCTTCGAAGACATCAACCGCTCGGCCGACGGCGGCATCTATGCCGAACTGATCTTCAACCGCGGCTTCGAGGAGGCGAATCTTCCGTCGGGCTGTACCTACAATCCCGGAGACAAGCGCGTTTACGCGCCCCATAAATCGGTCTACTCCTCGCCCGAACACCTGCGAAGCTGGAGTATTCCGTGGAATATCGAGGACAAACATCCGGGCTGGACGGTCGAATGTCCGGCCGACGGCGAATACTCGGTCCGCATCGGCGACACCGACCATCTGGGCGTCGAAGCATCGAAGGCCATGTACCTGACCATCGACCGCCATGCAGCCCCGTTCAGGCTGGTGAACAGCGGTTTCTACGAACTGGCCGTCGAAGCGGGCAAAAAATACGACTTGCGTTTCTACATCAAGGCCGCACCCGGCTACAAGGGCGGCGTGACGGCTGAAATCCTCACGGCGCAAAACGAGGTCATCGCCTCGAAACGTTTCACGCTCAAGGGCGACGGGGAGTGGAAATATTTCGAAGCCGTCATGAAGCCCTCGCAGACCATGAACGACGGCCGGTTCGCCCTGCGTTTCGACTCGGCGGGCGCACTGGAGATCGACTACGTGTCGCTCTTCCCGCAGGAGACCTTCCACAACCGGTCCAACGGCCTGCGCAGGGACGTCGCCCAATTCGTCGCCGACCTCAAACCGGCCTTCATACGCTGGCCCGGCGGCTGTATCGTCGAGGGGCTGACGATGGAGAACCGCGTGAACTGGAAAAACACCATCGGCAAGCCCGAACTCCGCAAGGGCGAGTACAACCTCTGGGGCTACCACTCGACCAACGGCTTCGGCTACCACGAATTCCTGCAATACTGCGAAGACATCGGGGCGCAGGCGATGTTCGTCTGCAACGCCGGCATGTCGTGCGACGGCCGCAACGGCGACTATTACGATGACAAGGAGGTCGAGGTGCTGATACAGGATGCGCTCGACGCCATCGAGTACGCCACGGGCGACGCCGAGACCACCAAATGGGGCGCCGAACGCGCAAAGAACGGACATCCCGCGCCCTTTACGCTCGACTATATCGAAGTAGGCAACGAGAACCACAGCGCCATGTACGCCAAATATTACAACCGCTTCTACAAACGTATCCGCGAAGCGTATCCCGACATTACGATCATTACCTGCCTGCCGATGAGCGACCAGCTCTCGTGGATCGACGGTTACGACATGAACGATCCCCATTTCTACAACTTCCCCAGCTGGTTCTACGCCAACACCGACTACTTCGACAAGTTCCCGCGCGAAGAGGGCCACAAAACCTATGTCGGCGAATACGCCTGCAACATGGGCGTCGGTTCGGGCAACATGGAAGGCGCACTGAGCGAAGGAGCGTTCATGATGGGCATGGAACGCAATTCGGATCTGGTGACGATGACCTCCTACGCCCCGCTGATGGAGAATACCAAATGCCGCATGGGCGTCAACCTGATTCTGGTACGGAACGACGACGTCATCGGCAGGAGTTCCTACTGGGTCGAGCGCATGTTCACCGACAACCGTCCGGACGTGAATCTGGCCACCGACACGCAATTGGGTGTGCTTCCCGACAAGACCACTCCGGTCGGCGGCATCGGTCTGGGAACCTACCAAACGGCGGCGGAGTACTCCAATATCCGCATTTCGGTAGACGGTGAACAGGTTTACGCATCGGATCCGGAGAATAATCCCGGCGAATGGATTGCCGCTTCGGGCAACTGGAAAATCGAAGGCGGCAAGCTGATCCAGCCCGACGAGAACGGCACCGGCTCGATCATGCTCCGCGACCAATGGCTCGACGCCGTCAAGTCGAAGATCGTATCCGTGGAATTCGACGCCAGAAAGCTGGGCGGCAAAGAGGGGTTCGTCCTCAAGTTCGGCGCCAAAGATCCGGCGAACTGCTACCAGCTGACACTGGGCAGCTTCGGCAACGCATGGACTATCTTCCAGAGCGTCGCCGACGACAACGCCTTCGTGCTGAACACCGACCGTCCGACGACACGCATCGAAACGGGCCGCACCTACCATGTGAAACTCGTCATCAAGGACAAGGATATCTTGGAGTGCTGGATCGACGGCCGAAAAGACCTGACCTACGACAACAGTTACGTACAGCGCCAATACGCCATCGCGGGACTGGACCGGACAAACGGCGAAGTGATCGTCAAGGTAATCAATGCCGAGGACGTTCCGATGCGCACGAAACTCAATTTCCGCAACGCCGAATTCGAGCCGCAGGGCAAACGCATCTCGCTCTGGGCGAACTCCAAGCACGAGGAAAACACCTTCGAGGACCGGAACAGGATCGTTCCGGTGGAGGATGTCTTCAACAACGTAAGTTCCTCGATGGACGTCACGTTCCGCCCCCAGTCGATGACCGTACTGCGACTCAAACTCAAAAAATAGTCCTCGCCGCCCGTCTGCCGCCGCATCGAACCGAACCGGCGGCAGACAGGGCCGCAGGCTGCAAACCCGAACGAACATGAAAAACATCAGACACCGCATATTTCCGCTCCTGACGGCAGCCGCAATGCTTATCGGCTGCAAGGCTTCGGCTGCGCCGCAGTCGGGGCAGTTCTACAAAACCAAAATGCACAAAGGCACGATCACCGTCGCCGACATCCGCCGGGACCACGGCCCTGCGCGCATGATCTCCACGGCCTTTCAGGGACTCATAAATCAAGAGACGGCCGAGTGCTACCTCTATTTAGCCGACCACCATGTCCGCCAGCTCGACGACACCAAACGCCCCTTCGAGATCCTGCCCCTCGGCGAAGGCCGCGATCCGGGTCTGCGCTCGCTGTTCAAGGCCTATGCGGACCGTGTGCAGAACATCTACATCTGGAGTCCAGAGGAAGACTGGTCGTGGAACATGGCCGTCATGCTCTCGGCCCAGCACCAAGGACTGCCGCTGACCGAGGAACTCTATGCCCTCCTGACGGCCGAAACCCCGTGGAAAGGCAACGTCGAACGTCTGTACGGTCGCTGGGCGTCCAAGCGCGACGCATATGAATGGGCCATGGAGACCATTCAGCCCCAATGCCACCCGAACATACTCTTCACACTGGGACTGCGCAGCGACTGGATGGGCAATCCATGGACGCTCTACGACTATGCCGTGGCTTCGCGCGGCTTCGCATTCTGGCTCGACGACGCTGATCCCGAAGAGCGTTCGATCATCGAGGAAATCTGCCGAAAAGGCGACTTCAAGCCGGGAGCCATCGTCATGGGCTATGCCAAGAGCGGCGACGACCTGCTATACGTCACCAACCGCTATAATATCGGTTACGTGGTGAGCGACTACTACGCCAACGGCAGTTTCTGGTGCAGTTACCCCAACAAATCATTCAAACAGCGGCCGGGCAAAGCCGTCAAGGCCGAGAACGGCAAAATCTACGTCAGCGTCGTATTCAGCGACGGCGACAACGTACAGTTCGACCAGAACGCGCTCTACGCCATCTGGACCGAGGATACCGACCGCGGAGCCTTCCCCGTCGGCACGACGCTCTGCGCCGGCATGCAGGAGCTGAACCCGTTCCTGCTGGAGTGGTATTACAAGCACATGAGTCCCAACGACGAGCTGATGGCCGGTCCTTCGGGCTACCAGTTCATCTACGGCCGCGACTACAGCGAGGAAGGTTATGAGAAGTGGCTAGAACTGAACCGCCGGTGGCTCGCGTCGGCCGGATTCTGGCACCCCTCCTACGGCACGGACCGTTTCTACCGCTATGCGGAAACCGCGGGACTCGAAGGCGTCTTCAACGGCGACGACGACGTGGTGCTGGACTACCACGACGGGGTAATCATCATGAATCAGGGCGACCATCTGGTTGCCGAGGGCGACCTGTATAACAACCTCGCGCACCGGCAGGGGCTGCTCGATCCTTCGCGGCCGCACTTTCTGAACGTCTACCCCACGGCGGCCACTTACGGCTACCACGGCGTGGCCCGTCTGAAACGCGAAGCCGAGCGGCTGGAAAAGGATTTCCCCGGCCGCTTCGTATTCCTGATGCCCAAGGACAACGTCGCCACGGCCCGCAAGTATTACGAGGCTCACCCCGAACATATTCCGTGGAAAAACAAGCCCCAAAACAAATAATCCGGCCATGCTTAAACAGACGATTATTCCGCTGCTGGCTCTCGCCGGCGCAACCGCTGTCCAAGCCCGAACTCCCGATCCGTCGCTCGCACGGCAGGAAGGCGTCCTGCAATGGGTGGACACGCGGATCGGCACGTCGGGCCACGGCCATACCTTCATGGGCGCCGCCGCGCCGTTCGGAGCCGTGCAGCTCGGTCCCAACAACTTCAACAAGGGCTGGGACTGGTGTTCGGGCTACCACGATTCGGATTCGATCTGCGTGGGATTCGCACACCTGCACCTCAACGGCACGGGATGCAGCGACACGGGAGACCTGCTCTTCATGCCCACCACGGGCGACATACGTGTGACGCCCGGATCGCAGGAGAATCCCGACAGCGGCTACGCCTCGCGCTACTCGCACCGGCGCGAAGCGACCGCCCCGGCCTACTACGGGCTGCATCTGGACGACTACGGCATCGACGTCGAACTGACCGCCACCGAGCGCGTGGGATTCCACCGCTACACCTTCCCCGGCAAGGGGCAGAAACAGGTGGTGATAAACCTCTTCGACGCCAACGGCGACGACCGCGCGACGGAGACCTTTATCGAACAGCAGGACAACCATACGGTCCGCGGCTACCGCTGTTCGTCGGGCTGGTCCAAACAACAGCGCATCTATTTCACGGCACGCTTCTCGGAACCCGTGACGCTCGAAATCTACAAAGACGACAAACTCGCCGCAGGCAGCAGCGTCGAGCGCGGCATAAACCTCAAGGGAGTTGCACGGCTCGACGATTCGGCCCGCGAGGTACTGGTCAAAGTCGGCATCTCGCCCGTCAGCATGGCGGGCGCGGCGCGCAATATCGACTGCGAATTACCCGGCTGGGACTTCGCCGCCACGGTCAGGGCGACCAGCCGCAAATGGGAACGCGAGCTGGGCAAAGTCGCGGTCAAAGGTTCGGACGATGCGGCCCGCCGTATCCTCTACACCGGGCTTTACCACGCTTTTCTCCAACCCAACCTCTTCAATGACTGCGACGGAGCATACCGCGGCGCAGACGGCAAAAACCACGAGGACCCCGGACACGAAACCTACACCGTATTCTCGTTATGGGACACCTACCGCGCCGCACATCCGCTCTACACGCTGCTGCAGCCGGAACGCGTGCCCGACATGGTCAATACGATGCTCGACATTTACGACGAGCAAGGTTATCTCCCCGTCTGGCACCTCTACGGCTCCGACACCCGCGAAATGATCGGCATCCAGTCGGTTCCGGTCGTCGCCGACGCCGTTATGAAAGGATTTCCGGGCATTGATTACGACCGCGCCTTCGAAGCCATGAAGCGGTCGATGCTGAGCGACTACAAGGGACTTGCATGGCTCCGCACGCAGGATTACATCCCGTCCGACAAGGAGGGCGAATCGGTCGCCAAAGGGCTGGAGTATGCGCTGGCGGACGGCAGCATCGCCCTTGCGGCCGAAAAGCTGGGCCGCGAAGAGGACGCCCGCCTGTTCGGGAAACGCGCCCGGTTCTACACAAGTTACTGGGACCCCGAAACCCGGTTTTTCCGCGGCCGCAACCTCGACGGATCGTTCCGAGAACCGTTCGATCCGTTCCACTCGACCCACCGCAACGACGACTACTGCGAAGGTACGGGGTGGCAGTACATCTGGCTGGTGCCGCACGACGTCCGGGGGCTGATTTCGCTCTTCGGCAGCGAAGAGGCGTTCACGGAAAAACTCGACCGGCTCTTTACCGTCGAGGGCGACATGGGCGAACATGCGTCGGGCGACATATCGGGCCTGATCGGCCAGTACGCCCACGGCAACGAACCGGGACACCACACCGTCTACCTTTACGCATACGCCGGACAGCAGTGGAAAACCGCCCGCATGGTGCGCCGCATACTCAACGAAATGTATACCGACCGGCCCAACGGACTGGCGGGCAACGAAGACTGCGGCCAGATGTCGTCGTGGTACGTACTTTCGGCGATGGGATTCTACCCGGTGAATCCTTCGCTGGGAATCTACGTCCTCGGCAGTCCCAAATTCGCGGAAATGACCATCCGGACGGAGAACGGCAAAAAATTCACGGTAAAGGCCGAAGGCAATTCGGAACGCAACATCTATATCCAGTCGGCGGAACTCAACGGCAAACCCTATCCGTATGCCTACATCCGCCATAGCGACATCGTAAAGGGCGGAACGCTGCGCCTGACAATGGGTCCGCAACCGAACAGGGAGTTCGGCGCCGCTCCGGAACACCGTCCCTTCGAACGTTAAATTACAGATAACCCGACCAACAAACCGACCATGAAAACCTTATACCAGATTCTTTCGCTTCCGGCGCTGGCCCTGCTGCTGGGCGCCTGTTCGCAGCCGGAAGCCCAAATAAACATCGATGCGGCGCAGCGCGGCGCGGAGGTTCCCTTATCCCTGTACGGCATCTTCTTCGAAGAGATCAACCATGCGGGCGACGGAGGACTCTACGCCGAGCTGATTCAGAACCGCGGATTCGAAGACAGCTCCGTACCCGAAGGCTACCGGATCGAAGGCGATAAAATCTATCCGCCCGCCGTCTGCAATCACCTTACCGGCTCGAAGCCCCATCCCGATCTGGCATTTCGCTGGACAACGGACGAAATACCCGCATGGTCGCTCGAACAGCTGGCAGGCGAAGGCGCGTCCATGAAACTCACGACCGAATACCCGCTCAACAGCGCGACTCCGACGGCGCTGAAGGTCACGCTTCCCACGCAGGGCCGCGTCGCCCTGTCCAACACCGGATTCTGGGGCATCAACATCGAAAAGAACAAAAGCTATTTCCTGCGTTTCAACACCTCGAACGGCAACCGGTTCGACGGCAAAGCCACCATCAAACTCGTCGGCGCCGACGGCACGGAACTCTGCAACCGGCCGCTGGCCCTCGACCCTGACAAATCTTGGTGTCAGTATTCGGGCGAACTCATAGCTGCCGGCACTGACCACAACGCCCGCTTCGTCATCGAACTCGAAGGCAAAGGCACGCTGCTGCTCGATTACGTTTCGCTCTTCCCGGCCGAAACGTTCCGCAACCGCGAAAACGGACTGCGCAAGGATATCGCCGAGACGCTCGAAGCCATGCGTCCGGCATTCGTCCGCTGGCCGGGCGGCTGCGTGGTGGAGGGCATCACCCTTTCGAACCGCATCAAATGGAAGGAAACCATCGGCGATCCGGCCACCCGTCCGGGTGTTTACGACACTTGGGGCTATCGTACCACGATGGGCTTCGGCTACCACGAATTCCTGCAGTTCTGCGAGGACATCGGTGCCGAAGGCATGTTCGTCTGCAACGTGGGACTGGGCTGTCAGGGCCGCGCGGGCGACGCATGTCCGGAAGAGGAGGTGGACTTCTTCATCAACGACGCACTCGACGCCATCGACTACGCATTGGGCGACGGCACGACCGCGTGGAGCCGCAAACGCGTCGAGAACGGTCATCCCGAACCTTTCCCGCTGAAATACGTCGAAATCGGCAACGAAAACTGGGGTCCGGTCTATGAAAAGCGTCACGACAAATTCTACAAGGCCATCAAGGCGAAATATCCGCAGTTAAAACTCATCTCGACGCTCGGACTGGGCGGCCAGCACCGTCACGAGAAGGTCGATATGATAGATCCCCACTGGTACGTGTCGCCCGAATTCTTCTTCGCCAGCGACAAACTCTTCGACCAACAGGAACGCGGGGATTACGAAATCTACATCGGCGAATACGCCGTCAATCAGAATGTCGGCGGCGGCAACCTGCTCGGCGCACTGGCCGAGGCGGCGTTCCTTACGGGCGTCGAGCGCAACTCCGACCTTGTGAAGATGGCCTCCTACGCTCCGCTGTTAGAGAACGTCAATGACCGCGTCTGGCCCACGAACCTCATCTGGTTCGATTCCCACCGCGTCATGGGACGCTCGTCGTATCAGGTACAGAAGATGTACGCCGAAAACCGTCCGTCGTTCAACGTCGCCACCGCATTCGAACAGCCGACACACCCCGTCGAAGTCCGTGGCCGGATCGCATTGGGCGGCTGGAATACGGACAACGAATACAAGGACCTGAAAGTCACGCTGGCCGACGGCCGCACCGTCGAGGCCGACATGGCGCAGGGCTGGGCGCTCCAAGAGGGTACGTGGACCGTGGTGGACGGCACAATGAAAGGCTCCGGTCCCGGCGTAATGCGCTGGAACCTGTGGAGCGCACCGGAAGCGTTCGGCGACTGCTCGATCTCGCTCAAGGCCCGCAAGACCGCCGGAGCGGAGGGATTCCTCATCTACTTCGGCATGCACGACGGGCTGAACGGCTACGTACTCAACATCGGCGGCTGGGGTAACCAGACCACGGCTTTCCAGCGCATCGACGGCAACGACATGCCGCAGATTCCCAACAACATCTCGCAGCATGTGGAGGAGGGACGCTGGTATGACATCCGCATCAACGTCAAAGGCGGCAAATTCACCTATTATCTCGACGGCAAACAGATGCTCGAAACGACGATCGAGAACATACAGCGCTATGTCGTTTCGGGTTACGACGAGAGTACGGGCGAACTGATCGTCAAATTCGTGAACGCCACCGAAGAGCCGTTCACCACGTCGGTCAACCTGCAGAACGTAACCTCCGTGGAGGGCAGGGGAAAAGTCGTCACCCTCACGTCGGCCGACCCCAAGGACGAGAACACGCTCGAAGATCCGAAGAAAGTATTCCCAAGGGAAAGCACCTACAACGGCTTCTCGGAAAGGTTCGACTACACGTTCGAACCGTGGTCGCTGACCGTGCTGCGCATCAAGGCCGAAATCTAAATACCGAACAAAGGGATAACCCGCCGGCATTGCTACGGAAGGCGGGTTATCCTTTTTCCACAATTCCGAACCGCATGAAAAAGCTTCTTTTCACCCTGCTCTCAGCCGCCGTCGCCGTATCGGCCGCGGCCGGCGACAAAAACTACCTCCGCTATGTGGATCCCTACATCGGAGCGGGCGGCCACGGCCATGTTTTCGTCGGGGCCTGCGTTCCCTTCGGTGCGATACAGGTCGGACCGCAAAATATCTTCAAAGGCTGGGACTGGTGTTCCGGCTACCACTATTCGGACAACGTGCTGATCGGATTTTCGCACACGCACCTCAGCGGTACGGGCTGCACCGATTTGGGCGACATCCAGATCATGCCCTTCACGGGCGACGTGCGTACGCGCCGCGGCGAACAGGACGACATCTCGAACAGCTGTTCAGCCCATTACCGGCATGAAAACGAGCGGGTTTCGCCCTATTTCTATTCCCTGACGCTCGACAACGGCATCCACGCCGAACTGACCGCATCGCGGCGGGTCGCGTTCCACGAATACACGTTCCCGGCAGGCGAAGAGGCCCGTCTGCTGATCAACCTCCGCGAAGGCAACGGATTTCAATCGTTCGCCTCGTCGCTACGGCTGGTCGATACCCACACCGTCGTCGGCCACCGCATCGTCAAAGGCTGGGCGCCGGAGCACCGCGTCTCCTTCGCACTGAAAAGCGACCGTCCGATCGCCGAACTGCTGGTCTTCAACGACGACGAGCCGGCGGGACGCGGCGAGCTGGAAGGCGAAGGCGTGAAGGGCGTGGTCTGCTTCGAGGGCGCCGTCGAAAAGCTGGCGCTGAAAGTCGCCGTTTCGTCCGTAAGCACCGACAATGCGCTGGAAAACCTGCGCAGGGAGATTCCCCACTGGACC
>OGHY01001628.1_pt1 | contig 10216 bp, 10 predicted proteins | sample 1571541 | NCBI WGS metagenome assembly OGHY01 (sample SAMEA2581943, study PRJEB24529) | metagenome | biome: Human gut stool | place: China | collected 2011
TGTGCATATTCATCACAAATATCCCCACTACTATCAGTGCTTCCATCATCTACTACAATAATTTCCAGATTTCTATATGTTTGATTAACAATAGAATCAAGACATTTTCTTATATATTTTTCAGTGTTATACACAGGAACTATTATATTTATTAAAGGCTCTTTATTCATAATAATTAATTCTTTCTATCTAAAGCTTTTTTCAAATTTATAACTAAATTTATCCCAAATAAACTAACTATTAGCAATTTTATTTTATGTGGAACCACTTCATAAGTTGTCAACCAACTTCCAGCAAAATGATGTATTGTATAGGTATTGTCAGTTTTCTTGATTTTCCCATCTTCTGTGCTTTTTGCACAAAAATATTCAAAAGGAAATATAGCATTATTATTTCCAAAGATTTGGAATGTATTATTCAATTCTATATCATACTTATCTTTTACCATTCTGGTAATCGTTGTGACATTAGTAGTGGTATCATAAATGCCATGTTCATTCTTAAAATGTTTATCGTCATAGTATGATAATAAATATTCCAATAAATCATTATCCCGACAGGAAGCCATGATTCCTGTCGGGATTTGACTCTCCGACTCAAATCCAGACCAAAAAGCATAACTTGCTAAGCGGTCTAATGGCTTGCAGACTTCCATGTCGGTATCCATGTAGATACCACCATAGTCATACAAAATTTTTAGTCTTGCATAGTCACTTACAAAAGCCCATTTCCCGGCTTCATATGCTTCCCTGCAATATTGATTCTGATTAACATCAAAATTGCTTTCATTCCATTCTGTTATTTCATAATACGGACAATATTTTTTCCAGGTTTCCATATATTTTTTTACTTCATCAGGTAGTGGCTTGCCGCCAAACCAACAATAATGAATTATTTTAGGTATCATCGTTTCTCCCGTTTAATTTAATCCATAGATATCCTGCATATTCTTCTTAATATGACTAACTCCATATATATCTTGCAACTCATTAACCAATATCTTTTCACAAAAGGCTTTATTTAATAATCTCAGCCATTCTTCTTCCTTATTACTTTTACAAAGATTATCACTCCTCAACAAATCTTTGTTTCCTCTGACATCAGAAGCCACACATGGCAATCCACATGCCATGGCTTCAATTAACGAACAAGGCAGTCCTTCACGTTTAGATGGGAAAAGAAATAGGTCTGCTATTTTATAAATTTCCAATACATCTTTTCTGTATCCTAAAAATTTTACTTTATCGCTTACTCCAAGCTCTTTGGCTAAATTTTTCAGATATTCTTTTAATTCTCCATTACCGCAAATCAAATAAATAAAATTTTTATTAGTCAATTTACTTAAAACTCTTATAATGATTTCATGATTCTTATTTTTATTTAGTTCTCCCACCGACAATAGAACCTTAACATCGTTTGATATACCTATTTCTTTTTTCTTCTGCACTTTATTTATAGAAATATTTTGTATTTCTTCTAAATCTACACCTATACCAGGAACATAATATATCTTGCCATTATTACGTAATCTCCAACTGTTAGCTCTGTGGTAGTCCTCTTGATTAATAGTTATCAATTTATCTGTAAATTTGCCACAAACTCGTTCTACCGGATAGTAAACAAGCCAATTTATCAAAGGAGCGCCTTGATAAAAATGAAAACCATGGGCTGTATAGATCACTGTTGTACCTTTAGCCGTTCTTGCTGCAAGCCTTGTTAACACCCCTGCAACCGGAGTATGGCAATGGATAATGTCATAATGATTGGTTTCTATTATCTGTTTTAACTGCTTATAAGCTTTAATATTGCTTTTGGAAAATGGTGAGCGTGCAAAATCTATATCAAAGTGCCTGTCACAGTTTGGTATAACACATGGTTCATCAACAAAGTCATTTTTAGCAGCGACATGTACTTCCCACCCATATTCCTTAAACATTTTGAGGAAGGGTAAATAGAAAGTATTGATATGTGTTTTTACTACTGTTGCTACAAAAAGAACTTTTTTCTTCTGCTCCATCACTTTCCCTGTACTCCTTCAGTACTGCTTTTTGTCAGCAGAACTTTGAATGTCTGCAGCATGATCATCAGGTCTGTTTTGACGCTGAAGTCCTGTATATAAAGCAAGTCGTATATCAGCTTGTCATAGGCACTGGTGTTGTATTTACCTGCTATCTGTGCCAGGCCCGTGATGCCTGGTTTTACGTTGTGGCGATAGTCATATTCAGGTTTTTGGGCAATAAACTGCTTGACGAAGAATGGTCGTTCCGGCCTGGGGCCGACGATGCTCATTTCGCCTTTCAGCACATTGAACAGCTGCGGCAGCTCATCGAGTCTGGTAGCCCGCATAAATCCGCCGAGTTTTGTGATCCTGGGGTCCCCTTCCGCAGCCAGCACCGGCCCACATTTGGCTTCTGCGTCCTGCTTCATGCTGCGGAATTTATGTACAAAAAATGTCTTACCGTATAGCCCCACGCGCTCCTGTGAATAAAGCACCGGCCCTTTACTGTCCAGCTTTATCATAACTGCTGTTATCAGCATGACTGGCGATAGTATAATCAAAGCAGTTACCGCTACGGCAATATCTAAAATCCGTTTCAGTACTCTCTGTTCTGCTGTCAGCAGCATACGTGTTACACGCTGCATCGGTATGTCATCAACCAATAAAAAGCCTGTATTCTTGCATGCCAGTTCATACAATGTCGGCACAAAAAATATTTGTTTCTTCGTGCTGCGTGCATAACGCAGTATTTTTTCTTTGTCTGCTATCGGCAGTTCCGCGCCAATAAAAACATAGTAGTTAGCGTCGATAAGCTGCTTCCAGTTGGTCTGTTGACAGCTGTCACAAACAGACTGCAATGACTGCTCCATTCCATAAGTTTTCAATAATTTATTCTGGATGCGTGCTGCTTCTTCACCAGCTGCAAATAATACAGCCGTCTGTTTGGGAAAATACTTCCATTCCCACTGGTGACAGATATATTGCCAGATTGCCAGCAACACAAAAGAAAATACCGCTGAATAAACAAGTACAACACGTGAATAATCAAACTGACGAAAAAAGAAAGTCATGGCCATCGCTATGATGTAAATATTGGTTACCGCTACCAATAGATTAAGAAAAATATCTACCAGCTTTTTGCGGATCAGACTGAACAAGCCATAAACGTTGAACATAAAGAACATCATAATGACCAGGATCGGCAGAAATTCCAGATGGAAAGCTATCTTATCCGTTTGTTTATTACCAAGTTCCAGTACCATAGCGATGCTGGTAGCCAGATACAAACAAATTATGTCACCTATGATCAAAATTATCTTGCGCAGCAAAGAATTATATCCCACTAGAATTCACCTATAATCAATACTTTTGTATTTTTTGTTTATGTTAAAATATTTCACCTATAATTCATAATTATTGTATCATGATTGTACCCCCCCGCAAGACATAAGCACGTTTTATTTTATATTTCAGTCTCATTTTTGCTCTTACTTATATTTTCATCGTACCTGTGCGGCAATATTTACAATCTCACTTGCCAGCACCTGATCTACAACAACAAAAAGCCTGACTCTATTCCCATAGAGCCAGGCAAAAAAATATTCCCCTCTCAACTTCCGTTGAGAGGGGAATATTTTTTATCTTCTATCTTACAATCATTATCTGCTTAAATCAAACAAAATTTTCATTAAAATGCGGGTACAACCGCGCCTTTATACTTTTCTTCAATGAATTTCTTTACTTCAGGACTGGTCAAAGCTTTGTCCAGTTTTTGCAGTTCCGGACGCTTATCGTCGCCCTTACGTATTGCTAAGATATTGGCATACGGAGAATCCTTCGGTTCAGTAAAGAGAGAATCTTTGACTGGATTCAGCTGTGCTTCCATAGCAAAATTGGAATTGATAACAGACAGATCAACATCATCCATGGAACGCGGCAGCAAAGCTGCTTCTATTTCCACGATCTGCAGATTTTTAGGATTATCAACAATATCGCCAGGCGTACCGGAAATGCCTACACCGTCACGCAGCTTGAGCAGCTTGGCGCTTTGCAGCAATGCCAGAGCACGGCCGCCGTTAGTAGGATCATTCGGGATTGCAACTTTGGCTCCGCTTGGAACATTATTTAAGTCTTTTAATTTTTTTGAATAAACCCCCATTGGTTCGATATGTACCTTGGTATAAGCAACCAGAGGCAGATTCCTTTCGGAAGCAAATTTCTCGAGATACGGAGTGTGCTGGAAGAAGTTGGCGTCTAATTCTTTATCAGCCAAAGACAAATTTGGTTTAACATAATCGCTGAATTCAATGATCTGCAGATCAACACCTTCTTTAGCCAGCTGCGGTTTGATCAGATTCAAAATTTCGGCATGCGGTACAGGCGTTGCGCCTACTTTCAGCACCACCTTTTTATCGCCGCTGTTAGCGGCTGGTTTGCTGTCGCCGCCACAGCCGGCAACGACTAATGCAATGCTGAACACTGCCAGCAAAGCCAGAAATAACTTTTTCATAAACAATCTCTCCTTTAAAATGAATTTAACACAGTACCTATCTTAGCTCGGTCGGACTAACAAAAAAGCTCTTTCCGAGGAAAGAGCGCTTGCTTCTGCTTTCCTCTCATCTATCAAGAATGTTCTTGCAGGATTTAGCACCATAGCTAGGCTTGGTTGCCGGGTTTCACAGGGCCTGTCCCTCCACCGCTCTCGATAAGAGTGTGTTATTCGATTGGCATTATGATAGCTCAACTAAATAAGCTTGTCAAGACCTTTGCAAAAAATAAGGAACTGCTTCTGCAGTTCCTTAAAGATTTGTTAAATTTGTTACTCTTTACTGTATTTGGCAATGCCAACTTTATAAAAATCGTTGCCTTCGCTGTCGACACAAACGATAGCAGGAAAATCTTTAACTTCATAACGGCGAATAGCTTCAGGCCCTAAATCTTCATAGGCAATCATTTCTTCGCCTTTGATAGATTTTGCAATAACTGCTGCCGCTCCGCCAATAGCAGCAAAATAAACAGCGCCATGCTCCACGCAGGCATCAATAACCTCCTGTGAGCGCAGTCCTTTACCGATCATCCCACGCATACCCTGTTCGATCATCGTCGGGGTATATTTGTCCATACGCCCACTGGTCGTCGGTCCGGCACTGCCAACTACTTCACCGGGTTTAGTAGGGCTTGGACCTACGTAATAAATCACCTGATCCCTTACATCGAATGGCAATTGCTCTCCCTTGGCCAGCGCTTCTGTCATACGCTTATGTGCCGCATCACGGGCAGTATAGATGTAACCGCTGATACGTACTACATCACCTGCATGCAGGTCTTTGATCGTAGCTTCGCTTAACGGCGCATTTATATATTTGATAATCGCTTCACTCATCTCAGGCCCCTCCTTACAATACCATTTCTGCACGGCGTGCAGCATGGCAGTTCAGATTAACGGCAATCGGCAGGCCGCCGATATGGGTCGGTGCATATTCAATATTAACAGCTACGGCAGTAGTGCTGCCGCCTAGTCCGGAAGGACCTACGCCAGTCATATTGACACGTTTCAGCAGTTCTTTTTCAAGTTCTGCATACTGAGGATTAGGATTGTGCTCCCCTACCTTACGAGTAAGAGAATACTTTGCCAAAAGTGCAGCTTTTTCCATATTACCGCCAATACCGACACCTACGGTAACAGGCGGACATGGATTAGGGCCGGCACTGCGCACGGTGTCGACAACGAATTTGATAACGCCTTCAACGCCGTCAGCCGGTTTAAGCATTTTTAGTGCGCCCATGTTTTCACTGCCGCAGCCTTTAGGCGATACGGTTATTTTGACCTGTTCACCGGGCACTATCGTTGTATGAATGATCGCCGGCGTATTATCACCGGTATTTTTACGTACAAATAAAGGATCATCAACAGAAGATTTACGCAGATAACCGCCAACATAACCATCGGCGATACCGACGTTGACCGCTTCATAAAGATCTCCGCCTACAAAATGTACTTCCTGTCCGATTTCCATAAAGACAACTGTCAAACCGGTATCCTGACAAATCGGCACGTCTTTGGCTTTTGCTAGTTCGGCATTCTCAACGATAGTCGTCAATATTTCCTGCCCCAAAGGAGATTCTTCGGTGGCGATAGATGCTTTTAATTTTTCCAGCAGCTCTTCCGGCAGGTAATAGCAGGAATCTTTACAAAGCTTACTGACAGCAGCAGTTATCTCCTGAACTTTTATCTCGCGCATGATAGCCTCCTTATCTGCCGACACGTTTCATAGTGTTGGCACGCACTTCTTCTGGATCGACTTTAATGCGGGCAATGCCTGTTTCCATAGCAACACGGGCCACCGCGGCCGCAACTGCCGGCGCAACACGCGGATCAAACGCATCCGGAACAACATAATCGGCACGCAGGTCTTTCTCGTCGATCAGTTCGGAAATTGCATAAACAGCAGCTACTTTCATTTCTTCGGTGATTGCTTTAGCGCGTACATCAATAGCGCCGCGGAACACACCCGGGAATACAGTGACGTTGTTGACCTGATTCGGACTGTCACTGCGGCCGGTACCTGCAACAGTGCAAAAACTATAGCTTTATCTGCCATGCTGGCGATGATTTCTTTCGTAAAGACGTTAGGAGCGGAAACACCGATCAAAACGTCAGCGCCTTTGGCGATATCCGCCAAAGTGCCTTTTTTATGTTCTTTATTAGTGACTGTCGCTAGATAAGACTGGATGCGGTCAAGATTAGCGTCAATACCTTCATACAAAGCGCCGAAACGATCAACCATGGTTACATTTTCAGCACCCATGCTGATAAGCAGACGGCCGATAGCAGAGCCTGCTGCGCCGCAGCCGTTAACAACAAATTTAGCTGTTTTCATATCTTTTTTCACGAAGCGCAAAGCACCGATAACTGCTGCCAGACAGGCAATTGCAGTACCGTGCTGATCGTCATGGAAAACAGGGATATCGCAGATTTTCTTCAATTCGCATTCGATATCATAGCATTTAGGAGAGGAAATATCTTCCAAATTGATACCGGCAAAGCTGGGCTGCAGGAAACGTACAGTTTCAATAATTTTAGCAGGATCTTTAGTATCGATACAGATAGGTACAGCATCTACATCGCCAAAGGTTTTAAATAGTGCTGCCTTGCCTTCCATTACCGGCATTGCTGCTTCCGGTCCGATATCTCCCAGGCCTAGTACACGGGTACCGTCGCTGACGATAGCGACCATATTGCCGCGGCAGGTATATTCAAAGGACAAGTCTTTATTTTCTTTGATTTCTTTACATGGTTCAGCAACACCAGGGGTGTATGCCAAGGCCAAATCTTCGCGGGTTTTAATGGGAACCTTGCTCACAACAGCAAGCTTGCCATGGTTTTCTAAGTGGAGTTTCAAAGCATCGTCACGTAATGTCATACATTATTACCCCCGTAATTTCAATTTAGTATATACTAAATATTGTAAATGAATTATACTGCTTTTTCAAGTAGCAAGCGTCAGAATTTTAAGTTTTTTTACAAATTAAAAGCTTACCTGACACGATGGCACTATAATTTGTAAAGCTCAGCTTCCGGGCGTTCTCCTTCTTTAACAGTTAATACAGCAAACGTAGCTCCCATTTCGCTGCGCGGTAAAACAGGGCTGCCGGGATTAACAAGCAGTACATCACCGAACCATTTTACCAAAGGTACGTGTGTATGTCCGAAAACCACAATATCAGCTTCCAGCTTACGTGCCCACCAGGCCAGTTCGGATACCTGATACCCATGCAGATAACGATGTCCATGCGTCAGCCAGATACGCTGCCCCGCCAACGTAATAAATTCGTCTACATTTGCTTTCCCTTCGCCGGGATCTGTATTGCCGCATACTGCCAGTAACGGCAGCTTGGTTTCGGCAACTAAAAAACGTCCATCCTGACTGTAATCTCCGGTATGAAACCAATATTCAACAGGCGGCACAGCATGCAGAACCTGCCTGATGGCTTGTTTGCTGCCGTGAGTATCGCCGGTAATACCGATTTTCACTTCATTTTCCCCCAATTCGCAACAAGTTTTTTAATAGCTTTGCCGCGATGGCTGATTTTATTTTTCTCCTGCATCGTAGCTTCGCCCATACCCTTATGCAGTTCTGTTGACCAAAACAGAGGATCATAACCAAATCCCTCTGTCCCTAACGGCTCATGCAGCAGCATACCGTCACAAATGCCGTCGCTTTCCAATAAAATTTTTCCGTTAGGAGCTGCCACGGCTAATGCACAACGGAAACGGCAAGTACGTTTTACCTGAAATTTCATCGTCTGCAGCAGCAGTTTGTTGTTTTCTTCGTCCGTAGCTTCCTCGCCGGCATAACGCGCACTGCGCACACCTGGAGCCCCCTCCAGCGCCAGTACTTCTAATCCTGAATCATCGGCGATACATGGCAGCCCTGTTTCTTTAGCATAATAAACAGCCTTCAGTCGGGCATTGGCCATAAAAGTTTTCCCTGTTTCTTCTGGTTCAGGCACATTCGGCCATTCTTCCAATGAACGTAATTCCACCTCCAAATCTTTCATCAATACTTTGAATTCTTCAAGTTTACCGGGATTACGTGTTGCAATAACAATTTCTTTCATTAGTTTTCTTTACTCCGTTTCCTAATCTTTGAAGGCATCAGCCTATTTTAATTACAAACTTTCTATTTCACCATCAGCTATGTGCTGCACTAAAACATACTGCCATTTGCCATTACGTTTTTCCAGCTGTGCTTCGTCATAAGCAGTTTGCCGGCATTCACTGCAGGTATCGCGTTTCAACGAAATGATAAACGCGCTCTGATCTCCGAAACGTGTTCCCGCAGCCGCAGTCCTGATCGTAAGATAACCGCTGCATTGCCTGCAATAATGAGCGGTCTCGATCTGTTCTTCTCTGATCCCTTCTTCATCATAATAAATGCTTTTCTTCCTGCTCCAGCTATTACCGCATTTTGCCAGCAGCTCTTTTCTGGTGCTAAACCGACTGCGCCACAATTCACCTGTTTCAGCAATCAGCTGATCGACACGTTTATTACAGCGCTCATCCTGCTGCCGCAAATCGCTTTGGTCAGGTTCTACCACCTTGCTGTAGTCAATATCCGCCATTGCCAAAATGATACCTGTATTAACATAGGGCAGCGCAGCCTCTACAGAATAGCCGCCCTCCAGTACTGCAATATCAGCCTGCAATTTATCGGCTAATTTGGCATATCCCTGCGCTGTTACAGCCATTGAAGCCAGAGGATCACTGAAATGATTATCCTGACCTGCTGAATTAATGATCAGCTCCGGCTCAAAATCATCAAGAATATGCTGGATCAGACCATCATATAATCTGTGCAGTCCCTCATCACCTGTGCCCGGCAGCAACGGCAGGTTGATATTTGTACCCCAGGCTGCCGGACTGCCGGCTTCATCAGGAAAACCCGTACCGGGATACAAGGTCCTGCCGTCCTGATGAAAAGAAATATATAAAGTATCAGGATCATGATAAAAAATATCCTGCGAACCATCACCATGATGTACGTCAGTATCGACAACAGCGATTTTTTTGATTCCATAAACACTGCGCAGATACTCCACCATCACCGCTTCGATATTAACAGTGCAAAAACCGCGGATTCCGTGAACTACGCGCATTGCATGATGCCCAGGCGGCCTGACTAAAGCAAAAGCCCGCTTTACTTCACCTGACATTACTGCATCAGCTGCGGCTAAACAACCGCCTGCAGAAGTAAGGTGCGCCGGTGTGATAAGACGTGCAATGGACGGCACGCCGATATGTGCACGCTGCAAATCATTGATTTCTGCCAAACGGGGGCGGTATTCTCTGATCTGCGGCAAATCAAAAAGCCCCTCTTCCAGCAGTTGATCACGCGTATATAACAAACGCTCCTGCCGCTCCGGGTGTGTAGGCGATATCATCCAGTCAAAAGCCGGAAAAAATATCAAGCCAATGACAGTTTGCAGGATACCAGGCTTCAACTGCATCCTCAGTGAAATAATTTCACCACTGTCGTAATAGCCATGGATAGTTCTGAAAAACTCTTTACTGATCACTTCAGCTTCCTGCCCCGGCAGCTGCCAGGCTTTAGCCTGCTCATGCAGCCATGCTGCCAAAAGTTCTTCCGCCATTTTCATACTGAAGCCACTGGGCAGCCGTTCACGCTGTCCGCTCTCCGGGATCAGATAATATCC
>OGHY01001641.1_pt1 | contig 10129 bp, 8 predicted proteins | sample 1571541 | NCBI WGS metagenome assembly OGHY01 (sample SAMEA2581943, study PRJEB24529) | metagenome | biome: Human gut stool | place: China | collected 2011
AAATATCGGTACTGCTGGCTGCAGGAGTGATGGCTACCAGTCCGGCAACAGCACCGGTACAAGCACCTACCGTGGTTGGCTTCTTGTTTACAATCCAGTCGATGAGCATCCAGGTGGTGGCTGCCGCTGCTGTTGCGATATGAGTTACAAGGAAGGCATTGGCTGCCAGACCATCAGCTGCCAATCCGCTACCGGCATTGAAGCCGAACCATCCCAACCAGAGGAATGACATACCCATGAACACGAAGGTGATGTTGTGAGGTGTGATAGGATGACCGGCACGGTAATCATCTCGCTTGCCTACACAGAGTGCCATGACCAGAGCGGCTACACCGGCATTGATATGAACCACGGTACCACCCGCAAAGTCGATGGCTCCCATCTCCTGCAGGAAACCGCCACCCCATACCCAGTGGGCCATTGGAAGATAAGCGATGATAACCCAGAGGATGGTGAAAAGTACATATCCGCTGAACTTCACGCGCTCGGCAAAGGCACCGAGAATCAAGGCTGGAGTAATGAGGGCGAACATGCACTGGAACATTGCAAAGGTGAGCTCCGGAATGCCTGTTGGCATGATGGCATCCAAGCCGATGCCGTGGAGGAAACATTTATCGAAACCACCGATGACGCAAGCCAGAGGATTGCCCGAATCGGCATATTCTGTAGAGAAAGCCCAGGAATAACCGAAGGCTACCCATATCAGACTGACTACTGCCACGATGAAAACCGTCTGCATCAGGATGCTGAGGATATTCTTCTGGCGCACCAAACCACCATAAAAAAGTGCTATACCCGGGATTGACATCAAAAGCACCAAGATGGTGGCCATGATCATCCACGCTGTGTTACCCGTATCAAGTGTAGTTAATAATAAACTGCTCATACTTATATCTTATAGTTAAATTAGAATACTAAATAATATTTATTAAAGATAAGTAAGAATGCCTAATTCAACATTCAACACTTAACATTCAACATTTTAAATTATTCCTCTTTCTCAGCATTATACAATGCAATGTCGCCACGTTCGCCGGTTCTGATTCTAACGGTATCGAGTACAGGAATCACGAAGATTCTGCCGTCTCCGACTTCACCTGTCTGGGCAGCCCCCTGGATGGCGGCGATGGTAGGTTCCACGTTCTTGTCACGAACCACAATATTCAGAAGCACACGTTCGATGCTGCTGGTATCATACATCACACCACGGTAAATGCGAGCCTGGCGCATTTTACCCTCACCTCTTACATTATAATAAGAGAACCACTCGATGTCTGCTGCTAAAAGTGCCTTCTTGACATCCTCGAATCTAGACTTGCGGATAATTGCCTCAATCTTCTTCATAATCCTTTAATAATTAATAATGTGTTAATACTTCTATTGATTGTCTCTTTTCGAAAACGGACCTTCATTGGTTGCTATTCAAATCAAGCCTTTCTTTTACATTATGTTCGTTTTCGGCTGCAAAGTTAATACATTTTGTCAGCATTTCAAAGAAAATAAAATCATTTCGTTTCTGCTTTTTATCGAATATTTTAAATTTATCCGGGCTTATCGCATTCTCCTTACAATTTGTAAGGCAGAAAGCATTTTTATGACACAAATTGTAAGAAAGCGAAAAACAATCAAGATTTCTGTATTTATTTTCTTGCATATTTCGATAAATCGTCGTACCTTTGCAACCGAAATCAAACAAATAGTCATCGAAATATTCGAAAGACTAGCAAAAAGTCAAATCTCAAAAGAGATAAGACATGAGAGATAAAAGAAGAGTATTCAAACATAAAGAACAACGCAGATGAAAGAAACAGTTCATTTTACAAAGATGCAGGGAGCGGGTAACGATTATATATATGTAGATACCCAACAATACGACATCCCTGACCCAGAGAAGGCGGCCATTGCCTGGAGTGCTTATCACACGGGCATAGGAAGCGATGGACTGGTTCTCATCGGAAAGCCGCAAGACAGCAGAATAGCAGATTATTCAATGCGCATCTTCAACGCCGATGGTTCAGAAGCGATGATGTGCGGCAATGCAAGCCGATGCATCGGTAAGTATCTTTACGAAAAAGGATTGACCCGAAAGGACACCATCCGACTGGAAACGCTTTCGGGTATCAAGATATTGAAACTTCATCTTCAGGATAATAAGAAAGTGGTGGAATCGGTAACAGTAGACATGCTGAAACCCAAACTTGAAAATCCCGAGCAATTCATAGGCCCTTCGGTGCTCGATGCTGACGGCAGAAAATTTGAAGGCACCTATGTTTGCATGGGTAATCCCCATTTCGTTACCTTCGTGGATGACATCGACACCATCGACATCGCCCACTATGGTAAAATCCTGGAAAGAGACAAGGCATTTCCCCAGAGATGCAACATCGAATTTGCACAAGTAACTGACACAGACGCCATAAGGACACGAGTTTGGGAAAGGGGAAGCGGAATAACAATGGCTTGCGGAACAGGAGCCTGTGCCACAGCCGTAGCCGCAGCCCTTACCAAGCGTACCGGCAGAAAAAGCAGTATCGTGATGGATGGCGGAACGCTGGAAATAGAATATAGCGAGGCTGATGATCATGTTTACATGACAGGGCCTGCAGCCTTCTCATTCGAAGGAGAAATTGAATTATAAATAAGAGCAAACTTAAATAACAAATGGTCGATAATGACCACAAATAAAAGGAGAAACAAAATATGGCATTAGTTAATGAACATTTCCTGAAGTTGGCCAACAACTACTTGTTTGCCGACATCGCAAAGAAGGTGAACGCCTACAAGATTGCACATCCAAAGCAGCGTGTAATCAGTCTGGGCATCGGTGACGTAACCCAGCCTCTCTGCCCTGCCGTCATCAAGGCGATGCACAAGGCTGTAGACGAGATGGCTGAGCAGGCTTCTTTCAGAGGCTATGGTCCGGAGCGAGGCTACGACTTCCTCCGCGAGGCTATCATCAAGAACGACTTCCTGCCACGTGGCATTCATCTCGACGCCAACGAGGTATTCGTAAACGACGGAGCCAAGAGCGATACGGGAAATATCCAGGAGATTTTGAGATGGGATAACAACATCGGCGTTACCGACCCGATTTATCCGGTTTATATAGACTCTAACGTGATGATAGGTAGAGCGGGAATCTTCGAGAACGGCAAGTGGAGCAATGTAACCTACATGCCTTGCGATGAGAGCGACGACTTCATCCCTCAGATTCCAGACCACCGTGTGGACATGATTTATCTCTGTTATCCAAACAACCCTACGGGTACGGTCATCTCGAAAGAAGAACTCAGAAAATGGGTAAACTATGCTATCAAGAACGAGAGCATCATCCTCTATGATGCAGCCTACGAGGCATATATCACCGACCAATCAATTCCTCATTCTATCTACGAGATTCGTGGAGCCAGAAAGGTAGCGATAGAATTCCACAGTTATTCGAAGACTGCCGGATTCACCGGTGTGCGTTGTGGTTACACCATCGTTCCTAAAGAGTTGAAGGCAAAGACATTGGCTGGTGAGGAAGTGGCATTGAATCCTATCTGGGACCGCCGCCAGTGCACCAAGTTTAATGGTACAAGCTATATCAGCCAGCGTGCTGCCGAAGCCATCTACACCCCAGAGGGTAAGGAACAGGTGAAGGCAACCATCAATTACTATATGGAGAATGCCCACTTCATGAGAGCAGAACTCCAGAAGCTCGGCTTGAGAGTATATGGCGGTGAGAATGCACCTTATCTCTGGGTGAAGACGCCAAACAACACGCCAAGCTGGAAATTCTTCGAAGAGATGCTTTATGGTGCCAGCGTAGTCTGCACTCCAGGTGTCGGCTTCGGTCCATCGGGCGAAGGCTACATCCGTCTCACCGCCTTCGGCGAGCATGAGGACTGCAAGGAAGCCATGGAGCGAATCGCCAAATGGCTGGGAAAATAAACGTTCCAACAGATTATAAAAACATTGAAAATCAGAAATTTTAAATTATATAAGGTATGAGCAACTTAAGATTTGAAGCTGTTTCAGAGGCTTCCAAGAGAAAGCCTGTTGAGGTAACCGCTCCTAGCGAGCGACCAAGTGAATTCTTCGGAAAGAAGGTATTCAACCGACAGAAGATGTACAAGTATCTCCCTGCAGATGTCTATGAGAAACTGGTAGATGTCATCGACAACGGAGCACGTCTCGACCGTAACATCGCCAACGCCGTAGCCAAAGGCATCAAGCAGTGGGCTGACGAGAATGGCGTAACCCACTACACTCACTGGTTCCAGCCATTGACAGAAGGTACTGCCGAGAAGCACGATGCTTTCATCGAGCATGATGGCAAAGGTGGTATGATCGAGGAATTTTCAGGCAAGTTGCTCGTTCAGCAGGAGCCTGATGCTTCATCTTTCCCATCTGGCGGTATCCGCTCTACCTTCGAGGCTCGCGGTTATTCTGCATGGGATCCAACATCTCCTGTATTTATCATCGACGATACACTCTGTATCCCTACCGTCTTCATCTCTTACACAGGTGAGGCACTCGACTATAAAGCTCCATTGCTCCGTTCATTGCACGCTGTAAACGTAGCAGCAACAGAGGTTTGCCACTACTTCAACCCAGATGTCAAGAAAGTTATTTCCAATCTCGGTTGGGAGCAGGAGTACTTCCTGGTAGATGAAAGCTTGTATGCTGCACGTCCTGACCTGATGCTGACAGGCCGCACCCTGATGGGTCACGATTCGGCAAAGAACCAGCAGATGGACGACCACTACTTCGGAGCCATCCCTGAGCGTGTTCAGGCATTCATGAAGGATTTGGAAATCCAGGCTCTTGAACTCGGTATTCCTTGCAAGACCCGTCACAACGAGGTAGCACCAAACCAGTTTGAGTTGGCACCTATCTTCGAGGAGACCAACCTTGCCGTTGACCACAACATGCTCCTGATGAGCTTGATGAAGAAGGTAGCTCGCCATCACGGTTTCCGCGTACTTCTCCATGAGAAGCCATTCGCAGGCATCAACGGTTCCGGTAAGCACAACAACTGGAGTCTCGCTACTGATACAGGCATTCTGCTCCATGGTCCTGGCAAGACACCAGAGGATAACCTCCGTTTCGTTGTCTTCATCACAGAGACTTTGATGGGTGTATACAAGCACAATGGTTTGCTCAAGGCTTCTATCATGAGCGCAACCAATGCGCATCGTCTGGGCGCCAACGAGGCACCTCCAGCAATCATCTCTTCATTCCTCGGCAAGCAGTTGACCGACCTTCTCGAGCACATTGAGAAAGCCGATAAGAAGGATCTCTTCACCGTAGCTGGCAAGCAGGGCATGAAGTTGGATATCCCTGAGATTCCAGAGTTGATGATTGATAACACCGACCGTAACCGTACATCACCATTCGCCTTCACCGGTAACCGTTTCGAGTTCCGTGCCGTAGGTTCTGAGGCTAACTGTGCATCAGCAATGATTGTATTGAACACAGCCGTAGCTGAGGCTTTGACCGACTTCAAGAAGCGTGTGGATGAGTTGATTGCCAAGGGTGAGGACAAGACATCTGCCATCATCGATATCGTTCGTCAGGATTTGAAGACCTGCAAGCCAATCCGTTTCGACGGCAATGGTTACTCAGATGAGTGGGTAGAGGAAGCTGCCAAGCGCGGTCTGGACTGCGAGAAGAGCTGTCCTAAGATTTTCGAGCGTTATCTCGACCCTGCATCTATCAAGATGTTCGAGGATATGGGCGTCATGAAGAAGAACGAGTTGGAAGCCCGTAACGAGGTGAAATGGGAGACCTACACCAAGAAGATTCAGATTGAGGCTCGTGTAATGGGCGACTTGAGCATGAACCACATCATCCCTGTGGCTACTCACTATCAGAGCCAGTTGGCTAAGAATGTGGAGAACATGATTGATATCTTCGGCGACGAGGAAGGCAAGAAGTTGACTGCCCGCAACATCAAGATTATCAAGAAGATTGCCGAGCGCACTCAGATTATCGAGACCGGTGTTGAGGAGTTGGTAAATGCCCGCAAGGTAGCCAACAAGATTGAGAGCGAGCACGACAAGGCGATTGCTTATCATGACACGGTAGCTCCAAAGATGGAGGAAATCCGTTATCAGATTGATAAGTTGGAGTTGACAGTAGCCGATGAGCTCTGGACCTTGCCTAAGTATCGTGAACTCCTGTTCATCCGCTAATCAGCAATGTCTTCCAACATAAGACATATTTCTGACAGATAAAAAAACAAAGCTCTAACAAGAGCTACTCTTCATCAGATATAACAATTGAACGATCAATCTATTTCTTTTATTGGTTGTTTAAGTTTGCGCGGAGTGTGGTTGTGAAATCACGCTCCGCTTTTTTATTTCCTGATTTACATAAACAAAAAACAGACCGACATGAACGCTTGTTCACATCGGCCTGTTTACTCTTTTACTTTTTTACTCTTTTACTTTTTTACCCTTTTACCTTTTTACCCTTTTACTTTTTTACCCTTTTACCTTTAAAAGATTGATTGTCTGTGTTTTTCCCGTGATACCTGTTACCACGGCGATTCCATTGTCACGAATCTCCACCTTCTCATATTTGGCATCAACAATCACTTTTCCTTTCAATGTCATAACGCCCCAATGTCTGGGAATCTCTTCAAAGGCGCAATAGGCACCAACAGGTTGCGCTATACTGCAGTAGAGGGGTGGCACGATAACTTTACCATCTACCTTCACACCCCATTTCTTTCCTGCTTGATACAATTCCACATGCCCTGCTTCTGACTTCTCATGCAAAAGAAGCATCTCGTTTGCTTCCATTTCCTTTTTTTGCAACATCGCCTCATGATAGTATTTCTTGCCAAGGCGAGGCATCACGACATTCAAATCTTCATTTTCATTCTTTGGATGATTGCATCCTATATAAGTCTTCTTCAAATTTGAATCCACCATGTAGTAGTCCTCTTTGCTGTCCATGACAACGATACGTTCACCATACAGGACTGCACATAACCAATACACATGTTCGTAATCATTACGTAGGAAACATACATTCCTGCTCTCTTCATTGCTCATGCGCATCTTCCCTTCATCACCCTCACAATAGTACCATACCTGACAACCGGGAGCAGAAGGTCTGAATCTGAATATCATATAGTACCCATAATTCAGAAAATCATATTGTGAAGGATGATAGGGCAGAGAAAAATCTTCTTGGGTTCGAGACATGAAGATGTCGTTATATTCTATAAACTCCCATCCTTTTATGTTGACAACATGGGGAGCTTCTGCTACGTTAGTACCATCGTCGATGACAGCTTTTGCCAACAGGTCATAATAGCATTTCGCCTTTCTGCGAGGTCGGTAGAACAGGATGTTGCCATCCAACAGCTTCATGTCATAGTAATCGCCTGGCTCCAAGACCTGTTCTCCTTGTCGGTTCACTACCGACATCTTTCCATCAGGCAGCTTGATGATGGCAAACTCCCCTTTGCTATCTACAAACTCACGATACTGTAGTGTTTGGAGCAATTCTTCATGGCTCATCACCATCATCATTTCTGAGTCTGGATGAATCTGAATATCGTCTTGCCTCTCGTTCATTAGGAAAAACTCTCTATCCTTCGGAGTCTCCTTTCTCTTGCCAACTTTCAGCTTTCCTTCAAACATCGCATTCCAGTTCCATACTTGCGAAGGCAACCCGAACACCCGATACAGTCCCACATTATCTATAATCACGCAGTTCTTCTTTCCCTTGGCTACTCGCAATCCACGTCCCACCATCTGCAGGTACTTGGCAAGCGACAAGGTAGGTCGAGCCAACTGTACAAACTCCACATCCGGGCAGTCAAATCCCTCCGAGAATATATCCACATTCACCAACACCTGTATAGCCCCCAGCCCATCAGCAGCCCGCAAGCAAGTAGCACCAAGCCCATCAGCAACTCCATCAGCAGCCCGCAAACAAGTAGCACCAAGTCTATCGCCAACTCCATCAGCAGCCCGCAAGCAAGTAGCAGCAAGTCCATCAGCAGGTCTATCAGCAGGCCGCAAGCAAGTAGCACCCAGGCGGTCCCATCCCGCACAATCTGGCGAGACCTTTGATGGTCCGCCAACCTTAGAGCGAAGCGGTTCCGAGCACCGAGTAGGGCGGTTTCCTCCCTCTCCCCTGAGGGTGAGAGGGTCGGGGTGAGAGGTGGAGCCCTCTTTAATGGTAAAGAGGGACGGGGTGATTTTAGAAAAATTGACAGGGTGATTCGAAAAAGGAAGATTTTGAGAAGTATTAGAAGAAGCTTTAAACCTTTCAATAAGTTCTTTTCGTAAAGAACTTGGCGTTTTACTATCAATAGCAACAGCCGCGATGCCGTGTTCTCTGTAGAACTCGGCAATAGCATTAGCATGACTGATATTGATAGCATACACGATGCCCTTTCTGTCTTTACCATATTCCTCCAAACTCCGATAGAGCCTTTCGATACTCGGTTTCTTATTCAGCAACATATCCATTTCCTTGTTCTGGTAGTCACCATCTGCTCCTCGCTTCTGCAAGGAGTCGATGAGCCGCTGCGTCACACCATCCGATTTGATGCTCACGAAATCGTATGTCGCCAATCTTCCCTTGCTGATAAACTCAGGAACACTCCACGACTGCACCAACACATCAAACAAATCCGTGAATCCCTTACCATTCAATCGGCAAGGAGTAGCCGTCAGTCCCAGAAACTTAGCTTTCGGGAATCTCTCCCATATCTCCTTATAGGTCTTGGCAAGCGCATGGTGCGCCTCGTCAATCACAATCATCCCCGGTTCTTCCTCTATCTCGTCATAGTGCTTCGCCAACCATTGTATCGACACAGCCTTTATCGGCATCATGTCAGAAGTAGGATTAACAGAAGAGGCAGAAGTGGCACCAAGCCCATCACCACCCCTCTCACCCAGACGGTTCCCAAGTCCATCAGTAGGCCGTAAGCAAGTAGCACCAAGCCTATCAGCAGCCCCATCAGCAAGCCCATCAGCAGCCCGCAAGCAAGTAGCACCCAGGCGGTCCCATCCCGCACAATCTGGCGAGACCTTTGATGGTCCGCCAACCTTAGAGCGAAGCGGTTCCGAGCACCGAGTAGGGCGGTTTCCTCCCTCTCCCCTGAGGGTGAGAGGGTCGGGGTGAGAGGTGGAGCCCTCTTTAATGGTAAAGAGGGACGGGGTGATTTTAGAAAAACCCTCTTTGGAAAGAGGGACGGGGTGATTCGAAAAACTGAAATTCAAAAGAAACTTATTCAAAGTGTCTTTTATCTGAGAAACCAACTCCCTTCTATGGGCAACAATCCAAACATTGCAATTGGAATGTTCCCTCAAAAACGATTCTACGACCGAAGCGAGTAGAACCGTTTTTCCCGTACCCGTTGGCATTTGTGCCATCACGGACCGATGAAGGCGCAACGCCTTCTCAATCCGTTCCTTCATATCCTCTTGGTAATCAAAAAGCTTAATATTCTTCATATAAAAGCATATAATGAATATAGCGTCCCTGCTATATTCCAAGCAGTGAAACCTATCAGTATGTTAAAAAGTAAGATGGTATCTTTTTTTTAATTCAAAAAAAGAAAAGTCAAAAAGACGGGCAGAGCTTCATCAAAAGCCCTGCCAATCTTAAAGTATATAATTAAAAATCTAAATTCTTATCCTTTTGTGTTTTCCAGATATTAGGCAATTGAAGTCAATTTCTTCAAATCATAGTACATCAAACGAGTGTGCAAAGTCTTTGCTACGTCATAGCCAAGATTTTCCGCTTCTTGCTGTTCCGTAGAAAACAAAAACAGGAACTCATTCTTTTGGTAAAAGCCATCCACAGGTAAAAGGGTGACAAGATGACAATATCTTATCATCCAATTTCACAAGTTTGCATTTTTCCAATAAGAACCCCATAATCAAAAACCCGCTTTTTCCAAAATGGCACGAGCTTCAGCAACTTTTGCAGAGAAGTCCACACGATTATTATTATTCATAACTTCTTCCGCTCTCTTCACAAAGCGAGCTGCTTCTTCACCTCGTAGAGTCGGTATCACTTTAATATCTATTGCCATAATCTTCTCCTTTTAAACATTTAGTCGAGTAAGTGGAGGGAATTTCACCCTCCCTTCTCTCGGAACCGTGCTTGACAG
>OGHY01001644.1_pt1 | contig 10108 bp, 10 predicted proteins | sample 1571541 | NCBI WGS metagenome assembly OGHY01 (sample SAMEA2581943, study PRJEB24529) | metagenome | biome: Human gut stool | place: China | collected 2011
TGATATGTATGCTTGATTTTGTTGCCATAGATACTTGTTTTTTGGTTTGTACTTTATTGTTTGCTTTTCCGCTGTCCGTAAACGCATGGGGTTCTTAGGGGTGCAACCCATAAGCGGAGATTGCAAAGAGAGGGTCACTCTTTGCTCTGGGTTCTCAGGGGAGAAACGCCCTGAGTGGGTCATTAGGGTAAAACCCTAATCCCCTCGGGAGAGCCCACAACTACGTAAGCGGAGCGTGTAGTTATAGTGGGCTATATCAATGGCAAGCCATTGTCTGCAAACTCCAGCCTACGGCTTCCGCTCTCCTCCGTCAGGGAGGTTTTTCATCATCGTTGCCGATTGGAGATGCACCGACCAGCACAAGGTCTAAATCGTCTATCAGTTTTTGCAGGACGGGATTCTTCTCTATCATCCGCTGGAGGATTCTCTCAGCCTCGACCAAGTGGTTGGCTGTACTCATCACCTTGCCCTCCCGTATCTGAAAGATAATCCAATCGGCTATGTCGATATGGGCTTCTTTTTGTTTCGGGGTGGCATTCCTTTCGATGATGTCCGAAACCACCACCTTACAAAAGTACATGCTCTCGGCTCGCTGTTTCCACTCGGCATAAGCATCGGCATCGGGAAAGAGAAGCACGGTTCGCCCTGACAGTACACGGAGTTTCTCTTCTCTCATCTGACTCTTACCACCCGTAGCCAGCCATACATAATCGGGGAAGATAGCAGAACCGATAACGGCACTCTTCTCGGATTCCACCAAGACCACCACCTTGTCGGGATGCGTTTTCAACAAGTGTTCCCCGAAAAGGCATTGGGATAGTTGCCAATCCTCTGCCAACACACGCTGCTTTTTCAATATGCTGTGTATCCAGTTCACTGCCGATGTCTGTCCTCCCTTGATACGGTGTCCGTCTTCGGGATTGTACTGCATCACCTTTCCCGTGCGTACCTTGCCCGTCCTGTCTATCTGCCAAAAGATAACAGAGCCGTCACGGGTAGCCCCCAAACGGTATTCCTCCAACAACCGCTTCAACACCTCTTTCGCCTTGTCGCCATAGTAGGAAGTAAGGAGTGTGAAGAGGAAACGGAAGAAATTGCTACGCTCGCTTTGCGACTTCTCCACATAGTGAGGGGGAATATAGCCGATGGCTGTCGGCTTACTTTGCTGCTTCACTTTCTTCTGCTCTGCTCTTTGCCTGTCAAAAGAGAAATCATTGGTAGTTCTGTGTTCAGGATGCTCTTGAAAATACTCTTTCGGAGTGTAGTGATACCCACAACCGCTTTCGTGGTTACATCTGCCGACCGATGGATGCAACGGCACATTATTTTCGTCCACGTAATAGACGAAAGAATGCCTGTCTCCGCATTTGGGGCAGGTATGCCGTGTTGCCGTTCCTTTATACTTCTGTAATGAATAATTGCCCATAGCTTAGTCCGTTTTTGATGGTTGATTGTCGGCTGTCCCATCCTGTCCCATTGTCCCACACTCTAAGGGTTGGGACAGTGGGACACTTGGGACACCTGCGTTTTTACTCTCTTTGCTGCGCTGGATGATACGGTTTACGGTGGACTTGCCACAATTCACCTGTGAGGCTATCTCCCTGACGGACTTGCCCGATTGGGAGAGTTGCAGAATTTGGCAATCCCTTTGGCTTGATTCATTGTCGCCCAATTTTTTCAAGTGTTCCTTTTCCGTGGAATAGCCCCTGAACACGAACTGCAAGAAAGCATCCACCTTGTCAATCTCGTAAACGATTACATTATCCGCATCATGAGAGAACGTGCCATAGCGCACTTTAAGCTGCTTCACATAGCGAAGCCCTCCGTCTTGGGCACTTTTTCCAATGGTGAACACGCTGTCAAAGAAATTGTAGAGCCGTTTGCTTCCGGCAAGGTCGTTGGATGTGATGGGACAATCCAAAGAGCGTTTGGGCGTATGTGCTAGGACAAGGATAGAGAGCGCATATCTCTTTTTGAGATTGTTCAGCTGAATCATCAGCCGTCCTGCGGCATCGCCTTTCTCCATGGCGCAACACAGGTAGGTAAGATTGTCAATGATGAAAATCTTGCAGTCGGTCTGCACAGCCATCTGTTCAATGCCGCCTATGATAGCTTCCTCAAAGTTGGCATCCAAAAGCTGGTTGCAGTCAATAGACACCCGATAGAGTTTGTCGGGAAAGGTGTAGAGCTCTCCATGCTCGTTGGTATAGCGGAGCTGGAACTGCTTTTCGGACAGTTCAAAGTCCAGATACAGCACATTGTCGGTTCGGGCGATGCGGTCGGCTATCTGCACGGCAAGGATGGACTTGCCCACGTTGGAATCGGCAAACAAGCAGGAGAGTTCCCCCTCGTACCAAAAGCTGTCCCACAGCGCACGGGGCGTAGGCAATAACGATGCTTCAAGAATGGTTTGGTTTGCCGTCTTGATATTCATCATGCCTACACTGTCGGGCATACCGTTATGCGCTTGGGATGCTTTTGTGAGGTCGCCACGTATCAGGTTGATATAGTTCTTATCCTCTTCCATATCATTCACCAGTTACGTGGGTTGGGCTTGCGACGGTGGGAAGAGGATAAGGACTTGTTCAGTTCCTCGTCTGACAACGGTATGGGATTCTTTCGGGCGGTTTCCAGCCACTTGTCCAGTTCGTCACGGTAAAGGCAATAGCGTTTGCCGGGCTTGGTGGCAGGGATTGTCCCTTCTGACAGTTTCATGTAGAGCGTACCCTTAGGGATACCTAAATACTCTGCTGCCTCGTCCACAGACATGGGCACGTGGGTGTCCACCGTTTTGGCATTGTTCACACTGCGCTGCTCGGCGAGCAGGCTTTTCAGGCTCATCACTTCGTCTCGAAGCTGAGCGACAACCTCGGGGAGGTCGTTGAAGGTAAGAATTGATTTTTCCATTCGCGTACTCGTCTCTTTTGTAAGACTTGGCGCAAAGGACTGAAATGATATATCCGTGAATATCTCCACGACACGTCATTGCAAAATAATTCCCGAATAATTAAGCCCAGCCATAAATGACGGGTAAAATTACTCGGGAAACGATGTAAAACAGGCGGTTATGAGTTACCGGATGGTTGTCGTTGGTGTCGTGATTATCCTAATTCCGCACATAATCCTCGGGATAGTGGAAATCAAGTTTGCCGTTTTCGGGTTCATCAATGGGAATTTCCGTCTTTAACGGCTCTACCTTGAAATTCTTGATGGTTGATAAGTCTGTATCAGCAAACGATTTCGGGAAAAGGGCTTTGATGAACTTGGCACGGTTATCCCCATTGTAGTATCTCTTGTACAGGAAACGCTCAGAGATATTCCATACGAAGTGACGGAGTGGAATGTTGTTGATGTCTTTGGTAAACGGTCTTTGTATGGGCTTCGGGGTATAAGTGTTAAGATTCATCCATTTGTCCACCTCAGTACAGATGTGGTTCACGGTTTCTTGGTCGGCAATGCGAGGCAGGTAATAATGGCAATACTCCATGACCATGCGGATGCGCTCTTCCTTTTCCCGTTGCTCTCTGCTTGCGTAATTGGCACGGTTCTTTTCGTGAAGATCCGGGGCGATAGTAAGCTCTATCGGTTGTGTTTGGATAAGTGTCTCTTCTTTTGTCGGGGATGATTCGGGTACAGGCTCAGGGACTGATGTAGGTCCAGGCACAGATGTGGCTTCTTCAAGTGTATTTTGTGACAGTTCTTCCTGCACCTCTATGGCTTCGGCAATCGTTTCTTTCTTGCCGAACTTGATTTTGTAGATTTCGTATGTATCAAAGATAAGTGTCTGAAAGGAGAGATAGAGCAACCATCCCAACAGGTTACAGCATACGAATACTATCCACCTGACAAAGTTGTCTTGGTTGAAGCTGTCCGCTATTACCAGCGTGGCAATGGAAGATATTAGGACGATGGCGAAGCCGACAAAGCCCAAGATGATGTATTTGTCCTTGATTGATGATTCCATATTTCGTTGAGAGATTGAATGTTCCTGTATTATTTTGTGCAAAGTTAATGCTATTTTTCCCAATTACTGCCCGTTATTTGCGGTTAGAACGGTCTTTTTCAATGTATTTCACGAAATGTCATCATATCATACTCTGTTTCATACTCTGAGGGGCTTATAAATGGTGGCATCAAGCCAAAAACATAGAGGGGCGATTATAGCCTTGTAGCCATAACCGCCCCTCTGAATACCTGTCAATGTGAGACATTTATGCCTCCTTGCGCTTCAAGGTTATCTTGTCCACCACCTGACACATCTGCTGCGCTGCTATCTTGGAATAGATTTGTGTGGTGGTAATGTTCTTATGTCCGAGATAGGCTTGGATGACAGCCATGTCCGTTCCCATTTCCACGTGCAGGCTTCCGAAGCTGTGGCGGGTACAGTGAAAGGTGATTTTCTTGGTTATCCCTGCTGCCGTGAGCCACCGTTGGAGTGGTCCTTGCAGCATCTTGTCCTTGAAATCCTCAAAGATAAGTCCCTCGCCCCGTTCTCCCAGCAGTCCATAGGCTTCATCACTGATGGGGTTATGCACTATTTCTTTGGTTTTCTGCATACGGGTGGTAACGAACATCCTGCCGTTGGTGTATGGTTGTATCTGCTGCCACGTGAGCTGTCTGATGTCGCTCTTTCTCAGTCCCGTAAGACAGGCGAAAAGAAAAGCTTTTTTCAAGACCTCCTCCTCACAGGGTGTTTCGGCAAGCCGTATCAGTTCCTCTTGGCTCAAATGCTCCCTGATGGTGGGAATGCACTCGATGCGGTCTAAGAAGCCGTTTGGGTTCTCCTTTATCTTCCTGTCACGGTAAGCGGTGTGCAGCACGGCACGGAAAGTTGACCAATAGCCTGCTGCGGAGTTGATGTGCAGCTTTTGGTTGGTGTGGATGGATTGGGGTGCATCAAGCAGGTATTCCATGAACTTGCGGCACAAATCCACATCCACCTCCTCAAAGGTGCATTTGCCGTTCACGAACCGCTGGAAATGCTTGTATACGTGCTGCCACTTGATATTCTTGCGGTCAGCCAGTCCTTTGAAATAGGCAAGGAAATCGCCCTTCATCTTGGTCTTGTCAAAAAAGCCGTTGTTTTCATTGAAAATGGCTTCGTAGCGCTGGTTGCGCAGGATGACCGCTTTCTTCATCATGCGTGCGTTGAAGTCCCGTTCCTGCTGGTTTGCAGGTTTGGCGAAGATGTAAATTCCTAAGGCTTCACGTGTAATCACTCTCATGGTGACATTGTCACGGTAGCCGGGATAGTAGTCAAGGCATAGTGAATACTGTGTCCCGTTCTTAATCTTGCGCTTACGCAAGGTAACTGTTTTGCATTTACTCATAATAATTATGTTTTAATTGGTTGTATACATTTTGGAGTTGTATCCATGTTTCCGATGGCAAAGGAACAACGTGAAATATCCGTGAATACCTCCACGATACATCATTTTGAAATAATTTTCGATAATCCCGATTTTTCACGGTTATTTGTTCCTTTCAGCCATGACACGCTCCACATCTGAGCGCAAAAGCAGGTTTTTCACACCCACCTTTATCTTTTCGATGTGCTTCACCTTGACGATATGGCAGATGTTGGCTGACGAAAGACCATAGATTTGCTGCACCTGCTCAACGGTATAGTAGCGTTCATCGTTCACAAGGTCAGTTCTGCGGAGTTCGTTCAAATGTGATTTGGAGTAATAGGTACGCCCGTACTCTCTTTTAGTGGGTATCTTATGGCGATAGGTGTAGGCACGGAGTGCGGTCGGCTTCATGCCGAACAGTTCCTCCACCTCCTCGGTCAGTAGCCAGTCGGTAATTTCGCTAATATCAACTGCCACACCGAAAAACTCGTCAATATGCTTCTTGCTGTAATAGTTCTTTCCTGCGATACGGCAGATGGGGATATGGTTACGCTTGGCGGAAGTGTAAAGCCATGACTGCTTTACCTTAAAAAGGGACATCACCTCCTCGCCCGAATAGAAGTCCAACACTTCTTCGCTTTCCTTTTCCCTTTTTTCTCTTTTGGCAGGTAAGGAAGATGAAGATGATTTCCTTGGTGTGGAGGTGTTGCCGGGCAGGATGCGGTGATAGGGATTGCCCTCCAACATCTGCTCGATGTCGGCTCTGCGGATGAATGCCATGCGGTTGCTGATGCGTGAGGCTTTCAGCTTGCCGATGGCTACAAGTTTGTAAATGTACTGTCGGGAACAGCCCATGAGGATGGCTGCTTTGGAAAAGGTGAGATACTCCTGATGCTGTATCTCCATCAAGGGTTGGGCGACTTTGAAGAGGTTGTTCTTCTGCATCACTCTGGCTCGTTTGGCTTCTGCCTGACAAGCCTCACTGCAATATCTTTGCATACCGCTTCGGGTTACAAAGGACTTGCCGCAAAAACTGCATTTTCTGGTTGCTTTCATACCGTTTTATCGTTTAATGGTTCATTTCTTCAATCCTATATCTCTGAAATGGTAAACGGATGTGAACGGAAGTCAACCATTGTCGCTTTTCTACACAGTGTGACTGTTTCCGCATATCGGGGCGGTTATTGTCGCTTGTCGTAAACGGTTGTAAACCCTTGTCAACTGTCTGCACGGTGTGACAAAAAACAAGCCCCGCAAATTCTCCACGTCAGAAATACGTCTCAAAAATATGTGGAAATTTGGGAAGCGACAAATGGCAACCGAAAAGTGTTAAATTTTAGAATATGCTGGTAATTAAAGATTTACACTCGGATATTTCTGATTAGTTTTGGTTGTTCTATGGTTATAAATACAAATACGAATCATTCCCATATTTTAATTCCAGTCAGATTATGGCTGCGTTATATTCTTTAAAATTTAATACTCATACAAAATTAAACAATTTATGTTAATCATCAGGCTTTCTAATAGTAAAATACATTTTTAATCTGCCTTAATTTTTTTGAGTTGTTGTTCGAAATATTTTGCTGCTTGCTCATTTAACCGTACTTGTTCGTCATGCACGGCTTTTTGCCTTGCTATTTTTTCAAAGGTTTCAACATCTTTTTTCATCTGACGGATTTTTGCGTTGTCGCGGTTTAGTTCGAATAGCTCTTCCAGTTCGGCAATACGGTCGGGTGTCGCGTCGCCTTTCATCTTTATATAGCGGTATTTCAGGTCGTTGTCGATGCGGTCATGATTCGGTCGGGTAGCGAAATAGAGTGCCGACGACAAAATCATGCAGCTTATAAAAAGAAATAGCACCAAATAAATGACGAATGGGGATTCGGAGCTGAAAATCACTCGGTGTCGGATTATTCTCGGCGGCAGTTCGGCGGGGATTTTGATTGCCTCGACAGATGCTTGCAGATTATCGATACCGGTTTGCGTTTTGGTATAGTTCTGCTCTATGCTCTCCAATCGTCCGGCAAGCTGGATTATTATCGCCTGATGCCGCTCTTGTTCTGTATATACGATTTGCTCCAATCGTTGCGACAAGTCATTGTCGCTTGATTGATTATTGTTTGCTGTTTTTGCCGCTAGTTCGGTCTTGATGGTTTTGACCATCGTCTCCTTGAAGTCCTCATACATTTCGTAGGACATCATATTATTCTCTTTCATGGTTGTATCGCTTCCTGTTTACAATTTCACTTTGGGCTTGGTCATGCGTTCTCGCAAACGACGTTTCCGCTCCATTGCGGCAATCGCCATCGCTTCGGCGACGGTATTGAGCAATGCCGTGATGCGGGCGAGGTACTCTTCGGGACTCTCGCCGGGTTTGCGTTGCAATTGGGCTTCGGACAATTCGACCGGCGAACTATTCGGCGGCAACGGAAGTTCGCCGATATTACCGCCGAAATTGACCGTCGGCCTATCCGTGTTGGTCTTTCCGCCACCCGTTCCGAACAGATCGGAGAAGGCCGAACGGTAGGAACCTGCCGCCGCATGGAAGTCTTTGACAATAGCGCTTCGATGTCGGGTTTGCTGTTGTGCGTACGCAAAATGCAGATTCAGTTTCGAGAAGCTGAATTGCCGGTCGATCTTCGACCCCGAAAACTCGAAGTCGTTTTTTGAAAATAGAACGCCTTGTTTTCGGTCGGTATTTCCGCAATACTTATAGCGGACGTTGATGCCTTGCTCTTTTAATCTACCTTCCAGATCGTTCCAACTCTTACATTTGGGCAGACATCCTTTGATCGCATCATATATTTCGTATTTGGTCTTGTCCGGTTCGCGCAATCGCTCCCGCCGCACGCTGTCCTTTCCCGGCGCAAGATGCAACCCGTATTTCTCGGTTAGTTCCCGGCAGACTTTCGTATTGCGTATTTTAATATTCTTGTCCGATATAGTCTGCCCCTTGTTCCCGACCCGGTTATAGACCAGATGGCAGTGAGGATGGGGCTGGTCGAGGTGACGTACCAGCAGATATTGCGTGTCGGTAATACCCATTTTCTGCATATATTCTTTGGCGATCTGCGTCATCAGCGCATCGGTCATGTGCGGAGCTTCTTTCGGCGAAAACGAGAAGGAGATATGCCCGACCGTGTTTTTCAACCGAGGGTTCAGTCGGGTCTGATCCTTAAAATCCTCGATTATGTTCTTTACCTCCGGCGGGTTTACGCCTTCGGCATCGAGGATGCGCGACAGTTCCTTCATCACATAGCCGACAGTCCCGGCAAAGGATGAACCGGCAATGATTTTACCGATCATCGCGGATCTGTTTTAGCAGGGCTTCGAGGCATGCCATAATGGCCGCGTGACGGGATGCGACACTTGAAAATCCTTTCGCATGGGCAAGCCGTGTCAGTTGATTCAAGTTGCGAGCTATGCCTTTGAGCTGGGTTACGAAATCCAGATGCTCGCGACGCAGGCGTTCTCGTACCGCTCCTGTCCGAAGCAGTTGTCGGATGATTTCCGCCGGATGCTGCCCCGAAGTACGGGCCAATGACCGAAGACGTAAATAATGCTCCGTATCGAGTCGCGTACTGACGATATATCGGCGAACACGACCTTTACTCAATTCCGGCCGTCCGCCCTTGTTCTGTGCTTGTTTCATCGGTTTGTGTGCAGGAGTTAGACCAGCGGGATGTTCGGTAGGTTTTCGTTTACGAAAACACAAACTTGCCTTCCTAAACCTTTACCCCTTTCCGGCGTTGTGGCTCAACCGCCGCTGTTTTTGCTTTTAGAAGTTGCGGATTATTCCGAACAGATTGAACCGTCTTTGTTTTGGAGGCGTTTTTCTGTGCCGCCAACTTTTTCGCATGGTCTTTTATGTGGGCGATCAGATAGTCGTTGACATCCTTGTGTCCGGAGTAGAAACAGCTTTGATCGACGACTTCGCTGCGGGGGCAAAGACGAATCAACTCGGCGGTCGCTTTACGACCCGCATTGTCATTGTCGAAGAAAGCATGAATCGTCGAATGGCGTGCGAGAAACGGAAGCGCTTTCGGAAGATTGACGACCGAGTTTAATACTATTACGTCGATGCGTAGTTGGTCGGGGTGCTTCGTCGAAAGACAGGAGAGAAAATCCATGAACCCCTCGAAGGCGATTACCGTATCGGTGCAGTTGTCGATCGTCGTAATCTGTTTGGGCGATGCACTTCCTTTGAAGCATTCCGAGCGCAACTCCCATCCGCCGGCATCGTTCGGAAATCCGATGGCGAAATATTTTCTGCCATTGATCGTATAGCGTATCTCCCGACAATAAGTGCAGGCAACCTCCGGAACGATACCGCGCCGCCGTAAATAGTCGAGCAATGCCGAATGACGAAGCGGTGTGTCGGAGAGGATACGGAGCGCGGGAACGGTCGATAAAGGCGACAAAGATCGGGGTGCAGCGATCGGTACCCTCTCTCTGTTTCTCAGCAATCGGACGGCGTGTGCGAAATCGCACCGCTCCAACCGCATTACAAGGTCGATAATGGAACCGCCTTCGCCCAGTCGTAGGCTCGGTACAGAACGCCTTACTGCCTTTCGGCAGTAGGTTTTCCCGTACCTGCCCCCAAACCGTACTTGCATGTCTCCACGCATACGGCTCTCCGTTGATAACATGACTTTATTTAGCATGGCTGTGTATTTTGGCATAACACTTTTCACAGACAACCAATGTCTTCCTATGCTTTTCAAGCATCAGCCTGTCGCATTCAGTTTTTCCTT
>OGHY01001668.1_pt1 | contig 10013 bp, 6 predicted proteins | sample 1571541 | NCBI WGS metagenome assembly OGHY01 (sample SAMEA2581943, study PRJEB24529) | metagenome | biome: Human gut stool | place: China | collected 2011
TGAACATGTCCCTACAAATAGAAGAACTACAGGAAAGGATTGAAAACGATATTAAATATGCCTCACAGGCTAGAAACGCTATAGAATCCGCAGAATCATCTTTATTTTTAGGGTTTGATAGAATATTTTGGGAATCGGAACTTGACAATGCCAAATCTTGCATGTCTTATATAAAATATGGCTATTAATTTATATAATATGGGAACAATCGAAAGGACACGGGTAATACGCCCTTCTTCAAGAAAAGATAAATCCACCTATAAAGTCGATATTGAAAGACGACAAGAAAAAGACAGTCTTCACCTAACAGTTACTCACGAAAATGACTGCAATTTCAGAAAAGAATATTATTTTTCCGCAAATCAACTATCAGGAAAAAAGTCCATCCACTTCAAATGGAACGGAAATGATATTGTTTGGACCGATGGAATTGTACCGATTCGAATTGTTAAATAAAAAACGATATAAAAAGTTTCATTTTCATGGAATAATGAAACTAGCTTTTCGCTATATTTGCATTATCAATGCTTTCTTTATCGTCCATATATGTCAATGACGTTAAACTTATGACTATAACTCTTTAAAAAAGAATGCCAATGGCAAGACTTATAAAGAGACTACAGTAGTATTTCTATCGCTGCGATACTATCTGTAGGTCTTTAAAGAAAAGAGCAGCGACTTTTTACTCTAAAAACAAGTGGTGGATAAATCCTGCAATCAAATATATAACCCGAAAGGCATTATAGTTTGTGCGCGAGCATCAGGAAGAAATAGCATAGTGGTTCGAACAATGTTACTAACGATTTTTAGGGTGACAATATGAGGTAGGTAATTAGGGAGGGTGGAGGGGCCTCCCTTTTTTGAAGGGGAAAAATAGTATTAAAAACAATTACCAATATCCCAAGGATACTCCTCTCTGATAAACAAGTTTACCTACTAAAGTGTACCCTATAGTAGTAAAATGAGTTCCATCCATTAGTAATTGAGGAGGACATTTACCTTGGTTTATAAATTCAGTGTCTTCTTGAGTAGGCTCCAACCCAGCATCTACCAACCCTTGTTCCACCATATATTTTCTTAGATTAATATATCTAAGTCCAAATGCTTTTTGCATGGCTTCTTCTTGCGTTTTTCTGCTATTTAAATCTCCTGTATGCAGCCCTATAATTATATTTTTTTTAGTAGCAGCATAATTTATAGCCATATTATGGTAATCTACCAGTTGCTCTGGAGTGAAGCTACCTCCAACAGTAAGTCCATTAGTTCCCATCCATATAACAAGAACATCACTATCAACGCCAGTTCTCAAAGCTGTTGATACTACACTATTAGCTGGTATAGTAACAGGAGTACTTTGAGGCGTCACAAGACTCATCATATATCTACCATTATTATCATTATATGATTTACCAGTAAATAAGAGATTACATGGAACATTGTTAACCATTACAGGAGTTATTAAGCCCCTAGTAATATCTTTAAAGGCCCATCTCTGTAATGGAAGAGAATTGTTAGGAGTAAGAGCAGATATTATACCACTATCACCCAGTGTTCCTATCTGAACACCAGAACCATCTGCAGGAAGTACTATTTGATTTTTATTTAATAATACGTTAGAACCTTGTCTTCCAAGTATCATCTCTATAGAATCAGCATCATACCCTCCATTTATAATTTTCCAATTGTTTCCTAAAGCAGAATTAAGAACCTCAGGATATGAAGTTGTTACTCCACTTTGGTATCCTACTGTTAATGAGTCACCCAAACAAGTGATATACTTAACATTTCTGTTTGTATAAACTGTATCTAACCTTTCCACAAAAACCTTCCCGGCATTAGGAAATTCTCTATAATTTACTACAAGAAATGTTGCATTATCTTGAGTAATTTCAATCTCTGATTGAAACAGAGATGACACCATTGGACCTGTTTCTAATACATTTTTAGAATTATCTGTTATATAATAAGGTCTTGCAGCCTGCCATCCATAAGTACTGATTCTAAATTTATCTCCTTTCTTACACGGAATGCAAGTATTGAGAATATTCAAATTTGGATTACTCCACGTGTTTATAAAACCAACGGTTGGATTGACCTCCCAATATCCCTTATTAAAATCATCTATAGTATAAAATGGCTTATCATCAAGCACTCTAATATATTTATCAGGAATTGTGCCATCAGCATTATTCACTATGATATACCCATCTTCAGGCATCTTATAATACGTTGCTCTTCTATTATCATCATTAGGCTCTGAATAAATCACATTTCTATCTCTGTCTAATACTATCAATGGAATACCTCTGGAAAAGCCACAGGATTTAGAATATATAGCTGTGTCTTTCTTGGCTTCAAACAGTATAGTAGAAATTTCTCCCGGAATATTATGTCTACAAAATAAGGTCTTACCATTTTCAAGAATAAAGTAATAATCTTTCAAAAAACAATTAGAGGTTAGTATAGTCTGCAATTCTACACCTTTTTCTACAAAAAGATTTTCTGTATTTTTTATTTTGAGCAAAAAGAATAATGTATTAACATTATTTTGATTATGATTTACTATCAAATAACCATCTTCTTCCATTTCTATAATAAATGAATCTTTTACAGCTTCAGATTCTTCTAATATATTCAAATCAGTAGATGTTTTAAACCAGTTTTTTGCATTACCCTCCCCATTATTCTGCAAATAGAACTTATCACCTGTTTTACACTTTATTATTGAAGAATATAAAGGAATATTAGGATTTGACCTGGAAAAAACAGCTTTACCATCCACATTTTCCCAATAATATCTTTCTAAATCACTAATAGTAAGTACATGAGAATTAATAGCATTCAAATTTCCTGTTACAGAAATGTCAAAATCAGTTGTAATCTTGACCCAATTCCCTGCTTTATTCCATTCCGAATTTGTTATTTCATTATTTGCAATAAATTTCCAAGTTTCATACCTATCAGTTGATTTAGAAATAAACCTAATTTCAGAACCATGCCTCCTAATACTTGTTGGAATATTATATATTGCATCACTTAATGTAAACTTATTTGTTCCATCTATATTAGTATGATACAGTGAAATATCATAAGGTATATTAAATGATATAGTTTTTTGACTAACAACCTCTGTTTCGCTATCCCCCAGTTCCTGCACCACACCGGCATTGATGGACTGGAACGGACCGTGATCCACCCATCCGCCGGCATTATAAATATTCAGGTGGTAGATGGGCTTGGTATGTTCGGCATCATCGTCCGCATAGGTAGGTCCCACCATAATCATATCACCCTGCTTAGGATTAGGATATTGTGATTTATCTGTTACATAGGCTTTAATAGACAAACTGTTTGTAACTTCTCCGCTAAGATCTGACCATGTTTTGTTATCCCGCGATATCTGGAATTTGTTATCCTGAAAACGGAAATAAGCTGCAATGTAATCCGAGCACACCTCCCATGTCTCGTTATCATAGGAGAAGTGAAGCTTGTTATCTATCGTTTTGAGCCACGGGGTAAGTCCGTTATCCCCTTTGGGCCCCAAAGCAGCTATGCCGGTATCCTCACCGTTAATCACCCATGTGCCTTTTACCGATACGGAAATATCTCCAGAGAGTGTTAGTTCGTCCACACGTACCCAGTTGACATCAAGCCCCCAGTGAAAGTTGTCCCTCTGTGCATCATTCACACATTTCTCGGTTATGGCATTCCCCTGCATATCCACGTATGATATGATGATCCCCTTACGCCTCATTTCTTTCGGAACAATATTTCTCGTACGTCCCGCTGTACCCTGATACTGCACATAAATATTGTTATACTGTGCCAGTATCGCTTCCAACGACGCGCCGGTTCTTCCGTCATGTACCGCCTGTATCACTGTACGAGGATAGAAAGGGAATCTTCTTCCCAACATTTCATCAAGCTTGTCCATCTGCCTGATACTTGCATACTTGCTGTTGCAGCAAGAATCTTGTATGTTGTTATCTTCCATGATGTTTTTTAAAAAAGTTATAGAATTAACATTTATTCCAGACCATCCCCAGTCAACGGAGAAAATCCTTCTGCCAGACATCTTCTCTTTAAGGCATCACGATATGATTTCATTGCCGACAGTTGCCAACGCTGAAGTATTTGTTTATGCACTTCCATTTTAGAAAACACTGGAGATTCATTGATGAATTTCTCCAACTTTTCCACCCGGTCATTAAGTTGCTTATACTCTTCTAGCATTCTTATTTGATATCCTTGTAACATGGCTTTTATTTTAATTATCGTTATTATACTGTCGCCCCAGTAGCGTCAACCCACTCATTATTACCTTTATAATATATAGGTTTCGACAATGTACTATCAAAATATTGAAATCCTACTAAAACATTAGTAGGTCTATTAGAAGTAATTCCTGAATCAAACCAAGTCCCTGATAAAACAATTCTATCAACATTTAGATTTATGACTTTAGTTTTATTTCCAATTATAGTTCCATTTCCAATAGTACCTCCAATAAAATTAAGCACGCTATTATCAGGAACAGTAAGAGTTTTTCCTTCCAAATCTATATATCTGATAATATTATATATAGTATTACTTTTAATAAAATCATTTAATTTACTTGCGAAAACAACCTTTGTCACTAAAGTTCCGTCAGGATTTAACCAATCAGACTTAGACCAAGTTAATATATTTCCAAACGTATCATAGGTTTTTATCCCAATTAAAGTATCAGGCAAAGTAAGTATATCCGAGGTAATAAATTCAGCATCAACAGCCTCTACCGGATATGGATCTGTATTTTTAGGGAACCACTCATAAGTGTTAAGAGTAGCCCATTTGGTATCTCTCACTATCAATTTGCCATATTTTGAAGAAACTTTAATCCAAATGTCTAATGTATAAGAAACAGGGTCAAATATCCATCTTATATTTAAAAAAGAATCATTGCCAGTATCGTATCTATCAGATAGTATATACAATTTATTATCTACATATAGCAAAGAATATTCGGTTAATATCCTATATGTCGAATATAAAAAACGAAAACCGCTTGTCGGAACTTTAGTTATCTTAATGTATTCATAAGATTCCGGAGAATCAGAAATTGCATTATTAAACCTTATAATCCCCAAATTAATATCATAAGTATTATCTGCAACTTTCCCATAAATTCCCTTCTTATCCTTACAAAAATCTTTACTCAAATCCGTCGGAATAATATTAGTTTCATAACTGCTTCCATAACCTGTATTATTTTTATATATTTCAATTATAGGGTAATCAATTGCCAAGTTTATAGCGGATTTACTTGTATTTGCTAATTCCCATCTTAATTTACACTGTGAATCCTTCGGATCCGGTATTATATCGTATAAATATTTAATAGATTCTATTGATACTAACCCGTTTTGGAACATATCGGTTTTCAGAGTATAATCTATGTTGTCAACATTTACTATTAATTTATATCTTCCAACTTCATACAAGGGCGTATCTACGACTGCTAATGACGGATTAACTATAAAAGTTAAATACTGATGTATAACAGTATATTGTGTGATAAAAGTTGTAACATCCAAATCAAAAGAAACCGCTTTACCAGCACCAACTGTAACATACATTCTTTCTCCCCTAGATACATTTTCTGAATGAATGTTGTTTTTAACAAAATCCTCAGGAAGATTATGGCATTTAGTTATATTCGCTCCATTAAATATTATATTATTAAAAGCTGAAAAATTGCTTAACACATAAGGAGTATCTTCTCCTGGTTCATCATGCGTATTTATATTTATATAATTACCTTTAACAGCATAAGCTGGGCTTCCTACAGAATATAGATAATGAGATACATAACTATTTAAAAAGCCTGTGGTTGAAGTAAATATTAATATACTATTACTACACTTCAAAACGGCATTAGCACATAATATTGAGGATTGTTTATCTCTTTGATACCCATTAGCATTCAGAACAGCTTGAATATAATTATCATGTCCTCCCACATAAATACCATTTGCACAATTTTGTTGAATATCCAAGCCTGTTACATTGCAATAACTGCCACTTACATAAACTGCGTATTTACTTCTAGGAGTAACAGCATCATATTTATATCTCCAGGCTTTATTGGCAACAAAAACTTTACAATTAGACATTCTTGAATTTTGAGATAAATAAATACCTCCTTGTTGACAACTCCCAACCGTACTATTATGAATAGAATTATCAGTTCCTTCCATAAAAAAAGCATAGTCACCGCATGCGTAATATGAGATAGAATCTATTATTCTACATTCTCTATAAGTCCTTTCAATACTTACAGCTCTATACCCATGCTCAAAATGGCAGTTTTCTACATATATTTTAGCGTCCCACTCATCCGTATCCCCATTGACACTTTGCCTAAAACCTATACCATTATAGTAATCCCCCAATATAAAAGAAAGCCCTCTAAATAGAACTTTCACAGCTTTTTCAGAGTAAAAAATATAAGGAAGGGTATTCGCATTTGGTAAATCATTTACATCAAACTCCTTAGTAGTTGGAGATTTTATGATAGTTTTACCTTTTTCTCCAAACAAAGTAATATTACTTCTTACCTGAATCGTATTACCTATAAAATAAATTCCATTGTTTAATTTAACAATATCAAAATTATTAATGGTATCCTGTATAGATTCAGTACAATCATGTACTCCATCTGGAAGTGCCCCAAACCACTCAGGACAAGCTGCCGCCACATCCCAGCTACCATTTATTGTTATAGCACCAAATATCTTTTCCAGTCCTGCTTCAATTTTGGTATTGTCGCCAACGACAGTACCATTACTAAATCCCCCTCCTTGAAAATCTAAAGTGCATTTTGACGGAATAGTGATAGTTTTCCCCTCCAAATCATAATCATACTGTATGACATAAATCGTATCAGACCAACATATCATGGACTGGGTCAGAATATTTCGCCCTGCCACAAGATTCTTGCGCAGATAACATCTTCCCTTCCCTGAGTAATTATTCGGATCATACCTTTTATTAGCCAGTTTCAGTTGACCGTGAACCGATGTAATATCCTCATCATCCGCAAAATTGGTTATGCTCTTGTTACCGATAAGCTGTTTGGTGGATTCACTAAGCATCTCGGGCGTTATCATCCCGTCCATCACGGTAGGAGGATTATCAATGAACATATCATTGAATGTATCCTCAATGTGACGTCTGACAGCTTTGCGTGTAAGATAAGTGTCCGGTATACGGTTGCCGTTCTCATCCGCTATGGCCCTATCAGCCACCATCTCCGGTGCTTCCATCTTCTGAATGAATACCTCTTCAGCATGAATCTCATTACGCTCCGCCTCTAAATCAATCTTCCACCAGCTTTTCTTGTCTTTCCAAAGCGAAGCAGAATTTCCCTTAAAATACCATGTTTCAGCCTGATTGGTGTAAGCAGAAACAAACGTGACCTTCATGCCGGGTATTCTGTATTCCTCCGGTACAAGCGCTATGGCATCTTCAAAAGTAAACACATTGCTCTTCTTTACAACAAAAGGGGCCTCGGACGTGCTTCGTTGTGCTACAAATGACGTTTTTGTGTACCCCGGCATGTTGACACGATCACAGGGTCTGTATTTCTTCCCTTCAACATAATCAGGAAATGCACTGAAATATCTCTGTTCCTTCCAATCATGTGAGAATATCCGGGTATCTTGGGTATGATTACGGCTTACATTATATTCAGTCAGCAGATTATAATCGAAGATGCTCACCTTATCGACTGTGAGATCATAAGTTCCCAGAACACCGCTCAAATCATTCCATCCGGCCCGATATCCTTTAGGAACAAATCCTTCAACATAGTAGAAGTATGACCTATATAATTGACATCGTTCAACGTTTCCATTTTAGGGACTTCGGCTCTGTCCGCCTTATAAGGAATAAGCCCCAGCAATGCATTAATCTGATCAGGCGTATAATGAATATTTTCATGATATTCATTCGGATGAGGATCACATGCATGATAAGGATGAAAGCAAGAATCAAATCTTTCCATATAAATATATTTTTTATTATTCAAAGATAAGCAAGAGCTTCACAATGAAATGTATATAATAAAAGGGACTCAGACTTTCACAAGCCCGAGTCCCTAAAACCTTAAACTAATACCTATGTGCTATTTTATTTGAGCGCAAAGTTATCTTCTTCCATAATGACTTTAAATTCCAGCAACGAGAAATAACACGAATCCTGTCACTAACCAGTAGACGATGATAATAATTCTGCCATTCTATCATTTTCTCCTTTCTTTCCTCGTCCTGACAGGAAGGTAAGCCGTTCTTGCTTTTCGTGTAATAAAAGCACATCTCTTTCAACTGCCCTCGGTTCATTCGCATACGGAACCTTCCCCGATGAAGAAGATATTTATAACTGTCCCACCTGTCCTTATAATAATCATAAGTGATAGAGATGAGCTTCTGTTGTGCAGGATCCCATATGACAAAATAACGCCTTCCGTCCTGTTTATTCTTTTCCTCAGCCTCTTCTATCGCCTTTTTCAATAACAAGCTGGACTTCCACAGACTTGCGATCCTGCGTTTCTGCACAAGGCTTTTTACCGCCTTCAAAAACAACTTAATTTTTCCCATAATGTTACTAATTTTTATATAATATAGCCTCCGCACCCGTCGCCGACCTGTTGAGGCGTTTCATGTTATTCATTTTCTCTTCCATAGTGGGCAACACCCTCACCGGATATCTGTCCCATTCAAAACGGCTCACGTATAATCCTATTGCCCTGCTCATTACCCGATCATCATGCTTCCCCGCAAGCGCGCCGTATTTGCCGTTCGGATATTTCATGTACCATCCCAATTCCTTTATCATTCCGGTTTCACGCTCTATCCACAGTTTGTCACGCACACACTGTTCCATATACTTAATAATGGCCACTTTTGTATTACGGTTGGTATTAAACCCCCATCTGGTTTCTTTCTGGCTCCTTTTTTCCAATTCGCTCCGATTATGCGCATATACATTATCATAAAGAGGGATAAGAATGGGAAAGAACAATTCGCTGACGTTGTCTGTGTCTACATCATTAAGCTTACTGTAAGCCGTGTTGTTCTCGACAATGAGCAGAGCATTGTTATAGAATGACGCAATCTGCGCACATTTGATCGCAAGCAGGTCCGGATCTGTATGCCCGTACCATTCCGCCACCACACGCGGTCCAGCGTCCTCATTGAGCACTCCGCTATCGGCCATCATATCCGCGCGGTCCAGCACAGTAATCACAGAGTAATCACTCGTCCTATATTTCCCCCCGATATCAACTGACACAAAGTAGCGGTTTTCCAACCTCCATGTCTTGTCTGGCATCTCCCATATTTTCAATTCCCCTCCTTTACGCCTGAACAGTTTCAGCCCTTCGACAGCCTGTTCACCTTTCGGGGATTTTCCGGAAATATCCCCCTGGAATACCGGCTCACGGCAGAACCTTCTGAGTTGTTCTACCTTGTAAATGTCAAATACAAGCTGCCCGGAATACTTGAATGCCTCCACCGGATCGGACGGATACTCCTGCTGCATGTCCTGTATGTCCGCATATTCCTTCATCTTCTGCCTGTACCAGTAGATGCCTTGCAATGTCGCTCCAATAGTCCACAGCCAGTACATATAGTCCCAGTTTCCGGACTTATCGTTACGCCTTTCTATCAGGGTACAGGCCCATTCCAGCATATCTTCCGGATCGAGACGGTATTCCTCTATCTCCCACCATGCGACAAACAACGGCTCGAATGCGGACAGTCTCTCCCCATGATCATCCGTTCCATTGGCACGATCCCATTCATCCTTGTAGAAATTCTGCCCGTTCGGCGTGCTTTCATACACAATCATCGTATACGGTTTGTACAGGATTCCCGAACAGGATGATTTCACCTGTTTTTGCGGATCCATCTTTTCCGTCTGAGGCCAAAACGCCACCTCCGTACAATGCGCCATGGCCGAATCACCACCAC
>OGHY01001671.1_pt1 | contig 10008 bp, 10 predicted proteins | sample 1571541 | NCBI WGS metagenome assembly OGHY01 (sample SAMEA2581943, study PRJEB24529) | metagenome | biome: Human gut stool | place: China | collected 2011
AAGTATTCCCAGGTGGAAAACAAATAAAAAAAGCGTAGCCACGGTGGACAATGAGGGCAGAGTTACCGCTGTAAAAAACGGAACAGCCATCATCACGGTCACAGTCGACGGTGTCAGCAAAACCTGTGAGGTCACGGTAAAGAAGCCAAAGATTACCGTCGGACAGGAACAGATTTCGTTAACGGCCGGCGAAACATGTCAGCCGAAGGTAACGGTATCCTCCGGCAACAAACCGGAGTACTACAGTTCAAACACAAATGTTGCCACGGTAAATGAAACCGGTGTGATCACCGCCATCGGCAAGGGACGTGCATATATTTATGCGAAAGAAGATGGCACGAAGGTGCGCATGACAGTAACTGTCAAAGAAAAATAATACTACAGGAAGCAGAACCGAATTATGGTCTGTATGACAGACAATCTGCGGATTATAACCAAAGGGACAATCAGCGAAAGATATTGATGATGCATATATACAATGATATAATTGAAAGAAATGATGGAAAATCGGAGAATAATATTATACGGGGAGGAATGATTATGCTGAGAGTAGATTTTACATTTGACAAAAAAATAATAGAGAAAAATGGATATACAATGTCAAATATTTATGAAACTATAAAAATGGAATTTGGTAAAAAAAATATTTCATGTGTGGCAGAAGGAGAAGTCCTTTCTTTCGGCGCTGGAGAAAAGAAAAACGATTTTTCTGATATGTGGACGATTATTATGCGCTTGACACGTTCTAAGTGGTTTTTGAATTATGCAACATCCTGCACATGGAACGAAAATAATAAAAGTGAAGATGTTTTAGCGCAAATAAAGAGAAAACAGATGATAAGTGCATAATATGGAAAAGCTTTCCCAAAAGCTGCCATGGTTATATCTTTGTATGAAGGAGGAAAAATGAATTCGGTAGAAAATTATGCCATACGCTACTTAGAACCAAAGGATGTGAAGGATCTGGATCAGTACAACGCGCTGCTGCGCTATACCTTTCAGGTAACGGAGGATGAGCTGACGGCAACCGGATGGAAAGATGAAGAGATCAAACAGTCGAAGTTCCCGGTACTGGAGCGTGCGGATGTGCTGGGATGTTTTGACGGGGATACCCTGATTTCCCAGTTTGCCGTATATCCATTGAAAATGAATATATACGGGGAGGTATTTCCCGTTGGATTTGTTACAAGTGTTTGTACATATCCGGAATATACCGGGCAGGGCATTATGAAAAAACTGATGTATCAGAGTCTGGAACATATGAAACAGCAGGGAAGACCGTTTGCCCTCCTGTATCCATATTCCATACCGCTGTATCATCATCTGGGCTGGGAGATCATATCCAATAAAATTTCTTTCAATATCAAGGACCGGCAGATTCCGACGAAAGTAAAAGCACCCGGGTATGTACGGCGTGTGGACTGGGACAATACCGATTTTCATGAGCTGCATTCGCATTTTGCATCAATCACACACGGCTGCCTGTTCCGGAATGCACTGGCGTGGGAGGAATACTGGCGCTGGGATGAGGACGATACGAACGTGGCAGTTTACTATAACACCAAGGACAAGCCATGCGGATTTATGGTCTATCTGATCAAAAACGATATCATGCATATCAAGGAAATGATCTACTTAAACCGCGAGGCAAAAAAGGGGCTGTGGGAGTATATCCACGCGCATGATTCCATGATCGATGCGGTGCATGGCTATACCTATTTCAGCGAACCGATTGCGTTTGAGATGGATGATGGGGATATCAAGGAAACGATCCGGCCGTATGCCATGGGACGCATTATTGATATCGAGAGCTTTTTACAGGATTATCCATGTGATCCGGATGGCGGAACACTGTATATCGAACTTGAAATAGAGGATCACCTGCTTTTGTGGAACAACCGCAGTTTCCGGCTCTGTTTTTCCGATGGAAAATGTATGCTGACCGATGAACCGGCAGAGTATAAGTTAAAAATGGAGATAGGTACGCTGACTACCCTTTTACTGGGATACAAGACGGCTGAGCGTCTGTATGCCCTTGAACGCATTGAAGGGAAGCAGGAAGCGGTAGACCGTCTGGATGATGTACTGTTTCATAAAATTCCATATATTTCCGATTACATCTAAAAAATTCAGCATGGTATGTTATAATGGAAAGTGAAAATTACCGGGATACCGTTCTGCAGATACCGGTATGACCAGACCGATCCGCCAGTTGACCGCTGTGATCGAACAGACAGCGAAACTGGATTTCCGCCCGACCAAAGAGGGAGGCAAATTGCGGAAACAGAAGGATGAGATCGGAAACATGGCAACAAAGATCCACATTATGAGAAAGAAGCTCCGGGCGATGATGGAAAACCTGCAGCAGACGCAGCAGGTTTTGGAAACAAATACTGGAAATTTAAACCAGCTTATGAAACAGAACAGCGCTTATGCGGAGGACAATTCGGCGGCTACGCAGGAACTGGCGGCAGGGATGGAAGAGACCAGTGCAAATGCGGCGCACATTGTGGAAAACGTTGGAATTATGAGAGAAAGTTCCGACAATATCCAGCGGCTTGCAGAGGATGGAGAGAAAAATTCCGGACAGATTCAGGAGCGTGCCGCCATAAGACAGACCAGATGTATGCGGTCATGAAACAGAAGACGGATGCCGCTGTGGAGCAGGCGAAATCCGTACAGAAGATCAATGCGCTGACAGACAACATCAAACAGATTTCTTCCCAGACAAACCTTCTGGCATTAAATGCCAATATTGAGGCAGCCAGGGCTGGTGAAGCGGGCAGGGGATTTGCGGTTGTTGCTTCCGAAATCGGAGATCTGGCAACGCAGACACTGGATACCGTTTCCACAATTGACGAGATTGTAGGAGAGGTCAACAGTTCGGTCTCCAATATGACCGAATGCCTCACAACGATTATGGAATTTCTGGAACAGACCGTTCTTGGGGATTATGAGCATTTCGCACAGGTGGGGGAGCAGTATCATGCCGATGCGGGCACATTCCAGCAGATCATGCAGCAGACAAAAGAAGCAGTGGATGCATTAGAGCAGCACATTGGAGAGATCTCTTCTACCGTATCAGAGATTAACTCCATGGTGGAACAGTCCACAGATGGAATCAGCGGTATTGCCGAGAAATCCGGCAGTACGCAGAACCTTGTAACCGAGGGTTACGACAAGCTGCAGGAGTGCACACAGTCCGTCAATGTGATCCGGGATTTTGTCGCACAGTTTCATTTGGATTGATAATTGTCCGAAGATAAGTTAAGACGTGGTTAGTATAGACTAATATGAAACCCTTTAAATATAGGAAAAGGAAATTTTACATCGGAAACGAGGAAAATTATAATGAAGAAAATATTAAAACCGGAAACCACAAAACCACAATATGTTGTGACAACAGACATTACTTATGCGCAGGTTGATTCCTGGTTCGGTCATTGCCGGAGAGATCTCAAACTGGATCTCATCTATCCGGAGGACGGGGAAGGAAAGACATATCCATGTATTGTATGGATTTGCGGTGGCGCATGGCAGCGCATGGACAAAGCAGCGCATCTGGCATATCTGGGCACACTGGCGCAGGAAGGGTTTGTTGTTGCCAGCGTAGAGTACCGGACATCCAACGAGGGAACACATCCGATGCAGCTGTGTGATATCAAGGCAGCAATCCGATATCTTCGTGCATATGCAAAAAGATATCGGATTAACAGTGAAAAATTTGGTGTGATGGGAGAATCTGCAGGAGGATATCTGACATGTATGGCAGCACTGGATCAGGATAAAAAACTGGATACAGGTGAGTATCTGGAGTATTCCAGTCAGGTACAGGCGGCCTGTCCGTGGTATCCGCCGACCGATGCGTCCCATTTTCCATATGATGATGTGGAAAAGGCAGCCATGTCTTCAGAGTCGCTGCTGATGGGATTTAATGTTATGACACATCCGCAGGAAGCTTATGAGAATTCCCCGGTTTCCAAAGTGACACCGGATGCGCCGCCATTCCTGCTGATTCATGGAACCAAAGACAGTACCGTGCCTTTTTCGCAGAGTGAGGAATTGTATGATGCGTTAGAAGCAGCCGGCTGTGATGTGACATTGCTTGCGCTTGATGGTGCAGAGCATGCGGACCTGATGTTTTTCCAGGATGAAGTATGGCAGCAGATCATTGCATTTTTTAAACGGTCATTATAATAAGTGATCTGGTATCCGGATAAGAAAAGGTTCAAAGATTAATTGATATGAAAAAAACAGCAGATAACATTCGTATAATAGGAAAATCCGATGGCCCGACATCCGTTTTTATTGCCGGAAAAGACAAAAAGAAAACGTTAAGACAGAAGATAGAAAAGAGCATGTATGACTTCCGGCGAAAGCGTGTAATTAAATTTCTGAGGGCAGATTCGCACTCCGTGGATGAGGTGGCAGATTATGTGGTCAGGGAACTGGGGTATACCGAAGTAAGTTCATCGGATGAAACATACCAGACAGAATATTCCAATATGCGCGCATCGTTTCTGTTGCAATATCGTCCGGAACTGCTTGGAGATCTCACGGAGCCTCAGAGGCCGCAGCAGTGGGATGAAAAAAGCGTGATGGAGTTTATGAAGCAGGTCGAACAGAGAACCGAGGCTGCGCGGGCAGTTCCAAAGACAGAGTTTGATATTGATTTTCATCTGTACCGGAAAACAGGCCGGGATTTTGAGATGAGTATATCAATAGAAAAAACATATGAAAGTTTCAGTGGCTCCGCATCCGGCTCGACGCGGGTGATGCGCAGATATGGGGCGGATTTCCGAAAGGTGTACCGGTATTACGGCGTTTCGCAGGAGGATATCAGGCAGCATACGAAACGGTTTGAGGAAGTGGTAAGACAACTGACGGTCAGGTAAAATGAGGGCAATGGGGAGGTTGAAGGACATATACAGAAAAAGTTCTTGATTATGTCCTTCTTTTTTATATAGTTGGGGCATATATAGAAAAAATTGTTTTGTATGTCCCACAAGACAGCACTAATGGGACATCGTAAATGATTTTTTGTCTATATGTCCCGGTGCTGATGGAGAGGGGGACATAACAAGAGACTTTTCCACTATATGTCCCGGTGTTAGAGGAAAGAGGGACATAACAAATAACTTTTTGTCTATATGTCCAGCATTAGAATGCAAGACCCGGATACTTAATGTAAACAGTGGACACAATGCCGAATGAATGAATCCATATCGTATTGTATCCGGCATGACATTTTAAAGGATGTTTTGCTCAAGAATCGAAGCGAGGTGCGCCATATGCTGTTAACAGAATTTGATGAAAAGAAATTTGCAAAGTCCATGTGGAAAGAGGGGCATGAATCAGGTTACACTGAGGGACATGACTCAGGCTATACCGAAGGCCGCGAATCAATTCTGGAAATTCTGGATGCGATCAACAGAGGAAATGATACCGTAGAAAAACTTACCGCATTGGGCTACGATGCAAAAACGGCACAAGAGGTATTGGAGAAGAAATAAACCGAAACAACAACGGTTATGCAGTGCATAAGGAAAATTTCAAAACGGGGATATTCCATTCAAAAATGGCATTAGTTAGAGCGACCTAACCAATGCCATTTTTTATTTTAATAGCATAAAGCATTAAAATCATCATTAAATGATGGATTATGTAAAATTTAAATTATATCTTCCGGGTTTACATTTTACCTGCACAATGTAATTTTTATTGTATTTCAAACAATGTAAATTTATGGATTCTCCAAGTTTAATAGTTGTATCCTTTAAAACAATTGTTTGGTTCTCATCTAGAATGCGTATGGTTATATCATAGGGATTGTTTATGTCATTTATTACTTCTTTTTTATAAAAAACAGATGAAAAAATCAAATAATCACCGTCATTTATGCGTACTTGAAACCATTCATCCGAACCATGGTTGTTATCTATGAATGCTATATCCATGGGCATAAAAAAGTCGTGAAGTACTCCTACTTCCTGAATGGCAAACATAGCAGTCATTACAAGAAACGCGGTAGAAATAATTGCAGCAATCATTTTGATCCGGACTTTTTTTCTGATTTTAAAAAATGGAGTCTTACTGTCTCCGACTTCACTAAGTGGGGGACATTCGATCGGATCTTTCATGGCTGCCAGTTCGTTTTGACATTTGCTGCAATGATTTATATGGTCTTCAATAAGTTTTCGGCTGTCGTCAGAACAGACGTCATCAACATATAATGGCATTAAATCTCTTACGATATCACATGTTATTTTCATCTTCAATTACCTTTCTGATCTTTGTTTTTGCACGGAAATAGTTAACGCGCGCCCAATTTTCACTTTTGTCAAAAATTTCTCCGATTTCTTTAAAACTCATTTCCTCGTATGCACGCAGCCAGAACACTTGTCCATAAGGGTGCTTTACCTGTCTTAAAGCAGATAGCAATTTTTTGGTTTCTTCTTTTATGAGATACGTGTCCTCAAGATTCCTCTGATTGTTTACTGCTTCAAAAGATTCTAAATGTTCGATTCCGACTGTGGTTTTATGTTTCTCTTTTTTCAGATAATCAAAATATAAGTGTTTTGCAATCTGACATAACCAGACCGAAATTTTACAGTTTCCGTTATAACGGTGCGCTGATTTGTATGCCTGATAAAAGGTCTCCTGTGTCAGGTCTTCTGCCAGATCAAAATTGCCGCATAAGGAAATTAAAAAATGTTTTACGGTATTTGCATACTCCATGTACATCGTTTCAAGTGGAGTATTCTTTTGCATTTTCCTGTTTCACCTCCTCGTATTGCGCAATCTATATATAAATAGAATTTTTGTTTGTTTTGTTACACTTTCATTATAAATTATTTTTTGAAAATGTGCCAGAAACGGATATTGACACATGAAAGCAAATTGATTATAATTGTGTCAAAAACAAAAGTGGCACGGGAGGCATATGACAATTACATCATTGAAAAGTGCATTGCAGCGAATTGCGCAACTGGAACGGGAAAACGAACAGCTTCGGGCAGAACTCGAAGTATATAAAAACCGCAATACCGGCGGGAGAAAAAAACATGACGAAGCATGGATGACTTCTTACCGGGATTTTGCTGTAAAATATGAGAGTGGGATGACAATTATGGAAATTGCTGCACAGGGGGAAATCAGCCGTAGGACAGCGTACCGGTATAAAGCTTATTACGATGAGGTGCAGAAAAATAATAGAAATAAAAAAAGAAACGAGCAAGTCCTGTCAGGCATAAACCCTACCCGGTGAAAACCCATTTCTTAATATAAAAAGAATAACCCCATTTCATTTTACAGTCAAGTAATTTTTAAATTTTACTGTATACAGATGGTTCCTGTTCACCTAGCACCTAAACAGAAAAGATCATCTGGATAGCAGCAAAAAACACAACAAGGAGAACCAATTGAATTTACTCGAAACATTAAAACATTATTTTGGATACGACAGCCTGCGGCCGGGACAGAAGGAACTGATGGACGGAATCCTGCAGGGAAAGGATGTCCTTGGCATTATGCCGACAGGCGCGGGGAAATCCCTGTGTTATCAGGTTCCGGCGCTGATGCTTGAGGGAATTACGCTTGTGGTTTCCCCACTGATTTCACTCATGTCAGATCAGGTCAAGGCATTGAATCAGGCAGGTGTGCATGCAGCCTACATCAACAGTTCCCTGACGGAAAACCAGATACACGCGGCGCTTGCCTATGCAGCACAGGGAAAATACAAAATTATCTATGTGGCACCGGAGCGGCTCAATACCGCGCGTTTTCTCGACTTTGCATATTATGCCGACATTTCCATGGTGACAGTGGATGAGGCACACTGTATTTCCCAGTGGGGTCAGGATTTCCGGCCGAGCTATCTTGAAATTGCGGATTTTTTAGCAAAACTGCCAGACCGTCCGGTTGTCAGTGCATTTACCGCGACCGCCACAGAGCGCGTCAAGCAGGATATCACCGCAAGTTTGCATTTGCAGAATCCGGTGACCGTCGTGACAGGATTTGACCGTCCAAATCTGTTCTTCCGTGTGGTCAACCGCAAGGGCGGAAAAGAGACGGACAACAGTATCTTAAATTATGTGAAAAGGCATGAGGATGAGAGTGGAATCATCTATTGTGCCACGAAAAAGAATGTGGACAGTGTGTATGCCCTTTTGTTGCAATATGGTATTGCGGCGGGGCGCTATCATGCAGGTCTGTCTTTAGAAGAACGGAAAAAGAATCAGGATGATTTTACGTATGACCGAATCCGTGTGATGGTTGCAACCAATGCATTTGGCATGGGAATCGACAAATCCAATGTGCGCTATGTGCTTCATTACAATATGCCGCAGAGTCTGGAATATTATTATCAGGAAGCTGGCCGTGCCGGGCGCGACGGGGAAGAAGCGGAGTGTGTGTTATTTTTCTCAAAACAGGATATCATGATAAACAAACGTCTGTTGCAGTACAAATCCACATCCGGGCAGGTATCCGATGATCCCATGGTGCGGGCAAATGAGCAGAGGAAACTTAATGAGATGATCCGTTACTGCGAAACACAACAGTGCCTGCGCCAGTTTATTTTGTCATATTTCGGGGATAACAGTCCATGTACCTGCGATAAATGTAGTAATTGTGTGGTTGTGGAAGATGAGGCGGAAGAAACTTATATCCAGACCGGAAGAGAAAAGAAAAAGGCATTGCAGCTTGCTGATCTGACACCGGAAGGGCAGGAACTGTTTGAGCAGCTTCGCAAATGCCGGACGGAACTTGCCGTGGAAAAAGGTGTGCCACCGTATATTATCTGTTCCGATAAGACATTAAAAGATATGTGTGCCAAATGTCCTGTGGATTCCACCGCGATGGCAGCCGTGTACGGAATGGGTGCACAGAAAATCGAAAGTTACGGTGCGCGTTTTACACAGGTTATCACAGCATTTTTGAACGAGCATGGTGGAGAAACTGCCACAGCGGAGGCATTTTCCGGCATGACAGTAGACACCACGACAGCAGCTCCGGCAAGAAAAAAGAAGCTGCCGTTTTATATCGCTCCGGAAAAACTTGATGAGGTGGAACTGACCGACACCTGTATGCTTTCAGAGCTGACAAACCGGATCAATGCGCTCTGCGAAGAGAAGGATCGAAAGAAACTGACCGCTTCATTTATCAATCAGCTGCTTGTGGAAAAAGGATATCTTGAGGAAACCGTGCAGGGAGAAGAAAAGATAAAGCGTGTGACGGAAAAGGGAAGAGCCGTAGGAATCCGGGAAGAGGAGAGACAGGCAAAATACGGAAGAAATTATTATGCACTGATTCACACTCGGGAGAGCCAGCAGATGATTATGGAGGAACTGGGGAAATATTTGTTACAGTTTACGCCAGCAGTATAATTGTCCCCTGCTTTGTGTTATACTAAAACAAAACGATAAAGGACAGGACTATTCTATGAAAAAAACAGGAATCATGACAGACAGCCACAGTGGCATCTTAGAAAACGAAGCATCTAAGCTGGGGATTGCCGTACTGCCAATGCCTTTTTATATTGATGAAAAATTATATCGTGAAGGAGTGGATATTTCCAGAGAGGAATTTTATGAAATGCTTCGGAAAGGTGCGGATGTGGCAACATCCCAGCCGTCACCGGAGAGTGTGATGCATATGTGGTCAGCCATGCTGCAGGAATATGAAGAACTTGTCTATATTCCGATCAGCAGCGGTCTGAGCGGTTCCTGCATGACGGCACAGGCAATGGCACAGGAGGAGCCGTATGCCGGAAGAGTATTTGTTGTAGATAATGGACGCGTGTCTACGCCGATGCACCGTTCGGTCCTCGATGCCGTGGAGCTTGCAGAGAAAGGATACCGTGCACAGAAAATTAAAGATATTCTCGAAAAAAACAGACAGCATATGGTCATTTATGTGGGACTCAGCACGCTGACATATCTGAAAAAGGGTGGACGGATCAGTTCAGTTGCTGCGGTGGCAGCAGATGTGCTGAAGATTAAGCCGGTT
>OGHY01001673.1_pt1 | contig 10003 bp, 9 predicted proteins | sample 1571541 | NCBI WGS metagenome assembly OGHY01 (sample SAMEA2581943, study PRJEB24529) | metagenome | biome: Human gut stool | place: China | collected 2011
TATCATTCACTATTGACAAATATAGATGAAATTCATGAATCGGACGAATAAAAACAGAAAAATATTCAGGTATTCGCTCTTTCTGTAAGCTGCTTTTCTTGTAGAGTGCGAAAATGAGGCTTAGTGGTTGCAGACTTTACTTATGTCTACTGTAAACCCATTTTCTACCGGCATGAATTTTCCTTTCTTCTTCAGAAATTCGATGAGGGTATCCACATCCATATCCTCTGCCGAACAGGCATAGAAATGTTGTTGTTCACCGAACTGTTGAATGATTGCTTCCCGTAATGATGCTTCCGAGTAGCTATTGCCTTCCATCATGTGGAGGACTTCATGAGCATGTAATTGTTCCATAATCTTTTTTTTCTGCAAAGATAAGGCAGAGATTGCCCGGAGTTTGTAACATATGTGACAATGTTATATTAATATTCATTGAAAATTGAAAATAACCATTTCGCCATGTGTCCCTATTCTGAAAGGTGGTCCCCATAGAGACAGTCCGGAAGATACATATATATGCGTGTTTCCCCATTGGCGATAACCGTGGCTTTGCTCGAAGATATAATCGGTCACCCAATTAATAGGCCATATTTGTCCGTGGTGTGTATGCCCGCTGAATTGCAAGTCGATGCCGGCAGCTTCCGTTTCTTTCAGGTTAAAAGGTTGATGATCCAATAATATGGTAGGTTTGCTCTGATCGACACCTGCCATTAACTCTTGCAGGGAACGACGCTTGCGGTTATGACGGTCGTCACGTCCTATCAGTTGTATGCCGTTAGGAAGTGTAACTACCGAATCGCGCAATAACTGTATAGGAGTGTGTTTTATATATCGGATACTTTCATCAATACCACTGATGTATTCGTGATTGCCGGGCACCATGTAGATGCCCATAGGAGCTTTCAAGTCAGCCAGTTCTTCCGCCATATTCTCTGTATAAAGAGGTACGACACTGCTGTCAATCAAGTCACCACTAATCAGTATAAGGTCAGGACGTTGCGCATTGATCATTTCCACATATCCTTTTAATGCTGCTTTCCCTGTACCGTTTCCCAAATGAACATCACTGATAGCGACGATTTTAATTGCTTGGGTAGTATCTTTATATTGTTTTCCGGTTAAAATGCTGACTACATTGGTTTCCGGATGGTGATAGTTGTAGACTCCATATCCCAACAATGCCAATGTGAATAGCAGGGATAAATGAAATCTATATTTACAAACGACTTTAAATAATCTCAAGATGTCAAACACAAGCAGGAGTAAAGCCATGTATAAAGTAAATATCAACCAACTTGTTCCGATGATGTACATTGAATGGGAGATAAATGCAGGCATTGCAAGATTACGAGCCGACATTGTAACGAAAAAGGATAAGGCGCATCCCCAGAATAAAACGGTTAAGAGTATTTTCGCCCCAAGAGATTTAACTTTCAGAGCTTGTCTTGCTCTGATAAATATATAGGCATTGCCTGCCAGATAAAGTGTGACAATAAGGAGTAGATATGTAAGCATAATGTTTACTTGAAAATCAACGAATTTATTCGGGGCAAAGATAGGTCTTATTGTTGAGTAAAAAGAGTTAATTGTGCTGATATGACTCTAAAATACCCAAATAATGACCGAGAGAATCTATTTGTAATGGGGATTGAATCTTAATAACGAAAACATATAGGAAAAGTCTGTTTTTATTTCTATCTTTGCCCCCTGAAATGAAAAGACTAGCCTACATATCCGTATTGTTTCTTTCTCTTCTGATTATCTATTCAGGAGGGGGAGTCTCTATTGTACATTATTGTTGTGCCCGTTGTGAAACGGTGCAGAGCTGTTGTGATACAGGCTGTCCGAAGTGTAAAAAGACTCATACTTGTGATTCAAAAAAAGGTTGTAACGATAAGGGTTGTACAGCTACTATCTATAAGCTTGATTTGATGAAACATACTACTGAACTGACAACATCAGCTTTAGTAGTCGATCTTTTGTGTGAGCATTTTTGCTATCTGTTGACTCCGACTTATGCGGATAAACCGGTAGAATATGATAGTCTGACCTCTCCGCCACCTCTCTGTTCGAGGCAGAAGCTGGCGCTATATTCCACTTATATTATTTAGCCACTATTTCTTTCTTATTTATTCCTTTGCTTTCTATTGAATATGAAAGTAGAGCAAAACTGAATGCAACTAAGTTGCATGAGAAATGAATTAATTTTGTATCTCGAAAGTAACTTTAGAAAGAATGAAATATATGATAATAGGACTGTTCCTGTTATTTGCCGGTAATCTATATGCGCAAGTACGGGGAACAGTGAAAGATAGTACCGGGGAGGCTATTCCGGGTGCAAATGTGTTCTGGATGAATACAGGACAAGGAGTGACAACTAAGGAAGATGGTAGCTTTTCTATTGTAAAACCTTCCAAAAGCCACATGTTAATAATCAGTTTTATTGGTTTCCAGAATGATACCATTCATGTGAGCAGTAAAAATCAACAACTGGATATTGTGCTTCGTGATGGAGTGGAACTGAATGAAGTAAATATTGTCACTCGTAAACTGGGAACGATGAAATTGCGCAGTAGCGTGATGAACGAAGACATGATAAGCAGTGCCGAATTGAGTAGAGCCGCTTGTTGTAATCTGGGTGAAAGTTTTGTGACGAACCCTTCAGTAGATGTGAGTTATTCCGATGCGGCAACAGGAGCCAAACAAATTAAATTGTTGGGGCTGTCCGGCACTTATGTGCAGATGTTGACGGAAAACATTCCGAATTATCGGGGAGCCGCCGCTCCTTATGGATTGGGATATGTCCCCGGTCCGTGGATGCAAAGCATACAGGTTTCCAAAGGAACATCTTCGGTAAAGAATGGCTATGAAGCCATCACAGGACAGATAAACGTAGAATTTAAGAAACCGCAGTTGCCGGAAGCCGATTGGGTGTCTGCCAATCTTTTTGCAAGCACTACCAACCGGTATGAAGCCAATGCGGACGCTACATTGAAACTTTCCAAACGATGGAGCACTTCTCTGCTGGCACATTACGAAAATGAGACCAAGGCGCATGATGGTAATGATGATGGATTTGTGGATATTCCGCAGGTGGAACAATATAATGTGTGGAACCGGTGGGCATATATGGGCGACCATTATGTTTTTCAGGCAGGTATCAAAGCTCTTTCCGAAACACGTATCAGCGGACAGGCCAATCATGGAGGGACAATGCACTCCGGTGATTTATATAAAGTGGGGATTGATACAGAACGTTATGAATTCTTCACCAAGAACGCCTACATATTTAATAAGGAGAAGAATACGAATCTGGCTTTGATTCTTTCCACCACTTTGCACAATCAGGATGCTACGTATGGACGCAAACTGTATAATGTGGATCAAACCAACGTTTATGCTTCGTTGATGTTTGAAACGGAATTTAATCCGCAGAACAGCTTTTCTGCAGGATTAAGCTTTAATTATGATGCTTACGACCAGTATTATCGTTTGGAGAATAATACGGATAATCCTCTCAAAGCTTTTGAAAAGGAAGCCGTTCCCGGTGCATACGTGCAATATACGTTGAACCTGAATGATAAATGGATGGTGATGGCGGGTTTGCGTGGAGACTACAGTAACGAACATGGTTTCTTTGTGACTCCGCGTGCACATCTTAAATACAATCCGAATGATTATGTGAACTTCCGTCTTTCTGCCGGAAAAGGGTATCGTACCAATTATGTGCTGGCGGAAAACAATTATCTGCTTTCCAGTAGTCGTAAGGTAGAAATAGCTAAGAATCTGGATATGGAAGAAGCATGGAATTACGGTGCCAGTGTATCTACTTATATTCCTATATTCGGCAAAACGCTGAATGTAAATGCGGAATACTATTACACGGATTTCTTGAAACAAGTAATAGTGGATATGGATAGCAACCCTCATGAAGTGGCTTTCTATAATTTGAATGGACGTTCTTACTCGCATGTATTCCAGGTGGAAGCAAGTTATCCTTTCTTCAAAGGATTTACCTTGACAGGAGCTTACCGACTCACGGATGCAAAAACGACTTACAAAGGGGTGCGAATGGAGAAACCTCTAACCAGCAAATACAAAGGCTTGCTCACTGCTTCTTACCAGACTCCGCTGGGGATTTGGCAGTTTGATGCAACACTGCAACTGAATGGTGGAGGTAGAATGCCTACTCCTTATGAATTGGGAGATGGACAGTTGTCCTGGGAACGTCGTTATGGTAGTTTTGAGCAGTTGAGCTTACAGGTGACACGTTACTTCCGCCGCTGGTCTATCTATGTAGGAGGCGAGAACCTGACCAATTTCAAACAAAAGAATCCGATTGTCGATGCGGCAAATCCTTGGGGAAGCGACTTTGATTCCACTATGATATGGGGACCGGTACACGGGGCAAAAGGATATATCGGAATACGTTTTAATTTAGCTAGGAATAGTGAGTAAAAACTAGGAATAGTGAGTAGCGAAACGATCGCATAGAAAATAAAGAATACTAATTTTAAACTGATAGGAAAAATGAAAACAAAAAGATGGATGGCCACTTGCGTGGTGGCTCTTTTGAGTGTAGCAGCTGTATTGGCAAAAGATATTCGTGTAGTTGTATTCAAAGTGTCCCAGATGCATTGTGAGAAATGCGAAAAGAAAGTAAAAGATAATATGCGCTTTGAAAAAGGATTGAAGGATATTGCAACTGAAGTAAAAGCCAGGCTGGTAACTATCACGTATGATGCCGAGAAAACAAATGTAAAGAAGTTACAGGCAGGGTTTAATAAGTTTAAGTATGAAGCTGAATTTGTAAAAGAAACAAAGAAAGGTGATCAAAAGACTGATAAGAAGTAATTGAACAAATACCAGTGTTAGCTTGTTTCTATAAATAAACAATGGTTCTTTCCCGACTCCTTTTAAGGGGTCGGGAAAGGCATAAACTATAATTATATGGGTAACACAATAAAGAAGGCATTTCCTGTACTTAATATGCACTGTGCAGGATGTGCTAATAATGTAGAAAAAACAGTGAAAAAATTGCCGGGAGTTATCGAGGCTTCCGTTAATTTTGCTACCAATACGTTGACCGTTTCTTATGAGAAGGATCAGCTGACTCCCGGAGAAATCCGTGCGGCTGTGCTTGCGGCAGGTTATGATCTGATTGTGGAAGAAGCCCACAAAGAGGAACGCCGGGAAGAGGAGCAGCATAAGCGTTACACTCGTTTGAAGTGGAAGGTGATTGGTGCGTGGATTTTGGTAGTACCGTTATTGGTATATTCCATGATACTGATGCATGTGCCATACTCTAATGAGATTCAAATGGTACTTGCTATCCCTGTTATGGTCTTTTTCGGAGGTGGTTTCTTTACCGGAGCTTGGAAACAGGCTAAACTGGGACGGAGCAATATGGATACACTGGTTGCACTTAGTACTTCCATTGCTTTTCTGTTCAGTCTGTTCAACACTTTCTTTCCCGAATTCTGGTATGACCGCGGATTGGAACCGCATGTCTATTATGAGGCTTCTGCGGTGATTATCGCTTTCGTCCTTACCGGGAAATTGATGGAGGAACGTGCAAAAGGCAATACCTCGACTGCTATTCGCAAGTTGATGGGAATGCAGCCTAAAGTAGCCCGGGTTCTGCGCAATGGAGTGGAAGAGGAGATTCTGATCGAGAACCTCCAGATAGGTGATATGGTTGTTGTACGTCCGGGAGAACAGATACCGGTGGACGGTCAGCTTTCCGAAGGCGATTCCTATGTTGACGAAAGTATGATTAGTGGTGAACCGGTTCCGGTAGAAAAGAAGAAAGGCGATAAAGTCTTGGCAGGAACGATCAACCAGCGTGGCTCGTTTATCATACATGCCACACAGGTAGGTAGTGAAACGGTGCTTGCCCGCATCATTTCCATGGTGCAGGAAGCACAGGGCAGCAAAGCTCCCGTGCAACGTATCGTCGACCGCATTACCGGAATTTTCGTACCTGTCGTATTGGGGATTGCTATCCTGACATTTGTTTTATGGGTTGCCATCGGTGGCAGTGAATATATCTCTTATGGCATTCTGTCGGCTGTTTCTGTCCTTGTCATTGCTTGTCCATGTGCTTTGGGACTTGCTACGCCTACTGCATTGATGGTGGGAATAGGCAAAGCTGCCAGCCAGCATATTCTGATTAAAGACGCGGTAGCTTTGGAACAAATGCGTAAAGTGGATGTCGTTGTACTGGATAAAACCGGAACATTGACTGAAGGACACCCTACTGCTACCGGATGGTTATGGGCACAATCGCAGGAACCTCATTTCAAAGATGTGCTTTTAGCTGCAGAAATGAAATCGGAACATCCGCTTGCCGGTGCTATCGTGTCTGCTCTTCAGAACGAGGAGAAGGTAAAACCCGCTGCATTGGACAGCTTCGAGAGTATTACGGGAAAAGGAATCAAGGTCTCTTATGAGGGACATACCTATTGGGTAGGTAGCCATAAGCTCCTAAAAGATTTCAGTGCGACAGTAAATGATGTGATGGCTGAAATGCTGGTTCACTATGAATCGGACGGTAACGGCATCATTTACTTTGGACGTGAAAATGAGTTGTTGGCTATCATTGCTGTTTCCGACCCGATAAAGGCTACTTCTGCCGAAGCAGTGAAGGAACTGAAACGTCAAGAGATTGACATCTGTATGCTGACGGGTGACGGGCAACGGACTGCACTAGCCGTTTCTTCCCGTTTAGGAATCGAACGTTTTGTTGCCGACGCTCTACCAGACGATAAGGCCGAATTTGTGCGTGAGCTTCAAATGCAGGGAAAGAAGGTTGCGATGGTGGGCGATGGTATCAATGATTCGCAGGCATTGGCATTGGCTGACGTCAGCATTGCCATGGGAAAAGGAACTGATATTGCTATGGACGTGGCTATGGTGACTTTGATGACATCGGACTTGTTGCTGCTTCCTAAAGCCTTCCAGTTGTCAAAGCAGACGGTCAAACTGATTCATCAGAATCTTTTCTGGGCGTTTATTTATAATTTGATCGGCATTCCTATTGCTGCCGGTATTTTGTTCCCATTGAACGGTTTGTTATTGAATCCGATGTTGGCAAGTGCTGCAATGGCCTTCTCCAGTGTGAGTGTAGTGCTCAATTCATTGAGCTTGGGAAGAAAATGAGTAAGCGACTGTACAAAGAAAACAAATTGTAAGTAAATAATAAACGGTGAATACTTTGCGGATCATGTGCAACTTGTTCACCGTTCATTTTTGGGGATTCTATAATTTTATCCTCTATCGCTCTTCGTAGGAATTATCTGTTCCTGAATTCCAATGGTGTCATTCCTACGTACCGCCTAAAATACTTACCAAAGAATGAGGCGCTGGGGAAATTTAGAGAATAAGCTATCTCTTGGATAGTCATATTAGTTCCTTTCAGTTTCGCCTTGGCGTCCATGACCACAATATACGCAATGGTATCCAGCACACTTTTGCCTGTCACTTGTTTTACGGTTGTACTTAGATGTTGAAGCGATATTCCTAGTTTATCTGCGTAGAATTGTGCACGACGTTCATCTTTATAATTCTCGGTGATGGCTTGAATCAATTCCCGGCAAATTTCCTTTTTACGGTTCGAACTATTGTTTTCACCCGGAAATTTACGATATATCAATCGTATGCTTGTCAAGATAGTCTGAAGAGATAATTCAACCAATTCAGAATCCATTTCAAAGTTCTCATTACAACTGACACGCGATAATAGAGCAAAATAGTCTTTCAGATAACTGGCTACTTCTTCATTGAGAGGGATTACCGGCTGTTCTATCAGTTTTGGATATTCATTACCGATGTTTTTCATCAGATTGATTCGTCCGGCACAATAGGCGGAAAAACCGGCAAAGCAGAGACATACTTTTTCTGTTTTCTCCCGAAATTGGATGATTGTTCCCGGTAATAATGTTATCAGGTCATTCGGACGGATTTCATAATCAAGCAGATTGATGGAGGCTTTCATCGAGCCTTCGGTGCAGATGGCAACAATACATGCCTGCAACCGACAAGATTGCTTATAGATATTGAGAATGTCTTCCGTAACATTCGTCCATGCTAATACTTCGGTAGGCAAGTCTACCTGTGGGAAGTCCATTTTCATAGTTGCGTTTGTTATATTTATATCTGCAAAAGTACATATTTTCTTTTTATTTCTTACCTTTGTTTTTATGAAAACAACTTTTATCGATTGGAATTTAATACCGTATGCCGAAGCGTGGCAACGGCAGGCGGAGTGGTTTGACGGTGTAGTTCGGGCAAAATCCCAGAGTGAAGTCTATGAGAACCTCATTATTATGTGTGAGCATCCACACGTTTATACATTGGGGCGCAGTGGAAAAGAAAATAATATGTTGCTGAGTGATGAGCAGCTAAAGGCGATTGGTGCTACTCTTTATCATATAGATCGGGGAGGGGACATCACTTATCATGGTCCCGGACAGTTGGTGTGTTATCCGATATTGAATTTGGATGAATTTGCATTAGGACTAAAGGAATATGTTCATTTGTTGGAAGAAGCGGTGATACGTGTATGTGCATCTTATGACATTGAAGCGGGGAGGTTGGAGAAAGCTACAGGCGTATGGTTGGAAGGTGATACCCCTCGTGCCCGTAAGATTTGTGCGATAGGAGTAAGGAGCAGTCATTATGTTACAATGCACGGGTTGGCATTGAATGTAAATACGGATTTACGGTATTTCAGTTATATTCACCCTTGCGGGTTTATTGATAAAGGCGTCACTTCTCTTCGTCAGGAATTGAAACGTGAGATACCTATGGACGAAGTGAAGCAGCGCCTTGAAAATGAACTTAGAAAACTACTCCGAATCCCAGTTGCCAAGTCTGGTGCATAAGGCAATCCTTATCGGCCAGTGCATAAGAGAAATCGACGCGCATTGGCCAGAAATTAATTCCACAACCCAGCGTACCATAGTTGCCTATTCCTTTATCATTGTCTCCGAAATGGTATCCTGCGCGGACTACTCCATATTTCAGGAAGTTATATTCGGCTCCTATTCCTGCTTGCAAATGCCGGATTTCGGAAGGAAGAAGATAGTTGAAGTCAAGTGCTACTTGCAAACGATTCTCCATGCTGAATGGAAGGTCGACACTACCTCCCAATCCCAATCGTGCAGGCAATTTCTGACCATCCAGCTTTTTGCCCAGGTTGGCGGCTTGGAAACCGATAGACCAAGAAGCCATTCCATCCAGAAGATCCGTATTCCGATAATAGGTGGCACCAAAGTCAAGAGCGACACTGCTCTTGCTATCTGCTTCCTTTGCTACTTTTTCTTGCAGATATCTGAATGTCAATGACAGTGATAAGTTGTTGGCTACATGCCTGAAATAGGCGGCTTCCAAATCCCATATACGGGGACGGTAATCCATTATTTTAGGATCCTTGAAGTGGCGGAATCCCAAAGCAAATCCATGAATACCTTCTCTTCCGATCCGATAGAAAAGAGATGCGCTGTGCAGCGCACAGTCCTTGTTGATATCAGCGTATGAATAACTAGCGCCCATTGCTTCCTGTGAGAAAGCGATTGTAGAGGCGTTATGAAAGATAGCTGTGCTACCGTTATCGGTGATAGCTAATCCTGTACCTGCCATACCTGCCGATTGGGCGTCCGGAGTAAGCTCCAGAAAATAGGCGCTTGCCATTTCTTGTGCTCCCAGCAAAGTGGGGAATAAGCACGAGGCGAGAAGGAAATGTTTTACTCGTTTCATAATCATTTGTTTTAAGGGTGAGACATCCGGACGACACGTATGCCGCTCCATGATTTATTATTGTGAAGCATTTGGCTGAGAGGCTCTTCGCTGACAACAACCTTGCCAAGCGTAGAAGAGGCGTGAAGCAAATGCAACTTTCCGTTTATATATTCGGCCATCCCTACATGAGCTACATCCAGTCCCGGAAGATTCGTGGTGATGGCGATGATATCACCGTCCATGATCCACGGAAGTCCTGCGT
>OGHY01001674.1_pt1 | contig 10002 bp, 8 predicted proteins | sample 1571541 | NCBI WGS metagenome assembly OGHY01 (sample SAMEA2581943, study PRJEB24529) | metagenome | biome: Human gut stool | place: China | collected 2011
CAGCGCGTCGAAATCGCTGGTGGTTTTCTGGTTCTCTTTTGACATCAAAAGAGAACGTAACTTGACGGAAAATCAATTTGCCCCTCGCAGCAAGCGAGAAGATGCAAAAAAGACTTCTGCATTTCGTCGTGCAGAAGTCTTTTTGCTTATCCAAGAATCTCTTCTCCGCTGGAATTGGTAACAGTCAGCTCCTGTCCGGTCAGACTGGTGACAAGAGCGATATAGCTCGTCCCGGCCTCGATGTTCATCGTGCGGCCATCGGCGTCGTAAAGCAGCAGCGTGTTGTCCTGGCCCTGCGTCCAGGTGATGGTCCACAGATGCCCGCCGTTGAGCCAGACGCCGCCGCCCATGCTCAAATCGTAGTCGTAGGTCTTGCCGTCGTCCCGCAGCTCGGAGGCGCTGAACAGCACCAGCAGATTATCGAACCCGGCCTGCTGGCCGTTGTTGGCGTCCAGCTGGGGCGTGCCGTCGGCGTGGAGCATCCGGTAAAGCCCGCTGTCGGCGTCGTAGGAAAAGCCGGTGGCGTTGTCGTCGTCAAAGCAGACCCGGACATTCACCGCGTCCGGCGCGGTGGCGTCCGGCAGTTTGCCGTCTGCTTCCTGCGGGAGAAGTGCAGGGATGGACAGCACTGCGTCGGCCCCGGAGGACGCACTGTCCGCCGCGGCAGATGCGGCGCTCGTCACCCGGGATTCCGTCAGAACAGAGGAGATGCTCAGCTCATCCAAGACATTAGAGATGGCCTCGCCGCTGGTGTGCCACAGCGGTGCGTTGCTCCACTCACTGCCGCAGTCGAAGGCAGTGCGCCCGGCTTCCAGAGCATCCACGGCCCGGATGGAATAGTAATCGAGGAAGTTCTGGTCGAACTGTCCCCCGCCCCGCTGTACCGGAATGGGCTGCTGGCCCACCAGCAGCCGCCAGTAGATGTCCTGACCGGCGGCCACCGGCCCGACCTTCGGGGTCGCGGCCAGCGCCGGATAGACGAGGCAGAGCTCAGTGGACGTACCCACCTCAGTGAGGGCTTCCAGCACCACCGACGCCGAGGAAAGGCCCCACTGAGTGGTGGAGGCAGTGCTGTTCTCAATGGCCACGGCCACCGGACGCTGGCCCTGCCACTCGAGGGCAAGGCCGGTGAGCGGGTCGGTGGGGGCGGGCGTTTCCGGCTCGCTGTCGCTGGGCAGAAAGGCGCAGCCTGCCAGCAGCGCGGCGGCCAAAATGAGGCAGAGCGCAGTTCGAATGCGTTTCATCGTCATATTCCTCATGGGCTTACTGGCAGCTGAAATTGCTCAGCTCGTCGTTGTCCACCAGTGCAAAGTAGGTCTTGCCCCGGTTGAGGGTCATCTCTTCGCCGGACTTGGTGTAAAGCTTGAGGGGGTTGGTGGGATAGGTCTTTTCCCAGCGGCCCACTTGTACGCCGCCGCGGGTGAAGAGGTAGGCGTCGCCGCCCTTGATGTACTGCACCTCCTGCACGTCATGGGAGTCACCTGCGTAGGCGTCCATGTCGGCGAAGCAGACCACGACGTTCTCGAAGGTAAGCTGCTCACCAGTCAGCTCATCGACGGTGTTCTCAGCGGCCTTCTTGGAGGAGTTGTACATCTGCATCGCGTAGGTGTGGCTGAGTGCGGAGTAGCTGAACGAGGTGCGGTAGCTCTCTGAATGTACGATGGTGATTTTTTTGGCCGAGGGCTCACCCTTGAGTTTGTTGACCTCGTCGGTGCGGTAGTCGGCGAAGTGGAAGAAAGTCCCCTCGCTGGGAGCGTAAAGGCTGATGCCGGCATCAGAAGCGGCCTTGCAGATCTCCTTGCCGGAGGTGAACTCGGTGTGCTCGTAGGCCACATCGCGGCCGCGGTTATTGCGGTGGGAGACGATGGGATGGATCGGGGTCTTGAAATAATTCTTGCCGCCGATGTTCAGCCCGGAGTAGCCGTACACGCTGACGAACTGGGTGCAGAAGATGCTCTCGCCGTCGTGGTAGTAGAGGATGTCCCAGGGCATGAGCAGCTGCAGGAACTGGTCGCGGCCTGAGCGGATGGGGCCGACCTCGGGGATGCTGTCGGCGTCGCTGAACACGGCGCACAGGCGGGTGATGCCGCCCTCGACCTTGGCCTCGATGAGCAGGTCGGCGCTGCCGATGCCCCGCTGGGGGCGGGCATTCTGGCGCTGGGAGTTGGCGATGTTGTTCACCATCACAGCTACCGGGCGGCTGTTGGTGCTGCGCTCGGCGCCGGTGAGGATGTCGGCGTCGTACTCGGGCATGATGCCGAAGGCCGGGTCAAGCTGTTCGCCCTCGGGCGGCGGGGTGACGGCCATGTCGCTGGCAGCTTCCGACGAAGCAGCAGTCTCCCCTTTTTTGGTCAGGCCCTTGAGCAGGCCGGGCAGCTTGCCGCCCAGCGCGGCGCTTCCAGCCGCAGAGCAGCCGGTCAGGGCCAGCGCTGCCGCTGCCAGCCCGGAAATATGAAGGACAGACCGACGAGAGATTTTCATGATAAAACAGCCTCCTATCAAAAAGCCCCGCCGCATACGGGCCGGGACAGTGCGTTCTGCTTTGATTGTACTGGTTCGCGCCCCATTTGTAAAGAGGAAGTTGCCGCCAGAATATCCGCGTCCCAGAGAGGTGACAGCAAAACTGGCTTTTATAAAAGGAACGGGTGCTCTCCCGGCGGGGGTCTGTGTGCTGCGGAAAGGCACTTTTTTGCGCTTTCCTCTTGCTTTTTTGGCGCGGGTGTGGTAATATTATTCGGCAGTATCTGCAAGTCTGAAAATATGCGCTCGTAGCTCAGCCGGTAGAGCATCTGACTTTTAATCAGAGGGCCAGGGATTCGAGTTCCCTCGAGCGCACCAAAATCCCACGAAGAATCGTAAGATTCCTCGTGGGGTTTTCTTTTTGTACGCCACTTGCACGGTCTCTGCACGGTTTTTGCACGGTCCGCATTTTTCGTATCCAATCGAGTAAGTCCGTGAATTACTCTGCAATTCGTGCTATTTTTTTGCAATTCAGGTCAGCAAAGCCAAGCGGAGCTGCGCTTTTACAGAGGGGTCTGCGTCCTTCAGAAGCTCCACCAAGGCAGATACCGAGATGGTCGGTTCTGCTTCAACCGGGGCAGCCTGCACAAGCGTTGCTCCCGGCTTGTAGAAGCCTTCCTCGAACCTTTTACCCAGCTTCTTGCGGGAATCCTGCTGGATGTGCGCATAGGTGTTGACCAGCAGATTGGCACTGGCATGGCCCGTTGTGCCCTGTACCGCTTTCACATCGCCGCCGGAGATCATCAGTTGGTAGGTGGCACTGGAATGCCGCAGGCCGTGAAACACGATGCGGGTGAACTCCGGGTGCTCGTCCTGCCACTTGATGAACTTCTTGCGGATGAGGATCGGCTCCACCGCCAAACCATTGGGCAAGCGCAGGAGCATCCCACTGTTGCGGTAGCGTTCCGGCTCAACGGCTTCGTCCATTTCCAAACGCTTTAGCCAGTGTTTCAGTTCCTCTTTCAGCACGGCTGTCATGAAGATGGTTCGGTTGGAAGATGCTGTTTTGGTCTTTTTGAGCACCAGCGTTGTGGCGCTGCCCTCACGCTTATCTTCAAATTCCTGCAAGATGCAGCCCTTGCCCGTTTTTGCCAGCGATGCCTTTTGGACACGCTGCATACACTTGTTGATGCGGAACGTGCCTGTGCCGTCTGCTCCCTCAAAATCAAGATCTTCCGGAGTCAGGCCAGCGACTTCGCCCTCACGCAGTGCGCCCACCAGTGTGAGGTGAACAGCCAGATGCAGAATCGGGTCTTCCATGCTGGCAAGTGCGGCCCACATCTCATCTGCATTCCAGATGGCACGCTCTTGAATTGACTTTTTAGGGCTGTCCACCGGAACGGGGCTTTTGATGAGGATGCCCCACTCCACCGCATACTGAAACGCTGTCCGCAGCAGGCGGTGTACCTCGTGGATGGTCGTGCCGGAGAGAAACCGCTGCTGCTGTTTTTCCGAAAGCACCTGCTTTTTGCCCTCATAATACTGGCCGCAGGGCGTTTTGCTGAGAGTGGCATACAGGTCTTCCAGATGGTAAGGCTTGAGCTTTTGCATCTGCATATCGCCGATATACGGAATAATGAGGTTCTGGACGGTTCCCAGATTGGATTGATAGGTGCAGGGTGTCCACTTGTGCTTGTTGCACTGCTTGGGAAGCCACTCCATCAAAAACTCTTTGACGGTGATGGTGGACGGAATCAGAAACGTTCCGTTTGCAAGTTCGTGTTCGATCTGTTTTTTGCGATTTGTTGCCTCCTCTTTTGTGGAAAAAACTTTCCCATTTGTTGCAGTTTTTACCCTGCTCGTCTTGGTAAGTATAGCGGACGCCATAGGAGCTGCCGCGTTTTGTGATATATGCCATACGTTATCTCCTTTTTCAAGCTGCCCGGAGCCACGCATCGAAACTGTCTTTCGGGATGCGGATGCTTCCGCCTACCCGCAGGACACGGAATTCGGTAGTGCTGTTGCACAGGTTGTAGGCAGAACGCAGGCTGATGGACAGCATCTGCGCGATCTCCTCTACCGTGTATACCAGTGTTGTGGCTTTCGGGCTGTCAGTCGGAGACTTGACGGCATTGGTTTGAGTGACCACTTCCATTGTATCGTTATTCGGAATGGTCTGCAAGATATTTTTCGTATAATTCAAAGATTTCACAGTTTCGGTCGCAACAGGCCGAGATTTGTTCATAAGCAAAACCTCCATGTTTTATTTTTGATGTAAATTCAAAATCGCCTGCTCACTCTGCGCATCCTGCACATTTCACGCACTGTGAGCAGGCTGAGCAGGGCTTTTTCAAGTTGATTCTTATTTTTTAATCCCACGGACTGGGAACATCAACGGGTAAAAACAGGTCAACGTCTACATTGTGAAAGCCCCGATTTGTGCCAATGCACTTATCATCGTAGACAATGCCCAGACTTTTCTGATTGTCTTTCAGATGGTGGATAAAGGTTGATGCTGCCAGCGGCTTTTCCAGATTGTCCAGACACCAGCGTTCATAGACTTTATAGAAATCCGTGGATTTGCACTTGGCCCCCTGCCGAATTTCAAAATAGCCCTCGGATTTGAGAAAGCCCAGGATATTGTTGCCCTGCTCCATCGCTTCTTTCAGATTCGCGGCGGTGCGTTCGCTGATGGTAAATTGGTAATTGTTTTGAATCAGCCGATGCAGCCCCTCCAATGCCCAAAGCAGGATGCCCTCTTTTTCGTTCCGCATCTTATCAATGAGAAAAGGATCATCCACCCGGCCAACGGGCTTTTCCTTAGTGGTGAGCAACAGCTGGCGGCGATAGAAACCGTTGGACTTGTCATAGAGTGCGTGTAAGCTGCCATTCCCGAAGCAGGCAAACCGAACATACAGCGTACCCTGCACACTCTGCTGGCCCTTGCGCTCAATGTCAATTTTATCTTCCAGCGTGACAAGAGTTTTAATGTTGTTGGTCTGCGGCAGGGCTTCGGTTTTCATGTCATCGTCCACCAGAAGCAGCTTGTACTCCAAGTCTGCACGGGCAAAGCGGTTGGTTTCCACTTTTTGCAGACTGCCTGTGTACATACTGCTGCCGAACAATTCTCGCAGAATCAGCCCGATTCTGGATTTTCCCTCGCCGCCCTTGCCGACCATCAGCAGCATTTTCTGCGCTTTGGTAACAGGCAGCAGGCAATAGCCAATGTATTCTTGTAAGGCCGGAATATCGTCTTCGTATAGCAGCTCATTCAGAAATTGCAGCCAGCGTGTCGGTGCTGGTGCGTCCGGCACATAGGCGATGGGCAGTCGGTTCATGCAGTATTCCTTTTCAGCACTGAAATGACCGTCCACAAAATAAGTACCATTTCGGACATGGATGCGGTCTGTCTGAATCTTCGGTGGTTCGGATGCGCAGGCCAACTTGATGGCCTGCATGATATGTTCAATGCGCCGCGCTACGCTGGTTGTGGCATAATAGCGAATCTGCTCATAGATTTCCTTTTTCAGTGGAGCTTCATCTTCCACCATGCCATCCACGGTGAACAGTCTGCCTTGAAAGCAGCGCATGGGGTGCTGGCTCAAAAAGTAATCTGCAAACAACGGTTCGATTATTTTCCCGTTGTCGCCCACCCAGTTTCGGGCGGGTGCGCTATGCTGCTTCTTCGGTTTCTTTGCATCGTTCGATTGCTTTTCCAAGGGCGGTCACTTCCTTTCCGTTGAGTAATTGTTGCTTTTCAGGTAGACTTCCCAGCAAAAGAATATCCAGCAGATATTGCACACGGTCTGCATAGTGCAGACTTGCTACAAAACAAGGATGCAGGGATGCTTCTGGATTTTTGGGTGCATAGGCCATGCGCCAATTTGCTAGCAGAGAACGATAGCCACACAGGATTTTGTAGAATTGCTCTTTCTGGTTCAATGGCTTTTCCACGAGCTTATAGCGTATCAGTGGAAAAGTGCCTGTTGCAGAAAGCCCAAAATCTGAGGCCAGCTTTTCCGCCGCTTGCCGCAAGGACAGCTGAAACATTTTTGCGGTAAAGTCGATCACATCGCCATCCACTCCACAGCCAAAACAGTGAAACCGTGAATCCACTTTCATGCTGGGATTACGGTCTGCATGGAATGGGCAGCAAACCATGCTGCTGCGGTTTGGACGAAAACCATAGGCTTCTGCAGCCTGTCGAGTAGTGATATTCAGCTTTACGATTTCAAATAAATTGTTGTTCTTGAAGATTTTCCTCCTTTACAGTTCCATGCCATGACTGCGCTTCTTCGGCTTTGTGCGTGTCTGCTCACGCTGGTTGATTTCTTCCTGCCGCTGCTGCAGCTTTTGCAAAACGGACGGGCGGGAATCTTCTTTGATTTGCTCCATGGCCGCTTTTTTCACCTCTGGGATATAGAAGAACTGCGTTCCTCTTGAAAGAAGGCTCTTGATTGCCCCAATGATATTTTTCCGCAGGCAGAGTATTTGTTCTTCTGCATATTTTCTGGTGCGGAAGTCTGCAATTCGTTCTGGTTCCATTAACCATTCCAAATGTTGATCAATTTCATTTACAGCTTCCTGTAATGCTTTGTTTAATCCAACATCGGAAACCGCAAGGACCGCTTGGTCATAAGAACCATTTACCGCATCATTAAACAAATCGTTTACATCTACCCATTGCGAAAACAGCTCTTCTAATTCGTTCTCCTGGCTTTTAATTTTTTCATTGTTTTTCGAAATCTCTTCAGATTGCCTTATCGCCTGATTGAATAGTTCAGCATATTCATCTCGCTGGTTACGGCAATCTTCCAGCAATCCGACATATTGAATACTTTGTTCTTGCAGCTCTTTCTTCTGTTCTGCGATCCGTTCATTTTGCCTTTTCAGGATGTAGTCCTGCTTTTCCAGATAAGCCCGTCCGCCGTATTCTGGCACTTCGTCCAGTTCCAAGCCGTGGCGTTTGGCAATCTCGAATAGCATCGTGCGGCAGGCTGCATCAAATGTGATCTTGCGGTTGTTGTAGCGTCCAAGGGGCTTGTCTGGTTTTGGCAGTTCAAAACCCAGTGCTTCCAATGCCTTTTCCTGCTGCGGAGCAATCTCGCCATACTTGTTTTCACAGTCAAACACATGGCGTTCGTGGATGTGCGGAGTCCCCTCATCCAGATGCAAAGCCCAATCCAAAATGTGAACGTGTTTGCCGAAACGCTCATGGAACTCATCCATAAATTCTGTGGCGATTTGAAAAAGCTCTTTCGGGGAAGCGTGGCTCTCCAGCGTTCCAAGCTGATAGATGCTTTCTTCGGGACAGGTCTTTTGCTGGTTAGCAAATCTTCTGTTGAGCGGTTTCGTTCCGTGTGCCGGATTTTGGCGTTGCGCTCATTCTGTCTTTCGGTGAAGTTGGTGTAATGCAGTTTGTAGTAGAGCTTTTCGACTTCTTCAAAGGTGTCAGCCAGACTATCCACATCTTTGGGCAGCAAGGCAGAACGGATGCCGTTATAACAATCCCAATAGATGTTTTGCTGGACACGTTCCGGGTCGATATGCTCGCTGTTGGCAATTTCAAAACTGCGGTCATTGTGCTTTGGGTTATAAGTGCCGTGCTTTCCGGCGCGGCCATTGTGTCGGGTCAGTTTCAGCGACCATCTCTCCTTTCTGGGGTCACGCAGAGAGCGCCGTGCGCGGGGTAGGGGCAACGCGGTGCAGCGAAGCTGCAAATCTGCCGCCCGTTATGCGCCAGATAATACCCAGTAGGATATGACGCAGGGCATCACATCCACTGGGCAAGACTGCCGTCCTTGACCTGCGCAAAGAGCTGCGCTCTCTGCACTCTTGCGCCGAACAACCTGACAGACAAAACTTTGCGAAGTCCTCTCTGCCAGCTTGCCCGGTTCTTCTTCGGTGTCGGTCTGCCCGCAAGCTGTTCCTGCCCGATTCCCTCCGGCGTATGGCTTCTTCTTGGTGCGCTCTTGTCGTGGCGGCACTTCTCCGAAAAAGCATAGTGGCTTGCAGCCGATCATGTTGTTGTCAAGGTACGATGTTGTCTTGTAAGAAGTTGTGGACTTTCCAAAATGCAAAGGGGTTCGTTTCTGAAAGTAGTCCCTACACCCTATACAAACTTAAAGGGGTATTTTTAAACCGGGCCTTTTGAAAATTCAAAGAAAATTCATTTTTCCAACGTTCCCCTCTACCTATAACAATCTAAAATGGGTGTTTGGCAACCAGATTTTCAAATTTTGTTGAACTGCCTAATTTTAGAATATAGATTTTGTTCGATTTCCACTTATAGAACCAGAGGAAAGCAGTTTTGCAAAAGATTTTGAAAGCCCCTATGCTAATAGGAATCCGCAGAGCTGTTTTGGAATACAGTTTTGAAAATTTCACAATTTTGGGCAAAAAGAAAAACGGCAAAGCAGATAAAATCCACTTTGCCATTTTAAAGAAAGCACTTCCGCTAAACACTCTACATTGAAAATGCAATCGTACACTGCTATAATAAAATTGTGATATTATCACCAAAAATCCAAGATACAAAGCGTTTGCGATTGGCAAACATTCAGGAGGAACGCATGGTAACAGGCGCCATTAAAAATAAGGTAGACAAAATCTGGACGGACATCTGGGCAGGCGGCATCACCAATCCGCTGACCGTCATTGAGCAGCTGACCTATCTCATGTTCATCCGGTCGCTGGATGAAAAGGAACTTGCCACCGAAGAGTTCGAGAGCATGGCGGGCGAGAAGATGGAGCACATCTTCCCGGCCAGCGCGGCAGGGCAGTCTATGCGGTGGAGCCGCTTTAAGGATAAGGACTCCCGCGAAATTTTCCTGACCATGCAGCAGCGGGTGTTCCCTGCCATCAAAAAGATGAAGTATGGCCGTCTGCCGGACTTTGATGCGAACGGCGAACTGGTGGAGATCGAGGACGACCCCACCCGCCCGGATGAGGGCAACACCGCCTTTGCGCGGTACATGGACGATGCCATGTTCCTGATCCCCACCCCGCAGGTGCTGCAAAAGATCATCACCGGGCTGGAAGATCTTTACACCCACGACATTGCCGACCGTGATATGCAGGGCGACCTGTACGAGTATATGCTGGGCAAACTGGCAACCGCAGGGCAGAACGGCCAGTTCCGCACGCCCAAGCTGACACGTCCATCCCACATGATCGGAAATTCCCCATATCCCCAAGGGAATCCTGAAACAAGATATGACTTCGAGGGATTAAAAGCTCTGCGGTAATAATCAGTCATACCGGAAGTAGTGCCTTTCAAATCGACCGCCCACTGAAAGAATGCACCCGCCTGCGAAGGGAAGTCTACAAAACGAGCACCTTTTACGTTCACATTCTCATAATCCGGATTCGTATTCCCTGCTAACCTCTCGCTTGTCAGGTTTAAAGCAGAGAACTTAGCTGCTCCCCTACGGGCATTCGTCGATAAAAGACGCATATCTTCTCTCACATGTGTAGTAATATCCGTACCTCCATTCCACGCTCCCCATACAGTTCTCGGAATAGCATCCCCCGGCGCATATA
>OGHY01001679.1_pt1 | contig 9991 bp, 7 predicted proteins | sample 1571541 | NCBI WGS metagenome assembly OGHY01 (sample SAMEA2581943, study PRJEB24529) | metagenome | biome: Human gut stool | place: China | collected 2011
TCACCTTCAAGGATATTGCCACCGTGAAGAACGAATTCAAGGAGAAGCTGACAAAGGCATATGAGGAAAAAGTCGGAAAGACACCGGAATTTTATGTGGTTTCCATCGGAGATGGCCCAAGCCGTCTGATTTAAGAACGTATTACATAGGGTAAATGTGTGCGGAGCTGATTGGAACCGCATTTGCCGACAGGCTTTATAAAAAGGAGTACGAGATGATTCAGGAGAACATTTTAGAGTTAGTAAAATATGGTCTGAGCACCGGACTGGTAGATCCGGAGGACAAAGTATATACCATTAACCGCCTGCTGGAGCTTTTTCAGGTAGACGAAATCGAGGATGCGGTATTTGAAAAGGTGGAAAATCTTCCGGCATGGACACAGGAAGAGGCAGAGGGAATCCTTGCAGAAATGATGGATTATGCATATGAGAATGGTCTCATGGCAGAAAACAGTATTGTATACAAAGATTTGTTTGATACAAAAATTATGGGATGTCTGGTACCGGAACCAAGCAGTGTCCGCAAGACGTTCCGTGATCTGTATGAGCATACCTCACCGCTTGCCGCAACGGATTATTTTTACAAATTAAGCTGTGACAGCAATTATATCAGAAGACAGCGTATCAAAAAAGACCGCAAGTGGACAACCGACACCGAGTTTGGAACACTGGATATCACCATCAATCTGTCCAAACCGGAGAAAGATCCAAAAGCCATTGCGGCAGCAAAAAATGCAAAGCAGAGCGCGTATCCAAAGTGCCAGCTCTGTAAGGAAAATGAGGGATATGCAGGACGTGTCAACCATCCGGCACGCCAGAACCACCGCATCATTCCACTGACGATTAACAACAGTGACTGGTTTTTCCAGTATTCTCCATATGTATATTACAATGAGCACTGCATCGTGTTCAATTCCAAGCATACACCGATGAAAATCGAGCGTGCAACGTTTGGAAAACTTCTGGATTTTGTGACACAGTTTCCACATTATTTTGTAGGTTCCAATGCAGACCTGCCGATCGTTGGAGGTTCCATCTTAAGTCATGATCATTTCCAGGGTGGACATTATACATTTGCCATGGCAAAAGCACCGATTGAGAAAGAACTTCAGTTTGAAGGATTTTCTGATGTGAAAGCTGGAATCGTGAAATGGCCGATGTCTGTTATCCGTATCAGCGGACCGGATAAGGAGCGCCTGATCGAACTGGCAGACAAGATTCTCTTAACCTGGAGAGGCTATACCGATGAGGATGCATTCATCTATGCCGAGACAGACGGAGAGCCACACAATACGATCACACCGATTGCACGCAGACGTGGAGATGATTTTGAACTGGATCTGGTACTGCGCAACAACATCACGACCGGGGAACATCCTCTGGGAGTATATCATCCACATGCAAAACTGCATCATATCAAAAAAGAGAACATCGGTCTCATCGAGGTTATGGGACTTGCGGTACTGCCTGCCCGCTTGAAGGACGAGATGGCAGAGCTTGCCGATGCACTGGTAAATGGTACAGACTTACGTGCGACAGAAACACTTGCTTCCCATGCAGAATGGGCAGAAGGTTTCCTTCCGAAGTATGATAAGATCACAAAAGACAATGTGATGGATATTCTGCATGAGGAAATCGGTCTGGTCTTTAATGAAGTATTGCAGGATGCAGGTGTGTACAAGTGTACACCGGAAGGACGTAAGGCATTCGAACGTTTTATTGCAGCTGTTTAATTGCGTTCTCTGGCAGATATAAGTTTTCTCAATGTGACGGAAGAAAGCGTATATTCTCTTTCTACAGAAAAATTTGCAAAGCAGCTCTGGCATTGATTTCAGGTTCTTTGTGTAAGGATTTTCATTTTATGCAATTATCTTTATTCAGTGAGTGCCAGAGCAAGTTGCAAATTTGTTCTTCCGAAAGAAATATACGCCTTCTTCCTGTTGGTTGGAGAAAAGATAATTTGGAAAATGTGCTGGTATCTATACAAAGAAAATTTGCATAAAAGATACCGTTATGGTATCTATACACTTAAAATGTAACATTTAGATACCACAAAGTCTCTGTGGAACAAAAATTGCTTCTTCAGGTACCATTTTTTAAAAAAATCGGTATCTGAAGAAGCAATTTTTCTCTTACAGGTGACATTCCTTTATTTCAGGCATTGAAAATAAGGAAATGTGTCACCTTAATCGCTATTTTTTTATCAATAGATCCCGTCGTATCGAGAAAATTTATATTTATACTTGTTATTTATTGGCAAACCCTCCGCATAAGCTTCTTCCGGCAGTGGAAGAATGCCGGAAGCAGGAAACAGTCTGCAAACAGCCATGCCAGAGGGCTGGCAAAACACGCAGCTGTAAATCCGAAGATCGGTACAAAGATCAGACCGATCAATGCGCGGGCAATCATCTCAAATACACCGGCAAATACAGCAAAGCCGGAAAAGCCCATTCCCTGGATAAGAAAACGAACAATATTGACCAGCGACAGAAGCATATAAAAGCAGGTGTTGGTGATCAGAAATTGTCTGGCCTGTGCGACAACCTGTGAGATATTGGCACTGTCCGAAGGATCTATAAACAGATAGATCAGTGGACGTGCAAGGAAAATGATGACAACAAGGATCGCTGCGGAGTAAACTGCGGCAAGAATGGTGGCAGATTTCATACCGCTTGCCAGACGATCGTATTTTCCGGCGCCAACGTTCTGTCCGCCGTAAGTTGCCATGGTAGAACCGAGTGCGTCAAACGGGCACATCATAAACATCGAGATACGGCTGCCGGCCGTCATGGCTGCCACGGCGCCTGAACCTAAGGTGTTGACAGCAGTCTGCAGAATGACGCTTCCGATGGCGGTAATGGAATACTGCAGACCCATAGGAAGTCCCATAATCAGAAGATTTCTTACATAGGAAGCATCCAATACCCAGTCGGAGCGCTTCAGGTGCAGAATGTCAAATTTCCGGATGATCACGAAAAGACACAGCACACCGGAAACCGCCTGCGATAAAACGGTAGCAAATGCGGCACCAAAAACTCCCCAGTGCAGACAGATGATAAAGAACAGATCCAGTCCGATATTTAAGACAGCCGCAACGATCAGAAAAATGACCGGCGTGATGGAGTCCCCCAGAGAACGCAGGTAGGAGGAGAGTATATTATAAAGGATGATGGCTGGTATGCCGGCAAAAATAACAACAATATAATTATAGGACAGGTCGATAATATCGGAAGGTGTCTGCATCAGCACCAGAATCTGCCGACAGAAAATGACGGTCAGTGCCGTGAGAACACCGCCGATGAGAACCGACAGAATGGCGGAATTACCGACATATTTGCGCACGCCGTCATAGTCGCGCGCACCGAACCGCTGGGCAACCGGCAGACCGAAACCGTTGCAGATTCCCTGACAGAATCCTATCAGAAAATTGATACTTCCGGTTGCCCCAACTGCAGCAAGTGCCGTCACGCCGAGATAGCGGCCGACGATGATGGTGTCCATGAGACTGTAAAATTGTTGAAACAGCATACCGAACAGAAGCGGTACGGCGAAACCGAGAATCAGTTTCATAGGGGAACCGCTGGTCAATTCTTTTGTTGTACTTCTTGCCATAATGATTTACTCCTTTTATATTTTAAACAAAACTGCAAATGCTAGGATATTTTATCACGATTGTGTAAAACTGCAAGAGGAAAAAATGCTGAAATTTCATTTTTTTTGCGTTTTTTTTGCCGCGTCAATTCTTTACATTTGAGGAAGAATGCGGTAGAGTGGTAAGTGACTGTAATATTGTACATATAAAGGAGATTAAAGTTGAAAAACTGGGAAAAAAATATACGTAAGGTTGTTCCCTATACACCGGGAGAGCAGCCAAAGAAATCACAGATCATCAAGTTAAATACCAATGAAAATCCATATCCGCCGGCACCGGGGGTAAAGGAAGCACTGGCATATTTTCATACGAATGATCTGCGGCTGTATCCGGATCCGGTTGTGACAGATCTGGTGGATGGGATTGCACAATTCTATCAGGTAGATCCTTCACAGGTCTTTGTCGGTGTCGGATCGGATGATGTGCTTGCAATGCTGTTTATGACCTTCTTTAATTCAAAGAAGCCGATTCTGTTTCCGGATATTACCTATTCCTTTTATGACGTGTGGGCAGAAATGCTTCGCATTCCGTATACACAGATTCCGCTGGATGATGCATTCCGCCTGAATCCGGCAGATTATAAATGTGAAAATGGTGGAATTGTATTCCCAAATCCGAATGCGCCGACCGGGGAACTTCTTCCGGTATCTGCCATCGAGGAGATCATTCAGGCAAATCCGGATGTGATTGTGATCGTGGATGAGGCATATATTGACTTTGGAGGAGAGAGTGCCCTGCCTCTGATTGATAAATACGATAATGTAATTGTGGTACAGACATTTTCCAAGTCACGTTCTCTGGCGGGGTCGAGGATTGGCTTTGCCATCAGTAATCCGACACTGATTAAATATTTAAATGATGTGAAGTATTCCTTCAATTCATACACGATGGATCGTATCACCATTGCGTTGGGAACGGCATCTATCCGTGACCGGGCATATTTTGAGCAGACGACAGAGAAAATCATAAAGACAAGAGAGTGGACCAAAGAGCAGCTTCGGGCACTCGGGTTCGTATTTGGTGATTCCAAAAGCAACTTTATTTTTGCCATGCATCCGGATGTTTCCGGTGTGGAACTGTTTGAAGCACTGAAGAAAAACGATATTTATGTGCGGCATTTTGGCAAGCCGGCACGGATCAACGAATATCTGCGTATCACAATCGGTACGGATGAGCAGATGCATAAACTGATCGATTTTCTGAAAAAATATTTAAATAAATAAAGCGAGGATTTTTTATGTTGACAAAATACTTGTGGGTATTTTTTGTTTCCATGGTACCACTGGTGGAACTGCGCGGTTCCATTATTATTTCGCAGGGACTGCAGCTGCCGGTACTTTCTTCTTATATTGTGGCAATTATCGGAAATATGCTGCCGGTGCCGGTGATTTATCTGTTTGCACGGAAAGTTCTGGTATGGGGAGCGGATAAACCGGTGATTGGAAAGTTTTTTTCCTGGTGTCTGGAGAAGGGAGAAAAGGGTGGAAAGAAATTACAGGAAAAAGCAGGCCGGGGGCTGTTTATCGCACTGCTCCTGTTTGTAGGAATTCCGCTTCCGGAACACTGGCGGCTAGTATTCTGGACATGGATTTTAAATCAACAATTATCGCCGTCATGCTCGGGGTTCTGCTGGCAGGAATTATTATGATGGTGCTCAGTGTGGCAGGATTCGGTATGTTTTTGAAATAACCAAGGAAGTAATTAATCAATGAAAGACAAGAAAAAAACCAAGACGATTCCGCGTCAGGTGCGCTGGGATAAGCTTGATAATACAGCACATCTTTTCCCGTCCATTGCGGGGGAGAGTATGACAAACGTGTACCGGATCAGTGTGACCTTAAAAGAAGAGGTTCAGGTGGAATTTCTGCAGCAGGCGCTGGACATGATTCTGCCGAAATTCGATGGGTTTAATCTTCGGATGCGCACAGGCGTATTCTGGTATTATTTTGAAGAGAACGGAAAAAAGGCGCCGAAAGTCACGGAAGAGGCGATGTTTCCATGCCGGTTTATCCGGCAGAACAAAAACCGCAATTATCTGTTCCGTGTGACCTATTATAAGTCAAGAATCAATCTCGAAGTGTTTCATGTACTGACCGATGGCATGGGAGGCATTAATTTCCTCCGGGAGCTGACGTATCAGTATCTGCGTCTGGTGCATCCGGAACTGGCGGAAAAAGAAGGAAACAAACTGAGCGGAGATACCTCTCTCAGCAGGGAGGACAGCTTTGTCCGCAATTACCGCAGCAGCAAGCCAAGCGGATTTAATAAAGAAAAAGCATATCTGATCAAAGAAGATAAACTTCCGGCCGGAGAATTTGGTGTCATGCATGGGCGGATGCCGGTCTCACAGCTGAAAAAGGTAGCACATGGCTATCATGCATCTTTGAATGAATATTTTATTGCAGTCTTTGTATGGAGTGTGTATAAAGAACTGTTACACGGGATGCCGGGAGGAAAACCGATCCGAATCGCAGTGCCGGTCAATCTGCGGCCGTATTTTGATTCGGATACGACAAAAAACTTTTTTGTTATGGTATCTGCAGAATTCCGTCCACAGAAAGAGTCCTACACGTTTGAGGAAGTACTTGCATGCATACAAAGCAGCCTGCACTCCCAGATCAATAAGGAACATTTAGAGGATCTGTTTTCTTACAGTGTATCCAATCAGAGGAACCTGCTTATGCGTCCGGTGCCGTTATTTTTGAAAAATATTGCCATGCGTATCGTATATGAAAAATCCGCAGTGGCAAATACGACAACGATCACAAACATCGGTAATATCAAGATCAAAGATATTTACCAGCCCTATATAGAAGGTTTTTCGGCTTTTATAGCCATGTCAAAAGGGCAGTATCTGAAAGGAACGATCTGTTCTTACCAGGATACGCTGGTATTTACATTCAGTTCCATCTTTTCCGAGGCTCTGGTACAGAAGGCATTTTTCCGCAAGATTGCGGCGGATGGTGTGGATGTGGAGATTGAGACGAACGGAGTATATTATGAATAAATGCAAAAAATGTAATGTTGTCATATTGGACGATACGGACCGCTGTCCGCTCTGTAAACATGTGCTGGAGTCGGACGGGATACCGGGAGAGAGCCGGTATCCGGATGCCATTGCAACGGCGCGTAAATTCCGGTTTGTGGAGAATCTGGTACTGTTTATCTCCATTGTGGCGGAGTGTCTGCTGATTGCCATCAATTTCCAGGTGGACAGGGAAGTGGCATGGAGCCTTGTAATTGGTATCATTCTTTTATATGGAAATGTGGTGCTTCGCATGGCAATTCTGGGAAAATCCGGATATCTGGCCAAAACCGTCTGTCTGGTACTTCTTGCCATTGTAATGCTTCTTGGAATTGATTATCTGACCGGATACCGGCGCTGGTCGTTAGACTATGTGCTTCCGGGGGGAATCATTGCCATTGATCTGGCGTTGTTTATCCTGATTCTGATAAACCGGAGAAACTGGCAGAGTTATATGATGTCGGAACTGCTGACGATATTGCTGAGCATTGTACCGGTGGTATTGCTGCAGATGAGAATCATTCATTTTCCATATCTGGCATGGGGGTCCCTCGGGGTATCGGTATTTTTATTCCTTGGAACACTGATTCTTGGTGATCAGCGTGCACGAACCGAACTGAAACGGAGATTTCATATATGATAGAAAGCGAAGCGAGTGTAAAAGGACGTGTGGTGGCAGAAATGCTGTCACATTTTACCAATGATTTGAAAATCGGAAAAAAAATAAAGAGCGGAGAGCTGCGCAAGCGGATGATAGAGCCGCCATGGATTCCACCGGCAATGTTTAACCTGACAGGAATCAATATGGATCATTTTACGATGAAACTTTTGTCGTTAAAGGAAAATCCAAACACGGATTACGTGATTCTGCAGTTACACGGCGGTGGTTATACGGGAGCTGTGCGCAATGCGTATTATGTGTTTGCAGGATTATATAACGAGCTGAGCCATGGATGCAATGTGCTTACTCCGGATTATCGTGTGGCCCCGGAGAATCCATATCCGGCGGGACTTGAAGATGCATTGGCATCATACCGCTGGCTGCTTTCCAAGGGATATTATGGAGAACAGATTATCCTTGCCGGAGATTCGGCAGGCGGTGGACTGGCGATGGCACTCTGTATGTATCTGCGGGATCATAATATGCCGGTACCGGGAGGAATCATAGCCATGTCTCCGTGGACGGATCTGACGGCCAGCGGGGAGTCTTATGAGACCAATTATGAGAAAGATCCACTGTTTGGAAATACGAAGGAGAGTCTGATTTACCAGAATGATTATCCGGGGGAACATGACCGGATGGACCCGTATATTTCTCCGCTGTTTGGGGATTTCCGGGGATTTCCGCCAATGCTCATACAGGTTGGATCGATTGAGATGCTTCTGAGTGATTCGGTTTCGGTAGCAGCAAAGGCAAGGGAGCAGGGAGTAAAAGTGCGCCTGTCTGTTTATGAAGGGATGTTTCATGTGTTCCAGATGGCATATCTGAATATTCCAGAATCAAAGAAGGCATGGGCAGAAGCCGGCAAATTCATTGATGTGCTGCGCACGGACAGCAGACTGTAAAAATTATTACAAAAATGGCGCGGAATTTTTTCACATATTGCATAAACGCCTAGATACGTCTACATTTCCATGGAGTAAGCCTCCACATGATGTAGAAATGTGGGTTGACAATAACACAAGATGTAGTGTAGTCTTGTATTTGTTAATGAAAATATACAAGATATAGGGAGTAATCTCTATATCTTATATTTTGTGTAAACAATCGTTTATAAAGATAGACTTTGAGAGGAAGATGGAACATGAAAATTATTAAGAGAAGCGGAGTCGAAGTATTTTTTGATTCGAATAAGATCGTTGCGGCTGTACAGAAAGCGAATGCATCGGTAATCGATTATGAAAAACTCAGCGATGAGCAGATTCAGGAGATTGCCGATAATGTGGAAGTGGCATGTGAAAACATGAAACGATCTGCTAGCGTGGAGGAAATCCAGGATATGGTAGAGAACCAGCTGATGAACCAGCATGCATTTACGGTTGCCCGTAATTATATTACATACCGTTATAAGAGAGCGCTTGTGCGTAAATCCAATTCTACTGATGAACAGATTCTGTCCCTCTTAGAGTGTAACAATGAGGAAGTAAAACAGGAAAATTCCAATAAAAATCCTACTGTAAACAGTGTACAGAGAGATTATATGGCGGGAGAAGTCAGCAAGGATATCACGAAGAGATTCCTGTTGCCGGAAGATATTGTGGAAGCACATGAAAAAGGACTGATTCATTTCCATGATGCAGATTATTTTGCGCAGCACATGCATAACTGCTGTCTGGTGAACTTAGAGGACATGCTGCAGAATGGTACTGTAATCAGCGAGACCGGAATTGACCGTCCGAGAAGTTTTTCCACGGCCTGCAATATAGCAACACAGGCGATTGCGCAGATTGCAAGTTCGCAGTATGGAGGACAGAGTATTTCACTGTCCCATCTGGCACCGTTCGTACAGGTGAGCCGTGAAAAATTCCGGATACAGGTCCGGACAGAGTTTGAAAAGATCGGGCTGGATCTGGATGAGGAGAAAATCAATAAAGTAGCAGAGATGCGTGTAAGAGAAGAGATCAACCGTGGTGTGCAGATGATCCAGTATCAGGTGATCACGCTTATGACCACAAACGGTCAGGCTCCGTTTATCACGGTGTTTATGTATCTCGACGAAGTGCCGGAGGGACAGACCAGAGATGACCTGGCAGCGATCATTGAGGAGATGCTGCATCAGAGAATCAAGGGAGTAAAGAACGAAAAAGGAGTATTTATTACCCCGGCTTTCCCGAAACTGATTTATGTACTCGAAGAAGATAATATCCATGAGGATTCCAAGTATTTTTATCTGACACGCCTGGCTGCACAGTGCACGGCAAAGCGCATGGTTCCGGATTATATTTCCGAAAAGAAGATGAAAGAACTGAAAGTGGACAAGAACGGGGAAGGACACTGCTATCCATGTATGGGATGCCGCAGTTTTCTTACTCCGTATATTGACCCGGAAACCGGAAAACCGAAATATTACGGACGTTTTAACCAGGGAGTTGTGACGATCAATCTGGTGGATGTGGCATGTTCTTCCGGAAAAGATGAGAAAAAATTCTGGAAGATTCTCGATGAGCGTCTAAAACTGTGCTACCGGGCACTGATGTGCAGACATAAGAGACTTCTTGGCACACCGAGTGATGTGGCTCCGATTCTGTGGCAGAACGGAGCGCTTGCCCGTCTGAAAAAGGGAGAGACGATCGACAAACTTTTATTTGGCGGTT
>OGHY01001689.1_pt1 | contig 9955 bp, 10 predicted proteins | sample 1571541 | NCBI WGS metagenome assembly OGHY01 (sample SAMEA2581943, study PRJEB24529) | metagenome | biome: Human gut stool | place: China | collected 2011
AAACGGTCAGGTGCTCCACGCGGGCCTTCTTCTTGACGGCCTTTTCGACCACGGTGTTGATATAGGCATAACGCTGGTTGGTGATGATGCTCTCGGCGTCATCATCCATCTCGTTCTCGCAATCCTTGATGTGGTCATCAATGTGAGCCAGTAGGCTCTTGTCGAGCTTCAGCTCGTCCTGGACCTTGTCGTCGCGCTCAAACAGCTTGACGGCGTACCAGCGCAGGAAGTGGTCATCGACCTTGCCCTGAATGGACTCCTCGATGTGTGCGATGGCGTGCTCGACGCTGCCGGTGAAGACATGGGGCAGCTCCTCGGAGGCCTTGCCCGCCTTGGCAGCGGCGATGGCAGCCTTGGCGGCCGCTTCGGTGCCCTCGCCCTTCAGCGCGCTGATCTCGACGGCCTGGCAGCCCAGCTCTTTGCTCAGCTTCTTCAGGTCGATCGTATCGCCGTTCTTGCGGACCAGGTCGATCATATTGACCGCCATGACCACCGGGATACCCAGCTCGATCAGCTGGGTGGTCAGGTAGAGGTTGCGCTCGATGTTGGTACCATCAATGATGTTCAGGATGGCGTCGGGCTTCTCCTTGACCAGATAGGTACGGGAGACGACCTCTTCCAGGGTGTAGGGAGACAGCGAATAGATACCGGGCAGATCCTGAATGATGACGTCTTTCTCGCCCTTCAGCTTGCCTTCCTTCTTCTCGACAGTGACACCGGGCCAGTTGCCGACGTACTGGTTGGAGCCGGTCAGATTGTTGAACAGGGTCGTTTTGCCACAGTTCGGGTTGCCGGCCAATGCGATCTTAATGCTCATTGTGTTCCTTTCCTCTCTGTTCGGATCAAACCACTTCGATCATTTCAGCGTCGGCCTTGCGCACACTCAGTTCGTAGTTGCGCACGGTCAGTTCCATGGGGTCGCCCAGAGGGGCGACCTTGCGGACGTAGATCTCCACACCCTTGGTGATGCCCATGTCCATGATGCGGCGCTTGACCGGGCCTTCGCCGTGCAGGCGTGCCACGGTGGCCGTTTCGCCGACCTTGACGTCTTTCAAAGTCTTCATGTAAATCCTCCTCTACTTGTCTTTTATTCAGAGACCATTCCAGTGTCGGAGCAGGTCCCAAACAGCGCTGCCGCTGTTTAGCCGATCAGAATGCGGTTGGCCATCGTCTTGTCGAGCGCCAGGCGGCTTTCCTTGACCTGCACGATCAGGTTGCCCGCGATCTCGTTGACCACAGTCACATCGCTGCCCACCACAAAGCCGAGTTCTGCCAGATGCAGACGCACCTCGTCCTTGCCGGTGATCTTTTTAATGGTGACGGTCTCGCCCGCCTTGGCCATCGTCAAAGGCATCATCTTTCGTCCACTCCCTTATGTCACAATGTTTCACATCCCGCACAGCGTTCTGTGAGGTTCCTCCGGTCGGGGGAAGTTTCGGTGTCGGTTAGTCAGTCGTGACTATCAGCATGGACAGTTTACGCTTACTAACCTTTCTTGTCAATATTTTTTTCATAATTTGAAGTTAGTTCGTAGGAACAAACAGATTGTTTCTTCCTGTTTTGTTCAATTTTTGCTATTTTGAACAAGAACGATCGCGAACATTCCAGCCGTCCGTGTTTCTTCGGAGCGTCAGGTTTTCTCTCCGCAATCAACGCACCACCGTCCATCCGACGCACTTGTCCGGATATGACACAGCCGCCCGGTGCAGGGGTCAGACTGCAACGGGCGGCCGCGTGTCAAAAGGAGGATCTTTCCCGCCGGGGCGTGGTGTCTCCGGCAGGCGCCAGGATAAAAAGAGAGTATTGGTAGGAAATGTCAGGTTCAGGCCGCCACGGCAAGGCGGAAGATCGGGGTGCCGCTGTGGAACAGGCGCAGGTATACTCTGGTGCACTTGTTCAGCTGGGCAAACAGGCGCTCGGCGGCATCGCGGTCGCCATAGGCCTTCCAGCAGCCGCAGCAGGTAAAGTTGCGGCCCTGATTCTCGATGAAGCCCACCACATCGGTGAGCGGGTAGCCCAGAAATACGCCGATCTCTGCGAACCGCTGCTGCCGCAGCAGCGGTTCGCAGTCGTCCGCCCCTTCGGGCAGACGGTAGCCTTCCTGCACCAGAAATGCGCGGACATTCTCATCCGAAAGCACTTCGCGCAGGCGGTTCTCCCGGTAGACATAGACCAGATACCGGTGGGTGCGGGTGCAGCCCTTGAGAACCCGGACCCGGAGGCCCTTCTCACCCAGCCGCGCGTTCCAGCCGCGCACCCGCTCGGCAAGGTCTTTGCAGTCCTGCGTCTCATAACGGAAGAGCCCGGCGGCTTTCAGGCCTGCCAGCACCGGTGAGCACTGTTCGATCATCACGGTCTCAAAATTACGCTCCATGGCCGGTTTCCCTCCGTTGCCTAGTTTAAGAAAAGCATTCCCGCTGTGCATCCAGACTATGCAGAGCTTCATGGTTAGATTTATCTAACCGCAAGTTCAAAAAGAATGCGGTTCCTGTTGCGGACCGCTTTGTGGTTAGTTATTTCTAACGTGGCATTATCTTACCATAGCTTCGGAGAGGTGTCAAGGGTTTTTGAAAAGTTTTTCGTTTCCTCTTTTTGCGCCGCGCCCTCTTCCCCGCCTGCTGGGACGGGGATTTCATTGAAAAGTGTCGAAAAGCATGGTATAATGCTTTTATCGCTGGAAACAGCGAGGAAAAAGCGCTGCACATACGGCAGGCGGTTCGGCCTCTCACTTCCCAAAAGGGGGTGAGCTGATGCCTATTACTTTGACGTTTCATCTGTTTGGACTCACGTTCACACTGCGAATCAAAAAGTAAAACCGCCACCTCGGCCAAGGTGACGGTTTTCAGAAACCTAATTCCTTAAAAGAGGTCAACCGCTTGTCGCAGCGCCTTTTCTATTTGTAGTATAGTCAATTTCTTACGATTTGTCAAGAACGCAACTTTTCAGGAGTTCTTTATGTATTTTATTCCTTTTGAAACCGCCCGGCTGCGCCTGCGCCCGCAGGAAGCCAAAGATGCCGGTTTTGCACTCTGTATCTGGGGCGACCCTATTACCGGAAAATACCTGACCGATCCAGCACTGGACACCATCGACAATCTCAATGAGTATATGGAACTTCTGCGGCATCTGAATGACAGCGCTGACTGCTACTATGTCATCGCAGAGGATAAAGTCACCGGCCAAGCCATCGGCACCTGCTGCGCCGTCATTAAGGAAAACGGACGCTGCTGGGATATCGGGTACTGCATCCATCCTACTTGCTGGCGAAAGGGCTACGCCAAGGAAATGGTCGGTGCACTGGTCGATTTTGGCATCCAGAACGGCGTCAAGACATTTCTTGCCGATGTCGCCGCTGACAATGCCAGTTCCTGCGGTGTAATGTGCTCACTGGGCTTTGCTCCTTCCGAAAATGGAACCTTCCGCCGCAGCGGAACGAAAACAGAATACAAAAATCTGACCTTCAGAAAAGACCTATGAATATGACTTCTCTCACCCAGACCATCGCCTCCCTGCTGGAGGCCTACCCGGAGCGGCCCGTGCTCATCGCGCTGGACGGCCGCTGCGGCAGCGGCAAAACGACGCTGGCGGCACAGCTGGCAGAACAGTTTCCGGGCAGCGCCGTCTTCCATACCGACGACTACTATCTTCCCCCGGCACAGCGCATCCCAAACTGGGCCGAAACGCCCTGCGCCAATATGGACCTGACCCGCCTGCGGGAAGAAGTGCTCGTTCCGGCGCAGGCCGGGGCCGCGGTGCACTGCCGGGCGTACGCCTGCCGGGAGGGTGCCTATCTGCCGGAGCAGTGTGTGCTGCCCGCACCGCTCTATATACTGGAGGGCAGCTACAGCCACCACCCGATTCTTGCAGGCTTTTATGACCTCAAAGTGTTCGTCACCTGTTCCAAAGAAGAGCAGGCCCGCCGTTTGCAGGCGCGGGAAGGCGAACGCTACGAAAACTTTGTCCGTCGGTGGATCCCTCTGGAAGAGGCCTACTTTGCGCAGTGCCACATCGAAGCGCTGGCTGACCTCCTCTGGGATACTACAAATTTATGAAGTTTTTGAAAATTTGCGGCGATTTTTCCCGCCAACTTGTGGGAATTATGATATAGTTATATTGGAATAAAATTGGAATAAACTTGATTTTCCAAGGCAAGGAGAAGCATTATGGAACACTTCGTGGAATTTGAAAATGTTTCCAAATACTACCAGACAGGCAGTGTCCGCATCGCCGCAGCGGACCGCCTGAATTTTTACGTGGACAAGGGCGAGTTCTGCATCATCGTCGGGCCGTCCGGTGCAGGCAAGACCACCCTGCTGAACATCCTCGGCGGCATGGACACCTGCGACGAGGGCCACGTCTGGCTCGACGGGCAGGATGTCAGTCGGTTCTCCGAGAAAGAGCTGACCCAATACCGGCGGTATGACGTCGGATTCGTCTTCCAGTTCTACAACCTCGTGCAGAACCTGACGGCGCTGGAAAACGTAGAACTGGCCAGCGAGATCTGCCGCGACCCGCTGGACCCCAAAGCCACGCTGGAAAGCGTCGGCCTCGGCGAGCGGCTGAACAACTTCCCGGCCCAGCTTTCGGGCGGCGAACAGCAGCGCGTCTCCATTGCGCGCGCCCTCGCCAAAAATCCGAAGCTTCTGCTCTGCGATGAGCCGACCGGTGCGCTGGACTACAAGACCGGCAAACAGGTGCTGGCCCTGCTGCAGCGCACCTGCCGCGAGACGGGCCGCACCGTCATCGTCATCACCCACAACACAGCCCTGACGGCCATGGCCGACCGCATCATTCAGGTGAAGAGCGGGCAGATCCTGTCCAACCAGGTCAACGAGCACCCTGTGCCCGTGGAACAGATCGAGTGGTGATTCTTGTGCAGAAAAGTTATCGAAAAAACATCCTCCGGGATCTCAGGGGCAACCTGAGCCGGTTTTTGTCCCTGTTCGGCATCGTGGCGCTGGGCGTGATGATCCTGACGGGCCTTGCCAGCTTTGCGCCCAGTATGCGAATCGCCGGGCAGAAATATTACGTACAGCAGAACGTATTCGACCTTCGCGTCCTCTCCACCCTCGGCCTTTCCGAGGACGACATCGACGCCATTGCCGCGACCGAGGGCGTCACAGCGGTCCAGCCGGTGAAGTATCTGGACGCCGAGGGCCGCTGGTCCAGCACCGACCAGCCCGCTGTCCTGCGCATCCAGCAGCTCCCGGCAGACCCCGATGCCGACACGGCCGAGAATATGAACCGCCCGCTGCTGCTGGCAGGACGGATGCCCGAAGCTGCCGACGAATGCGTCGTGCATGTCATGGGCCACGGGGAAGAGATCCCCATCGGCACCACGCTGACCCTGCCGGACGGCACCGACGGCCTCGCCCGCACCTCTTATACCGTGGTGGGGCAGGTGCAGGACCCGTTGCATTTTTCCTCCGACCAGGAGACTTCCACCGCCGGCGACGGCGTTCTGGACGCCATCGTCTACGTCTCGGACGGTCAGCTGACTGCCGATTATTACACCGTCTGTTATATCAAGGCCGAAAACGCCGATCAGTATGACAATTATTCCGATGAATACCAGGCAGCCGTGGACGCCGTCGCCGACCGGCTGACCGCCATCAGCGGCGCACAGTGCACCACCCGCCGGGAAGCCCTCATCGACGACGCCACTGCCAAACTGGCCGATGCCAAGCAGACCTACGACGAGCAGAAAGCAGAGGCCGAACGCCAGTTTGCACAGGCCGAGCAGAAGCTCGACGAGGCCGAAGCCCAGCTCACCGCCGCCAAAGCGCAGCTGGAGCAGGGCGAAGCAGAGTACACCTCCGGCAAAGCGCAGCTGGCCCAGCAGAAAGCCGCCCTGCCCGACACCATGCAGAGCGGTGCGGACAAGGTGCTGGACGGCGAGGAGCAGATCCTGGAATTTGAAGATCAGCTCCAGCAGATCGAACTTCTGGTCAACCTGAAGCAGGTGGCCGACCCGCTGCTGACCTATGCCGAGGCCGCACTCCACAACGCGCAGAAAGCGCTCGACGAGGCCGAACCCGCCGACGAAGAATACACTGAGCTACGGGATGCCCTCGCCAAGGCACAGGCCGCCTACGACAGCATCTACGCCCAGCTCAACGGCTACCAGCAGCAGCTGGACGAGGGCAAGCGGCAGATGTATGCCCAGGGGCTCCTCTCCTCGCCCAGCCTTTCCAATACGGAACTCGTCACCGAGGCCAAAGCCGCTCTGCGGAAGATGAAGCTGGAACTGATGCAGGGCCAGCTGGGGCTTTCCACCGGCACTGCCTCTGCCTATTCCGCCTTTGCTGCCGCCGAACAGCAGCTCGCCGATGCCCGCACCCGGCTGGATGACGGCTGGGCCGAATACGATACCGGCAAAGAGCAGCTGGACGCCTCCCGCACCGAATACGCAACGCAGAAAGCCGAGGCGGAGCAGAAGCTTGCGGACGGCCAGAAGCAGATCGACGATGCCGAAGAGCAGATCTCGGACATCCAGAACGGCGAGTGGTACGTCCTCAACCGGAACAGCACCATGAGCTTCGTCACCTTTGAGCAGTATGCCGACCGGATGGACGCCATCGCACGGGTCTTCCCCGTGTTCTTCTTCCTGGTGGCGGCACTGGTGGCCTCCACCACCATGACCCGCATGGTGGACGAGAACCGCCTGCAGATGGGCACCCTGAAAGCGCTGGGCTACTCCAACACCGCCATTGCGGGCAAGTACCTGTTCTACGGCCTGGCCTCCAGCATCCTGGGCAGCATCCTGGGCATGGCGGTGGGCTTCGTCGTCTTCCCCACCATCATCTGGCAGGCCTATCAGACCATGGTGTTCCGCCTGCCCACCTTCACCCTGCAATTCTACCCCGGCATGGCCGTGGGAAGCGTCCTGCTCAGTGCGGCCGTCATCGGCATCACCACCTGGGAGGCCTGCCGCGCCAGCCTGCGCGAGAAGACCGCCGCCCTGCTCCTGCCCCGCGCACCGGTGGCCGGCAAGCGCATCCTCCTCGAATACATCACCCCGCTGTGGAGGCACATGAGCTTTTCCCAGAAGACCACGGCTCGCAACCTGTTCCGGTATAAGAAGCGCTTCTTCATGACCGTGCTGGGCGTGGCGGGCTGCACGGCCCTGCTGCTCATCGGCTTTGGCATCCAGGATTCCATCCTGCCCATGCTCAACCGCCAGACCACCGAGCTGAACCACAGCGACCTGACCATCTCGTACAGCGACGTCCGAGCCTTTTCCGTGGAACACGGTCTGGGCGATGTGCTGGATTCCAGCGCCGATGTAACCAGCTGGGGCCGTTTCTACAATAAGAGCGTGACCATCTACAATGCCAGCGGCGACAAGCAGACCGTAAGCATCGTGACGGCAGAAGACGAGAGCCAGATGACCGCATATTTCACCTTCCGCACCCGGCAGGGGCACAAGGCCATCCCCTTTGACGACAGCAGTGCCATCCTGACCGAGAAGACCGCCGAGAGCCTGGACCTTGCGGTGGGCGACACCTTTGAGGTAGAGACCAGCGACGGCAGCCGCAAAACGTTGACCCTGACCGGCATCACCGAGAACTACGTCTTCACCCGGCTGTACCTCTCGCAGGCGCAGCTCCGGACGCTGACGGGCGGCACCCTGCCGGAGTGGAACACCGTTTACGGCCAGACCGACTGCCCCACCTCGGACGACCGCAACACCCTGCGCACCGACCTGCTGGCCTGCAATTACGTCAGCGGCGTCTCCTTCATGGAGGACACGACCGAAATGTTCGACAACCTCATCGGCTGCCTGAACTATGTGGTCATCCTGATCATCGTCTGTGCCGCTGCGCTGGCCGCCGTGGTGCTCTACAACCTCATCAGCGTGAACCTTGGCGAGCGCAAAAAGGAGCTGGCCACCATCAAGGTGCTGGGCTTCTTCGACAACGAGGTCTACCGCTACATCTTCCGCGAGATCGACCTGCTGGCCCTCATCGGGTCGCTGGTGGGCCTTGCGCTGGGTGTGCCACTGCATCAGTTCATCGTCCGCACCGTGGAAATGGACCAGATGATGTTCATCCGCTCCATCGCGCCCCGCAGCTACCTGTTCAGCGTAGCCCTCACCCTCTTCTTCACCGTCGTCGTCTGCCGCCTCATGCGCCGCCATGTCCGGAACATCAGCATGGTCGAAAGCATGAAAGCACCAGAATGATCTTCCCACTTGCATCTCCTATTGAATCGGAGTATAATAGAATCAGAAAATGGAAAGGAGCAATCCCATGCAGCGTACCTTTATCATCCTTCCAGAATTTGACAAGAACTGGAAAAGCATGGGCCTTTCTGATGAAGATCTGCGCCGTTTGGAAAACCTGATCCTGCAAGACCCGGAAGCCGGTGCATTGATGCAGGGCACCGGCGGACTGCGCAAACTTCGCTTTGCTTTCGAAAATCGTGGAAAAAGCGGAAGTGCGCGGGTCTGCTACGTTGATTTCGTCCTTCGGGAAACGGTCTTTCTGATCACCGCCTATCCCAAAAACGAAAAAGAAAATCTCAGCAAAGCGGAACGAAACAACATCCGCAAAGTCATCGAATGCCTGGAACACACCGTAAGGAGTTGATTGGATGAACGTATACGAAAGCATTCTTCAGGGATTGAATGAAGCCGTCGCATATACAAAGGGGACCTGCAAAGAAGTGCGCGTCCACAAAATCAGCGTGGAGCCTGTGCCGCATTTCAATGCTTCGGATATCAGGAGCATCCGGATGGACCTCGGCATGACACAGGTCATTTTCGCCTCTGTGATGGGCGTTTCCCCCAAGACTGTGGAAGCATGGGAACAGGGCATCAACACCCCAAATGGTCCCTCCTGCCGTTTGCTTGGTCTCTACCGGGCAGATCCTTCCAGCGCAAGGCAGCTGGTTCTGGAATCTTAAATCTCTGAAACCAAAAGACGACCCGCCGGTCGATCGTTTTTACGATTCCGGCGGGTCGTCTTCTTGTTGCTTGTCAGGTTCTTGCCAGCACCGGCAGCGCGGCGATCTCATCCTGCAGCTCTCTGGCCTGGGTCTTTGTGAGCTTTTTGCAGGAGACCATCCGGTCCAGCACCACCTGCGAGCGCTTGAGCGCCAGCTCCGGGCTGGAATGGGGCGAGTAGGCGGACGGCGCATTGGGCAGGCCCGCCAGCAGGACGCATTCGGCGGAGGTCAGCTCCGCAGGCGTCTTGCCGAAGTAGCCTTCCGCCGCCTCGGCGATGCCGTAGCATCCGCTGCCGAAATAGATCGTATTCACGTACATCTCAAAGATCTGCTGCTTGGAGCAGTGCTTTTCGATGTCCAGCGCCGCGAAAAGTTCCGCCGCCTTGCGGGCAAAGCGCTTTTCCTGCGTGAAGTAGATATTCTTTGCCAGCTGCTGGGTCAGGGTGCTGCCGCCTTCGGCCAGCGAGCGGGTCCGCAGGTCTGTCCACAGCGCCCGGACGATGGCCACCGGGTCCACGCCGTGGTGCAGCTCGAACCGGCTGTCCTCCACGGCGATGACGGCGTCGATATAGGTCTGGGGGATGGCATCGCAGGTGGTGAATCCGGGGCGGGCCGAGAGGGTCTCGTACAGCTGCGCCGCCGGGAGTTCGGGCTGGGTGGCACGGTAGAGTTTCCAGCCCTGTACCCCCAGCACAGTCCCCGCCGCAGCCAGCACCAGCAGTGCCAGCAGCAGCGCCCAGCACAGCAGCCGTTTGAGGAGATCCTTCAGTGTCCGCATCGCGTTCGCTCCTTTCACCTTCTGAATGGTATTATCCTACCCGATTTCACCGTTCTTTTCAAGCAGATTTTGTGAACATTCCGCCGCAGAACGCTCAGGCCCGGACATCGCATCTGCGCAGCAGAAGATGTGCCAGCAGAAAGAACACCGCCAGCCACCCCAGACAGCTGGCTGCAAACAGCCCGTAGCTGCCAGCCAGAGCATCCGCACTTCTGTTGGAGTTCATAC
>OGHY01001697.1_pt1 | contig 9913 bp, 7 predicted proteins | sample 1571541 | NCBI WGS metagenome assembly OGHY01 (sample SAMEA2581943, study PRJEB24529) | metagenome | biome: Human gut stool | place: China | collected 2011
GCGCGACGTGCGGACGGAGGGCGCGACGCTCGTGATCGACGCGCGGAGCAAACGTCCCGGCGAGGGCGGCAATCCTGTGCGTTTCCCCAACGTCGTGACGGCGTCGGAAGCGACCGTCGGACTGGTCGACCGCCGCTGGACGGAGTACGGGCTGGGCGCTTTCGTGGAATCGCCCTCGCGGCGTTACCGCCGCCTGCTGCTCTCCGGCGGTGCGCAGTGGTAGGTTCCGGCCTTTGCCGGAGGGTATGTAAATAGTCTCTGCATATGGGAAAGTTTTTTACAGAACGTGAGATTCGGGCCGTGGCGGTTTTTCTGCCGCTGGCCGGACTGCTGGTGCTGGGCCTCCTCCTCGTGCGTCCGAAAGCCGATCCCGCGGCGGCCCTGCGGGCCGAAGCCGAAATGGAGGAGCGGGCCGATACGGTCGTCATGCGGCCGTTCGATCCGAACACCGTGGATTACGACGGCCTGCGGCGGCTGGGGCTTACGAAACACGAAGCCGTGAGCCTGCTGAAATACCGCGCCGCAGGCAAGATTTTCCGTATTCCCGAAGATGTGACGCTCTGTTACGGCATCAGCGATTCGCTCTTTTACCGGCTGGAACCTTACATACGCATCGGACGCAAGTATGCCATCGCTCCGCAGGAGTACCGCACGGGGCGCGTCGTCTCCGAGCCGATGCCGCCTGCGCCGTTCCGCATCGACACGGTGAGCGCGCGTTACCTGCGGGCCATCGGCGCATTGTCGAAACGGCAGGCCGAAGCCTTTGTCCGATGGCGCGACCTGAGCGGCATTTACGACATGGAGGAGCTGCGGGCGTGCTATGTGGTGAGCGATTCGGTTGCATCGGCGCTCGAACCTTACGTCATCTTCCCCGAACGCAAAGCGGAACCGATCGACGTTCCCGTCGAGATCAACACAGCCGATTCTGCCGCGCTGAGGAGCGTGGCGGGCATCGGCGAGAGGACCGTCGTCTCGATTATCGGCTACCGCGACCGGCTCGGCGGATTCCTCCGCGTGGAGCAACTCGCAGAGGTTCCGGGAGTCACGGAACGCAATTATGAGAAAATTTTGAAACAAATTTACTGCGATAGTTGTGAAATTCGGAAAATTGATATTAACTTTGCAACCCCGAAAGAGTTGGGACGGCATCCGTACATTCCGCCGCAGACCCTTCGGAAATTACTTAAACGAAGACAGTTGAAAGGAGGTTGGAGTACCGCTGAGGAATTGATCGAAGACGACATAATGACCCGCGAGGAGGCAGCACGGCTGGTTCCCTATCTGCGGTTCGGCGCCCGAAGCGGACCTGACGACGAGTAGACGAAGCGACATTGCAAGGGAAAAGGTATCGGAAGATATGCGTCCCGGAGGATTTTAAGTAAACGAAAGAATTAAAAAACAATAAAAAGTAGAATATTATGATTATCATGCCGGTAAAAGAGGGCGAAAACATCGAGCGCGCCCTGAAGAAGTTCAAACGTAAATACGAGCGCACGGGCGTCCTGAAGGAGTTGCGCCGCCGCCAGTACTTCACCAAGCCTTCGATCGCGAAGCGCGTGGCGAAGCAGCACGCCATTTACGTGGAGAATATGTACCGCGACGAGGACTAGTCCTCCGGTGTTCTGCACCATATACGCCCCGGCCCGAAAGGCCGGGGATTTTTTGTGCAGTTCCCGGTGGGTCGGATCGGTCCGTCGGGTATTGTTTGCGACGAATTTGGGGATTGAATTTCTGTTTGTCAGATGCAAACTATATTTTTTAGTTTAAAAACTATGTAAAATAGTTGGATGTGAATTTTTTTTAGTTACCTTTGCTGGCGGACACCGGGATATACTCGTTTGCCCGGTTTTAAAAACAACCGACGCTATGGAAAAACTGACACGCAGGGAAGAGGAACTGATGCGCTGTTTCTGGGAACACGGCCCGCTGTTCGTGCGGGAACTGGTCGCGCTGGCCGCCGAGCCTAAACCCCATTTCAATACGCTCTCGACGATGGTCCGCGCTCTCGAAGCCAAGGGCTATGTCGGTCACAAGACCTTCGGAAGCACCTATCAGTATTATCCGGTGGTGACCGAAGAGGAGTTTTCCCGCCGCACGCTTGGCGGTGTCATCAGCAAGTATTTCGAGAATTCCTATCTTGGGGCGGTTTCCGCGCTGGTCGAGGAGGAGAAGATTTCGGTCGAGGACCTTCGAGAGCTGATCGACCGCATCGAAAATCAAAACCGCCGGTAGCCATGTACGCCCTGATGATCTACAGCCTGAAGGTCGGCGCCTGTCTGGCGGTGTTTTACCTCTTTTTCAAACTGCTGCTGAGCCGCGAGACCTTCCACCGCCTGAACCGTATCGTGGTGCTGGCGGCTATGGTGCTGTCGTTTATACTGCCGTTCTGCGTCATTACGATCTACCGTGAACTGCCTGCCGCACCGGAGATGCCAGCTGCGGAGCAGCTCTTCGAGGCGCCTGCCGAACCGCAGCCCGAACCGTTTCCGTGGGATAAGGCCGCGGCCCTTGTTTTTCTGACCGGAGCGGGGGCGACGCTGCTCTGGACGTTCGGATCGGTTTTCGGCGTGATCCGCATGATCCGCCGGGGACGTCGTGAACGTCTGGCCGACGGAACGGTGCTGGTGCGTATCGGCCGCTCGGTGACGCCTTTCAGCTGGTATCGTTATATCGTATTGTCAGAGAAGGATTTGGCCGAAAACGGCGACGCGATCGTCCTGCACGAAAAGGCTCATCTGCGTTTGCGCCATTCGGTCGATCTGCTGCTCACCGATCTCGCGGGCTGCCTCCAGTGGTTCAATCCCGCGATGTGGCTGCTTCGCCGCGAACTGCGGGCCATTCACGAATACGAAGCCGACGAGGCTGTCCTCGACAGCGGCGTCGATGCGAAACATTATCAACTATTATTAATAAGGAAAGCTGCCGGCGGGAGGTGGTACTCAGTCGCCAACAGCTTTAATCACAGTAAACTTAAAAACCGTATTACCATGATGTTACGTAAAAGATCGTCGCGGTGGGCCGTAGCCAGAGTGCTTTTCGTGCTGCCGCTTGCGGGACTCGCCCTCGGAGCCTTCGCCCGCACCGCCTATGTTTTTCCTGATGACAAAGGTAAAAAAGAAAATGTTACGATTCTCATTCGGAACGCAAAAATCGACCCTTCGGACGGAAAATCCGGCAATCCGCTGATTCTGGTGGACGGCCGCGAAGTGAAATCGATCGATTCGCTTTCCGCCGACCGGATCGCTTCGGTCTCGGTGCTCAAGGATTCCGCGTCGAAAGCTTCGTACGGCGAAAAGGGCCGGGACGGCGTGATTATCGTCACGACGAAGGAGGACGGTGCCGACTCGCAGATGCAGACGTTCACGTACGGCGGCCACAGCAGTTCGACTGCCGTCGTGGTGCGCGGAGCCGGGACGGAGGCTGATTCCCTTGCGGGGAGAGTGCGTACGATGACCTACAGGATCGACGGCAGGCGCGACTCGCTCGGCGGAGACATGGTCTGGAAAATAAACGGGCGGGACGTCGATGCCGGCGACTTGGAAGAGTTGTCCGGAAACGTCCGGTCGATCCGCATTACCAAGGACGCCGCCGTGCAGGGGGAAGACTCCGCTGCACCGGAGGGGATGATTCGCATTATGACCGGACAGACGATGCAGGCTGCGGACGCCGGCCTGAAAGCCGCCGAAGCGGGGATGCAGGCCGCCCGTGCCGGGCTTGATGCGGCACGCCGGTATATGTCGGCCGAGGAGTGGAAGCAGGCGCAGAAACAGCTCGAAGCGGCGCAGAAGCAGCTGGACGAAGCCCGCGCGCAGGCAAAGTCGGAAATCTCCTTCTCCGAGGCGATCGCAGTCGATATGCAGGACTCCTCCGCCGATACTGCTGACGGCGGGGCGGTCGTCGCGGGTGCGGTCGGCGGGACGGCGTCGGAAACGCCGTCTTATTGGCGCATTACGACCGGCGAAGGCACGACGCGCGTGGATCATTCGAAAACGGAGTCGGGCAAAACGGTCTTTACGGGCCGCGTCACGCTGCACAATCCTTCGGAGATACCGGATAACTACGTGATTTTCATTAACGGCGAGCAAGCGTCCAAAGCGGACGTGCTTCGGCTCGCACCCCAGAAAATCAAGCGTATGGAGGTGTTGCGGGGCAAGGAGGCCGCCAAGGAATACGGCGCCGGCAGCGAGGGCGTAATCAAGATTACGACGCGCAGATAGCCGCAGGTAACCGCAGACAGCCGGAGGGGGACGGATTGCCGGGTTGAGACGATAAAATCCGTTGCCGTCCGGTTGTATACGACGAAAACCAACCGCCATAAGCATAAAAAGTTCGCGCCCGGAACGGTTTTGCCGTTCCGGGTTTTTTCGGCGTGCGGGCAATGCAGGCCCGAAACTTGCGGAAATCGCCCGTGACAAGTTGTCCTTGCCTGCGTAAATTCCGGTTGGCGGCAGTCTCGGCGGGCGTCGGCGCGGTGAATTTTCAGCCCGGCCGCCGTCGGTTTTGCCGGGACGACGCCTTCCCTGCGGAGAACCGTTCCGGGCGAAACCGAAAAATTTGGTTCTGCGCCCGGCTTGCGCTATCTTTGCAAGGGAAACACAAAACAGAAGCTATGAAACGCCTGCTATTTTTTCTTACAGTCGTAACGCTCGTCTCGTGCGGCCGGTCGTTCGAAAAACGTACGGCCAAATATGCCGAAGTGGGGGAGATGAGCGACAACCGCGCGGCCGTGCTCGATATCAACGAGGGCGTAGGCCGCTGGGGCTATGTCGATGGAACGGGGCGGCTGGCGATCGAATGCCGCTATGCCGACGCCCGCCGATTTGCCGACGGACTGGCCGCGGTGCAGGTCCCCGAAGGAGCTTGGGGATATATCGACACCGTGGGACGGCTCGTGATCGCTCCGCAGTTCGTGCTTGCCGAACCGTTTGAGGACGGCATGGCGTGGGTGCAGGCCGCGGGCGAGCTTTGGGGCCGCGTCGATAAGTCGGGGAAGATGGTTATTCCCTGCCTGTACTCCGAAATCGGCGAGCCGGACGAGCGGGGCTGGATGCGCGTGCTGCGCGACGGCAAGTGGGGCTATCTGCGCGAAAACGGCGAAGTGGTCGTGCCGTGCGACTACAACCTGATCGGCGAGCCTAACGCATACGGGCTGATTCCCGTGACGAGCGGCGGCAAGCACGGCTTCTTGGACGCCGACGGCCGCGAAGTGCTTCCCTGCTTCTTCACCTACATTTCCGATTTCAAGGACGGCTATGCCCGGACCAACTACGGAGGCAGCATGATGCTGCGCGACGAGCCTTACGGCGGGCAGTGGGGACTGATCGACACGCTGGGCCGCGAGACGATTCCGTGCCGGTACTACTACCTCGATACGCCGGGCGAAGGACTTGCGGCCTTTATGCTCGAACAGTTCGGCAATTTCGGCTATGTGGACGTAAAGGGCAATGTGGCGATTTCGCCCCGTTTCGCCGTGGCGAAGCCCTTTTCGGGCGGTGTTGCCGTGGTGAGCTACAACAATGTCAATTACGGACTTGTGGACCGCAACGGCAATGAAGTCAGTTCGTTCCGCTATAAACGCATCGGGGAGTTCCACGACGGTCTGGCGCCGTTCAATACCAACCTTTACGGCATGAATTTTCAGGGGATGGAGCCGCGCTGCGGGTATATCGACACCGAAGGGCGCGAAGTGCTTCCCGCCAAGTGGGACGATGCCGGCGAGTTCAGCGAGATGCGCGCCCCGGTGATGCGTTTCGGCGTCAATTCCGAGGATTTCTATGACGCCCGCTGGGGTTATATCGCCACGAACGGGCAGCTCGTCGTGCCTTTCAAATACCACGAGGCATATCCTTTCAGCTGCGGTCTGGCCCGCGTTTTCGTCAAGGGGCTGGGGTACGGCTATATCAACCGCAAGGGCGAAGAGGTCGTTCCCTGCAAGTATCAGGAAGCCGAAGATTTCCACGACTTTACGGCGAAAGTGAAACAGTACGACCGGGTGATGACGATCGACGACAAGGGGCAGATCGTCGAAGGACAATAGAAAAACGGAGGGCTCGAACCTCCGTTTTTTTGTTTGCTGTCCGGTCCGCCGGCTTATTTGAATCCCACGATTTCGGGCCGGGTCGGGCGGTAGCGGTATTGTTCGATGCGGGTCTGGTTCGACACGCGGACATATTCGCTCTCGACCAGTCCGCGTTTGCCGAAGGCGAGTCCCAGCCGTATCTGGACCGTGTTGAAAATCAGCCGTTCGTTTTTGATACGCACGCCGAAACCGAACGAGGTGAAGAAGTCGTTTTTGAAGATGTTGGGTGAATAGCCGATCAGTCCGAAGTCGGCGAATCCGAACAGGGCGATACGGAAGCCGAGGGGCTGATAGGGCGTGAAAAATACGGTCTCCGTGTTGAGGACCATGCGGTTGGTGCCGGTGACATGCTCCTTGAGCGCCTGCAGTCCGTTTATGCGGGTCATGCGGATTATTTCGTCGCTGCCCGTGCCGCGGTTCCAGCCCTGCGTATAGTTGAAGGCCAGAAACTGGCGGATGCGGCTGCGTTTGAACATGAACAGGTTCGAGAACCACTTCAGGTCCACGTCCACCGCACTATGGCGCCACATGCCGGTTGCGAGGTCGATATAGCTTCCCAGCGTGATACTTCCCATGACATAGCCTACCGAGCGGAATCCGCCGGTCGTATAGGTCATGCCCAGATACATTTCGTCGTTGAATTCGCCCCACGAGTATCCGCCGACCAGCTCGGCCTTGTAACCCGTCGCAAGGTACTCCCTTGTGCCGAATCCGTAGATCATGTTGGCCGAATAGAACTTCTCACGGTAGAGACCGGCCCCGAAGAGCATGGCGTCGTAGTCGTGCAGCGCGGGGTTGTGGTTGGGGGCGACCAGCGGCCGCCGGCTGAAACGGGCGTAGCTGTAGCGTCCCGTGAAATATACGCTCGAATTGATGGAGCGGATATAGCGCGACTTGCCGCCCCATGCGTCCAGATTGCGGACCTTGATGAGCAGCGAAGTGTCGAGGTCGATCATGTAGCGCTTCGACTTGACGTCGCTGTACGTAAGGCCGATTTCATAGTCCGTCGGACGTATGAACTCCTTGCGCAGCCCCATGTTCAGCTCCGAGTTGTAGAAGTCGCGTCCGGCCGAAAAATCCGCCGTGTAGAAACTTCCCAGAACGTTGGGGATTTCGTATTCGACGATGTTGCCGCCGTATGAGAAGTCTTTGCGGCTGAAGTTGGTGTTGAACTTCAGGGTGTTGCCCCAGCCGAAAATGTTGGCGTCCGACAGTCCGACCATCGTGCGGCCCTCGCCGTGGATGGCGCCGTCGACGCTGATCGTCCAGCTGTCACGGGTGCATATGACCATATTGACGCGTGTCGAATCCAGCGAGTCGGGCAGCAGGGTGATATCGACGTCGGAGATGTAGGGCCGCGAGCGGAGCAGTTGCTTGTTGCGCACGATCAGCTGCGGGTCGATCTTGTCGCCCGGCTTGAAGAGCAGGTCGCGGCGGATGACCCGGTCGCGTGTCAGCATGTGTATCTTGTTGCCCGTGCGTTCGAGCCAGTTGCCGTCGGAATCGAAGGGATGCCGGCGTTCGATGGTGATGTCGCCCACCGTTTTTCCCGCATAGGGTTCCAGCAGACGGCTTTCGTCCAGTACGCGGCCGCTGAATGTGGTGTCCAGCACGGGCTTTACGAAAAGCATTCTGTAGAGCATGCGTGGCACGGCGCGGCGGTTGGTCTTGGACTGGATGCTGTCATACAGCCTCTGATTGCGCTCGGAGGTGGCGGTGTTCAGGCTGTCTGGCTTGAACCCGTCGGGCGAGTTTATGTTGGGCGAAGTTATTTCGGGACCGCGCATGCCGGGACCGGCCGTTCGGGCGAAACAAACGCTCACTGCCGCGAGGACGGTTAGTACGAGTATGCAGATCCGGCGATACATGTCATCAAAGATAACGTAATTTTTCGGCAAAACGTATAAAAAAGCGCTTCCCCGAAACGGGAAAAGACGGCCGTGACGGTCGTCTTTTCCTCAATATACACTCTCTGCGGATGTTATCTCCGGGCATGGTCTGTGATTTTTCCGCCTTCCGGAATCGTACCGGGGCCGTGACGCCGCGTCGGAGTCCGTCTGCGCGCCCTTCCGGTTCTACCTGCGTCCCTCCTTGGCCTCGATACACTCGGTGGCGTGGGGCACTTTCATCAGGCGCTCCTTGGGAATGAGCTTGCCCGTGGTTTTACAGATGCCGTAAGTCTTATTCTCAATACGCACGAGCGCCATTTCCAGATTGCGTATGAACTTCATCTGGTGTGCTGCCAAGCGTCCGCTCTCCTCTTTCGAGAGAGTCGCCGCGCCCTCTTCGAGGACCTTGAACGTCGGCGAGGTATCTTCCGTGTCGTTGTCTGCCGTGTGGGTGATAGTGGCGCGCAGCAGCTCGTAATCCGCACGCGCGTTCTCCAGCTTCTTCAGGATAAGCTGCTTGAACTCTTCGAGTTCGGCGTCGCTGTATCTCGTTCTTTCGTCTGCCATAGTCGTCTTCTCCTTAATTAGGTTTTATGTAAAATTAACTATTTTTTTCGGAAATACCAAATTTTACATCTCATTATACGATTCCGTCCGGACATACCCGCGCATCGTGCTCAGCATGAAACGCTTGCCGTTCCAAATTCACCGAAAAAGGGACTCGGAGACGTTCCGGACGGGCTAAATCCGCGTTACGGCGATCCGTACCGGCTCGTCCTCGACATCCGAATCGACGATCACTCCGCCCGCAGGTTGTGCCGCGGCCTTGACCTCGACGGCCAGCGTCTGCGATGCGATGTAACCGGCGTATTTGGCGACTGCGTCGGCCACAAGCTCCTTCTGCTCGATCTCGACCCGGATCTTGTCCGTCACTTCGAATCCCGAATCCTTGCGGATATTCTGGATGCGGTTTATCAACTCGCGTGCCACGCCTTCCGCGCGCAGTTCCTCCGTTACGGTGATGTCGAGCGCCACGGTCAGCTTGCCTTCCGACGCCACGAGCCAGCCCGGCATGTCCTCCGAGGTGATCTCGAAATCGGCGGGGGTTACGGCGATCTTCTCGGCGCCGAGGTCGAGGATCGTCTCCGGAGCGGTTTCGATTTCGGCGATCCGCTCCTGCGTGAACTCCGCGGTCATGGCGGCGATCTGTTTCATGTATTTGCCGTAGCGCGGTCCCAGCGTCTTGAAGTTGGGCTTGATGCGCTTGGTGATGATGCCCGCCGTGTTCTCGATCAGCTCGATCTCCTTGACATTCACCTCGTTCATGATGAGCGTCTTTACGGCGGCGATATGCTGCGCCATTGTCGGGTCGAGTACCGGAATCAGTATTTTGGTCAGCGGCTGGCGCACCTTGATCGAGACTTTGCGGCGCAGCGCCAGCACCATCGACGATACGCGCTGGGCCAGCGACATCATCTCTTCCAGATCGGCGTCGATCAGCTTCCCCTCGGCCTTCGGGAAGGTCGAGAGGTGTACCGATTCGTCCGTATGGCGGCCGCTTACGGCGTTCAGGTCGCAGAAAATGCGGTCCGAGATGAACGGTGCGAACGGTGCTGCGAGCATCGAGACGGTCTCCAGACAGGTGTAAAGCGTCTGATAAGCCGCCAGTTTGTCTTCGCTCATGCCGCCGCCCCAGAAACGCTTGCGGTTGAGGCGTACGTACCAGTTCGAGAGGTTTTCGCCCACGAACTCCTGAATGGCGCGCGCCGCAGGCGTCGGGTCGTAATCTTCGAGCGAGCGAGTCACCTCCCTTACCAGCGTGTTGAGCAGCGAGATGATCCAGCGGTCGATCTCCGGACGCTTCTCCACGGGAACCTCCGGCTCCCGGCCCGTAAATCCGTCCACGTTGGCGTAGAGGGCGAAGAACGAATAGGGATTGTAGAGC
>OGHY01001727.1_pt1 | contig 9812 bp, 9 predicted proteins | sample 1571541 | NCBI WGS metagenome assembly OGHY01 (sample SAMEA2581943, study PRJEB24529) | metagenome | biome: Human gut stool | place: China | collected 2011
CGAATCAATGTATAATCTGTAAATTGAAGTATGAAATTGTACTTAGTGGTACATTTTCAATTTTCAATTTTCAATTTTCAATTATAATGAAGGTTATTGAGACTGAAATAGAAGGTGTTTTTATACTTGAACCGCGGGTGTTCGGTGATGATCGGGGATATTTCTTCGAAAGTTTTTCTTTAAAACATTTTGAAGAGAAGGTAAGTAAAACGGTGTTTGTGCAGGATAATGAATCTAAATCTAAATATGGTGTTTTACGGGGTTTGCATTATCAATTACCTCCATATACGCAGGCAAAACTGGTGAGAGTGGTGAAAGGTCGTGTTTTGGATGTTGCCGTGGATATTCGTAAAGGTTCACCGACTTTCGGGAAGTATGTTGCCGTGGAGCTGAGTGAAGAGAATAAATTGCAATTTTTCTTACCTAAGGGGTTTGCGCATGGATTTGCGGTTTTGAGTGAGGAGGCGATATTTCAGTACAAGTGTGACGAGTATTATGCTCCGGATCATGAAGGTGCGATTTGTTACAATGATCCTGATTTAGGAATAGATTGGAGATTACCGTTAGAGGATATTATATTGTCGGAGAAGGATAAAAAGCATCCGAGGTTGCGGGATGCGGTATTGTTGTAAAAAGGAATTAAATGAAAAATTATTTATTTGGACCGAATGGATTAGCTACCAAGATTGTACACACGAGATACCTGAGTCGCTGGATCGTGATGGGAATTGACGTTGTGCTTTCAACTTTGGTAACGGTTTTTGCTTACTGGCTTATCCGGTTTGTCAGGGAAGAACTTGTTGTTTGGTCATGGGTTGCATATTTGGCATTATTGGCGGCGGTCATTAGTGCTTTGGCATTTGCCATATTACATGCTCATCGTGTCGTGATGCGTTTCACCACATTACGAGAAACTTGGCGTTTGGGGATAGCGATGGCTTTGAAAGTGATTATTCTTTACCCTTTGATTCATGTATTCTACCCACAGGTATCTAATGAAAGATTGATTTTAGGGGCTTTGTTGGACATGATGACGACTACCGTGGTGTTGGTTTCCGTGCGAGTGGTGTTAGTGAGCCTGTATGACTTTTTGAAAGTTCGTTTGCATGGAGAACAAAAGCGGGTGTTGATCTTCGGAATGGATGATTGTTCTGCCTCGCTCAGTACGGCAGTTTCTAACAGTTTCCTGCCATCTTACAAGGTAACCGGGTATTTGACTATCGGAAAAAGATATAAGCATTACCGGTTATCCGGTGAATCAGTATACTTTATCACGGGAGAAGAAGGATTTAACCGCTTGGTAAAGCGTTTACGGGTGGATGGAATCGTGTTCCCGAATTATCGGACCGCTCAGGAGGAACAAAAACGATTGGTGCATTATTGTCAGAAATTGGGGTTGGAAATGTTGGTACTGCCTTCCGTGGAGGAGATGAGTGACGGGCAGTTGCCGCGTCCGCAAATGAAGGAAATCCGTTTGGAGGAATTGCTTGGGCGTGACGAGATAAAGATTAACATGAAGGAGATTGCGGAAGGATTGGAAGGGAAAGTTGTCATGGTAACAGGTGCTGCTGGTTCTATCGGGAGTGAGTTATGTCGTCAATTGACACGTTTTAATATCAAGCAATTGATATTTCTGGATTCGGCTGAAACTCCAATGCATAATATCCAGTTGGAATTTACGGATAAGTTCCCGAATACTTCTTTTGTGCCTGTGATCGGGGACGTGAGATCTCTTGATCGAATGGATTTTGTGTTCCGTAATTATCATCCTCAAGTGGTATTCCATGCGGCAGCTTACAAGCACGTGCCCTTGATGGAATCGAATCCCTGTGAAGCCGTGCGGGTGAACGTGTTTGGGACGATGAATGTTGCGGATCATGCCGTGAAGTATGGAGTGGAGCGTTTTGTTATGGTTTCCACGGATAAGGCGGTTAACCCGACGAATATCATGGGGGCCTCCAAGCGCTTGGCCGAGATATATGTACAAAGTTTAAGTGTGGCCATTCGGGATGGTTTGCAAGTAGGAACTACTCGTTTTATTACTACTCGTTTTGGGAATGTTTTGGGATCGAATGGTTCGGTGATCCCTCGTTTCAAGAAACAGATTGAGGCGGGTGGTCCGATAACGGTTACTCACCCGGAAATAACTCGTTTTTTTATGACTATACCCGAGGCGTGTCAACTCGTTTTGCAGGCGGGAGCGTTGGGAAATGGCGGTGAAATATTCGTTTTTGATATGGGCAAAAGCGTCAAAATTATTATGCCGCTCCAAATTAGCCAGTGTATCTATCAGAAATTCACGTACAGCTTCAACTTTTGCCAGCCCTTCATAACAGCGTTCTTCATACAGATCGCGGCCATTAATGCAATGCATGGATGCCAGCACATAGTCAAAGGGATATTTCCCAGCCAAAGCTTCATCTGCAGCTGTTGTCTGCTTCTGCATTCCGATCTCGATTCCCAAAAGCACTTTGTCACTGCGATAAGGGGCAAACCGTTCAAAATATTCGTCTACATCAAACATAAATGCACTCGGATTCGTCGGGTAATCATCGTCCCAGTGCTCAGTGATAACGATGCCAATATTCTGCTGCTTTGCCGCAGCGACGGCCTCGGCAATTTTCATATGACTATCGCAGGAATAATCACAATGCATATGTGTGTCAAAAATCATATTCTGGCCATCCTTTCGTAGTTTATATTGTATCAAATAGGCTTGAAAAAGCAACTAGAAAAACTATTTAAAACTATTTTTCACAATATTTAACCGGTATTAAAAAACTCCTTAACAGAATTTTTTCTGTTAAGGAGTTTTTTATCAACGTTTTTTAAAATCAATCATTTTACCATTTAAATCAAATTCTGCGCTGTATGCTTCTCTGTCGCTCTCTGCGTCCATCATGACGGTCCAATCGCCTTTCCAAAAACGATACACTAACGATTCTTTGACTTTTACATCTTTTTTATCACTTACTTTTTCCTGGAAAGCTTTATACATCTCAGGAATTTTGTCCATATTTAATGCTTGCAAAGCGATCAGATTATCTTCCATATTACCGCTGCCGGTAATCTTTACAGCAGATGGGCCGCTCCAGCTCCCGTTGCGGTATTCATAATGATCGACATCTTCTTTGGTGCCTGGTTTAAGGATATTGATAGAAATAAAATTACCACCGTAATCTTTTCCTGAAACAATCGTAATATCCTGAAATACCTTAAGCTCCTGTCCTTTTAAACCATCTTTATTCTGCAGCTCGCCCATAATTTTCCCGATAGCGCCGGGCTCAGTGAAAACACTTTTACTGCTGCCACCACAGGCAGTCATGAGCATTGCAAAAATCAACATGGAAATAACTAACAATAATTTTTTCATTAGAATCGCTCCTTTAACCGAGTTCGTCTGAATATTTACAAATAACTGTTAAAGTTTCTCAATCATTTGTAAATATCATCAGATGGATAATTTGCAATTATTATAGCATACTTTTATCTGCACTTCAAAAATATTTCCGGTTCATAAACATTTGTGAAAATTTATAACGTGATATAAATAAAACTCTTTTGGACCGCTTATTAAAACCGTCCAAAAGAGTCTGCAAATCAAACGTTAAAACGAAATTCGACTACGTCGCCATCCTGCATCACGTATTCCTTACCTTCAAGCCGAACCAGCCCTTTATCGCGGGCAGCCGCTTTACTCCCGCACTCAACCAGATCATTATAGGAAACTATTTCCGCACGGATAAAGCCGCGTTCGAAATCTGTATGGATCTTGCCTGCTGCCTGCGGCGCTTTAGTTCCACGTACGATCGTCCAGGCACGTACTTCTATTTCGCCGGCAGTAATATAGGTCATCAGCCCTAAAAGTTTAAATCCGGCTTTGATCAGGCGGTCAAGCCCTGCTTCTTCTAATCCGGCCATCGCCAAAAATTCCTGCGCTTCTTCATCCGGCAGTTCGGCGATCTCCGATTCCATCTTCGCCGATACGGTAATCACTTCTGCACCCTCACCGGCCGCATACTTTATAACAGCCTGCACATGCGTATTGGCAGATGCGTCGGCAACTTCCTCTTCACTGACATTGGCTACATATAAAACAGGCTTCATAGTCAAAAGATGCAGTTCTTTCAAAAATTCCAGCTCATCTTCAGTCAGCCCCAGACGGCGTGCCGGCACTGCCTCGCTGAGTCCTGCCAAGACTTTATCCAGAACAGCCTTTTCGATTGGCACCTTTTTATCACCAGTCTTTAAAAGCTTCACCAGTCTTTCCTGGCGTTTTTCAACCGATTCCATATCTGCCAGGCACAGCTCTGTATTGATGATCTCAATGTCACGCAGAGGATCGATACTGCCCTCGACATGAGTGATATTTCCATCTTCAAAGCAACGTACGACCTGTGCAACGGCATCAACCTCACGGATATGCGCCAAAAATTTGTTACCCAGGCCTTCACCCTTAGACGCGCCTTTAACAAGCCCGGCTATATCTACAAAGCGCATTGCCGCAGGTACGATTTTTTTTGCTTTGACCATTTCTCCCAAAACAGACAAGCGTTTATCAGGCACATCAACAACACCTACATTAGGTTCTATAGTACAAAAAGGATAGTTGGCAGCCTCTGCTCCCGCTTTGGTAATAGCATTGAACAGGGTGCTTTTGCCGACATTAGGCAAACCGACTATCCCTACTTCTAAATTGGTACTCACTCTGATCGCTCCTCATCTATTAGTAATACTTTATTTTACCTCAAAGACCGTTTTTATGCAATATCATTACTGCGGCGGAGATTATGCCATTGCTTTTATTAGTTGTTTTCAGCCCATATTTATTTATATTTCTACAGTATATATTTTTGCAGTAAATTATTAAAATCTCATTTAAAGATATTTAATTACATTATTTTATGTTATAATAATAATATATTTTAGCTTGTTTGTATAAACAAGTATGAAAAGGAGCTGTTTATATGATGGAAACGATTCAGGAAATCCTTAATTTTTCAGTCGGTAAACTGACTGTTGGCAACATTATTTCCGCACTTGTCATTTTTCTTGTCTGCCACGCAGTAATCAAAGCATTGATGGGTCCAATAGAAAGACTGCTGGATAAACTGAACGTAGATTTGACGCTGCGCGGTTTTTTACGCACTGTTATCAGAGTAGTGCTCAATTTTGTAGCTGTATGCATCGTTGCTGAAAGTATCGGTATTCCTATTGCTTCACTGCTGGCCGTTTTAGGTATGTTGGGTTTAGCTGTTTCACTTTCTGTACAGGGCGCTTTATCCAATCTTTCCAATGGTATCATGCTGCTGATCACCAAACCATTCAAAGCAGGCGATTATATTGCCGCAGCTGGTATCGAAGGTACAGTTAAAGAAATTTCCATGCTCTGCACCAAAATCATCACTGTCGACAACAAAGATATTTTCGTACCGAACAGTGAGATCGCCGGCGGGAAAATCACTAACTTTTCCTCGGAACCGGTACGCCGCGTCGATATTGTGATCCGCGCCGGCTATAATAACGACATTGCCACTGTAAAAAAAGCTCTGACCGAGGCAGTTGCAGCTACGGACAATACTCTGAATGATCCCGCGCCTTTTATCAGGCTTTCCGGTTATAAAGAATATGCCGTAGAATATACGATCCGTGTTTGGGCCCAGGGCTCCGATTACTGGAATGTATATTTTGACCTGCTGGAAAACATCAGCAAAGCTTATGCCGCCAATGGCGTCAAAGGCGCTGTTCCAGGTATGAATATCTATATGCAGGAAGATAAATAAAATAAAAGAGCACTTCTGTTTAGAAGTGCTCTTTTATTTTATTCAGGAGTTATTTTTCTGCATATTTAATGCGCAGCTCTGCTATGCTCAGCAATACCGTCAGTACTGCCGGAAAAAACAGCACCACCAGCAAATCAACCATCAGGTTCACTTCCTATCACGGATACAGCTTTATTTATGTACGTTAGTATGCAGACAGATTCTGTATTTACGCCAGCAGGCAAAGGTTAATACACCCAATACTGCTAAACTCAAACAAGCATTAAAGGTTGCGGCTGTCATTTATCTTCACCTCTCTCTTTCATAACCATATAATACCGCTGCCCCAGCGGCAGGTAAATGCCAGGAACCGTAAAAATAGCCCTGACCAGCATAAAAAAGCTGTAAATATTACCCGGGCAATAAATGATCTGTTTTCGATCAATTACCCTCGGCTTACCGGCCTTCTCTTTTGCAGTCTGACAGATTATAGTATAATTAAATTAATAAAAGCAAAGGGGATTTTGCCATGACTAAGCCGACAACAGCACGTACCTGCATTGTGGAAGCTTTTCTGCAGCTGTGCCAGACCCTGCCCTGCGACAAAATAACCGTTTCACAGCTTACAAAAAAAGCAGGTTACAACCGCAGTACTTTTTACGCCTATTTCAATAATACAGATGATCTGCTGAAACAATTAGAAAATGAATTATTTCAGCTTGTCGACACTTTTCTGCCGCATGGCCTTCGTATTTTTCGCACAGGTATGCCTACAGCAGAAGAACGCCTGTTGTCACAAAGATTTTTTAAAAGCAATGCCCGTATTTTGGCAATGCTCCTAGGCCAGAACGGCGATCCGCGTTTTGTCCATAAAATGAAAAACCATATTCGGAAAGTACTGATCCAAAACCTGCAGCTGACTCCTCAGCAGATAACACCGCAGCTGCAGCTGTTGATAGAATTTATCATCAATGGTCATCTGCAGGTATTGGTCTATTGCTACGAGCATGACAGTCCGCTTTCACCGCTCGATTTCTGGCTCAAACTACGCAGCTTTATCGACCAGCCCGCCCTGCTGGCTGCAATGACTGCAAAATCCGACAAAAGCCCCTGATTTGTTGATTGCCAAGAGGCTGCTCTTCTTCTATTATTAAATTAAGAAAGCACTCAAAGGAGCCGTATGATGAAGAAAAAATTTTTAATCATGATAGCAGTAATAACAGCGGTAATAAGCTGCCTGTGGTTTTTCTTGAAACCTGCTGCAAAAGATCCTACGCTGGTAACACTATATGGGAATGTAGATATCCGCCAATTTGATATTGGCTTTCAGGTTCCGGGACAAATCACCAAAATGTATTTTGAAGAAGGAGATACAATACGAGAAGGCAGCCTAGTCGCAGAGATCGACGCGGCAGATTACAAGCTGCAGGAAGCCAAGTCGGAAAGTGAAGTAGCCAAGGCCTATGCAGCAATGGTCCAGGCGCAGTCAGTCTATGATAAATATACTGTTTTATATGGCACAGGCGCTATTTCCAAGCTGGATTTTGAAACTGTGGAAAACACCTTGAAGGAAGCGCGCTCAGCTTATAATGCATCCGTAACCGCAAAAGATCTTTTAGCCAGGCAAAGTGATTACTCCAAACTTTATGCACTGGAAGAAGGCATCGTTACCGCACGTTTAGTTGAGCCTGGTACGATCATTCAAAAAGGAACGGCCGTCTATACTTTATCCAAACCGCGCCCAATCTGGGTCAGAGCCTATATCAATGAAACAGATCTGGGCAATATTTACGATGGTATGCCGGCACAGATCATTACCGACAGTACTGATCCGCAGACAGGCGCCAGGAAAACGTATCAGGGTCATATCGGTTATATTTCCCCTGTCAGCGAATTTACGCCCAAAAGCGTACAGACAACCGATCTGCGTACAGATCTAGTCTACATGATCCGTGTTTATGCCGATAACCCGGATAAATTTCTGCGTCAGGGAATGCCCACGACTGTTTTGATCGATTTGAAGGATACCCGGGGTAAGTAAAATGGATACGGTAGTAATAAATAATATTACTAAAAAATTTGAACATACGACTGCTATAGACGATTTGACGCTTACCATACCTACAGGACAAATGACAGGTATCGTAGGTGCCGATGCCGCGGGTAAAACCACGCTTCTGCGTATCATAATCGGGCTTTTGTGTGCCGATTCGGGAACCGTTACGACCCTTGGCTATGATCCGGCACGGCAAAAAAAAGAACTTATCGCTCAAATAGGTTATATGCCGCAAAAATTTGGACTGTACGAAGACCTGAGCGTACGTGAAAACCTGGAATTCTATGCAGATTTGAAATCAGTCGATAAAAATTTTGACGAACTTTTGGACTTTACCGGTCTGCGGCCCTTTCAAAAACGACTGGCCGGTAATTTATCCGGCGGTATGAAGCAGAAGCTTGGTTTAGCCTGCGCGCTTTTAGGAGACCCTAAATTCCTGGTCTTAGATGAGCCTTCTGTTGGTGTAGATCCTATCTCACGCCGCGATTTAATGCGTCTGGTACGGGCGACGATCAAAGAAGATACCACCGTAATCTGGTCTACGGCTTATCTGGACGAAGCTAACAGTTTTGACAATACCGTCGTTATCGATAAGGGAAAAGTCATCTTTCATGGTCCGCCGGAAACACTGGCTGCCACTTCTGCTGATTTTGAACGCGAAGTTATCCGCCTGATGGGCGGCTATGAAGAAAAAGAATCACAGATCGCAGCCCATTATATTTATCGGGAAAGCACTGTAGAATATCCCGTGGAAGCTTTAAACCTCTTAAAAATATACGGTAACTTTGCCGCTGTAAAAAATAACACCTTTCACATCAAAAAAGGTGAAATTTTTGGTTTGCTGGGCCCTAATGGTGCCGGCAAATCTACCTCCTTTAAAATGATGTGCGGCCTGGCCCGGCCAACAGACGGTACTGCAAAAATCATGGGGGTAGATATCAGGAAAAATCCTACTTTAGCCCGCTCCTATCTAGGCTATATGGCGCAGAAATTTTCATTATACGGCAATATGTCAGTCCGCGAAAATCTGGAATTCTTCGCCGGTATTTACGGTATTCCCCTGGCAAAAATCAAAGAACGTGTCGGCAGCATCGCGTCTTATTTTGGTTTGACTGTCTATTTTGACCAGCTGTCAGAAAAACTGCCTTTGGGCATCAAACAGCGCTTATCTTTAGCCTGCGCGCTCATCCATAATCCGCCGATCTTATTTCTGGACGAAGCCACCTCCGGCGTAGACGTGGTCACCCGCAAAGAATTTTGGTGTCATCTGCGCGCCCTGGCAAAAAAAGGCGTCACGATTTTGGTTACTACTCATTTTATGGATGAAGCGGAATATTGTGATAACATCAGTTTATTTTATCAGGGCGAAACTATAGCCGTCGGCACTCCGGCAGCTTTAAAAGCGCAGGCTGCTGCTGCGACGATGGAAGAAGCCTTTATTACGCTTATTAACCGCAAAGATGCAGAAAGCGGACGGCTATGAAAATTTTATGGGCTTTTATCAAAAAAGAATTCCTGCAGATCTTTCGCGATCCCAGCAGTATTTTGATTGCTTTTATCTTGCCGACGCTGCTGTCTTTGATTTATATGTATGGCATCAATGTCGACTCCGTCAATATCAATCTGGGCCTTAAGCTGGATGACGCCAACCCCAGAGTAGTTTCTCTGGCCAGGTCTTTCAGTAATAATCAGTATATCAGAACGAAGGTCTACGATGACAAGGACGCCATGTACAGCGATATCGTCAATTCCAAACTTCAGGGAGCCGTGATCGTGCCTAACGATTTTACTGTCACTCTTAACAATGGCCGCACCGCACAGATCCTGGTCATTACCGACGGCAGCGAAACCAACACTGCCAACTATGTCCAAAGCTATGCCAGCGGCGTTATTTATCAGTGGCTGGAAACGACCGGCTACAGTAAGCAACAGGTAAGTCTGATAGATCCACAGCTGCGGATCTGGTATAACGAGAAGCTTGACAGCCATTATTT
>OGHY01001728.1_pt1 | contig 9811 bp, 15 predicted proteins | sample 1571541 | NCBI WGS metagenome assembly OGHY01 (sample SAMEA2581943, study PRJEB24529) | metagenome | biome: Human gut stool | place: China | collected 2011
TGACAAAAACAAAAAAGTATGCTATAATAAATATATCAAAAGAAAGAAAGAGGTAATGAATATGATGAAAGACAAAATGACAAAAAAAGATTGGTTTGAAACTATCAGTGCTTTTCTGGAAGAAAGTAGCTTTGAACCAAAAGAAGAAGCACTTAACTTTCTCAGACATGAAATCGAGCTGTTGAATAAAAAATCTTCCAGCGGTAAAAAAACCAAAAACCAGAAAGAAAATGAGGAAGTCAAAAAACTTATTCTTGTAGCTTTGGAGTTATTTGATAAACCTGTTACAGTTTCAACCATGATTAAGGAAAACTCTGAAATGAGTAAACTTTCTTCTCAGAAATTATCGGCTCTTCTTAAACAGCTTATCGAATCTGGAGAGGTAGTTAGAACAGTTGAAAAAAGAGTTCCTTATTTCTCTCTTGCAAAAGAGGAAGAGGAAGCTGTAGAGGAGTAAGCAGTTCAAGGTAACTAAAAATTACGTAGAATAGTCAGAAAATTTACATTTCTGACTATTCTATACAAAATAACTAAAATTTCTTATAAAAATTCAATAAAATTCTATATTCTATATAAAATAGCCAAAAATTACGCGGTTTTTGGCTATTTTTTTGTACATTTTTATTTATTTTAGTCATTTTTACCAAAAAAAATCCTATTTTTAATGAAATTTTTGGTAAAAATGACTTTTTGTGCAATATTACTAAAAAAATAATGAAAAATTTATATAATTTGCCTATTGACAAAACGCGGCGGCTGTGATATAATCAGCGGTCCGAGTTCAAAGGACTCGGATCCGACCTACCCCAAAGATCGTCCATATGGGCTTTTTCGCTAGATGTTTGGAATTTTGAATCACTACTCTAGAATCCCGCAATTTCAACATACCTCACCTCTCTCCGCTTGATTTTTAACAAAATATATGATACAATAGTAAAAAAAGCCATTTTTATTTTCCGCCTTCCATTTTTACGTCGAGCCTTATCTCATTTAAAATTTTTGGAAACTAATTAAGCCCAACAATAGCTAGAAAGATGTCTTCCCCTTTGAATTTTCTATAATTTTTTGATATAATATATACATAAAGAAAAACAAATAAACATTTCAAAAGGAGAACATACTATGGATATTAAAAGAATGATCGCAGAAGGCAAAACAACAGATGAAATTCTTAAGGCGGTAAGAGCTGAAATCGAGGCGGAGCAGACTAAGGAAACCCGCACAAAGGCGATTGTAGATGCGAGAAACAAATTGGTTGACGCGTTTGTAGCGTATGGAATTGCTCTTGGAGCTATTGATAAAAAAGAGTCTGCTGAGGATAGAAAAAATCTTATGACAGAGTTTACTAAGATGGAAAAGACTATTGAAGCTTTTGGTAAAATGGATGGTCTTCCAAGGACAAGAATTAGAGTTAAAAGAGTAGATACAGATAAACTGAAAAGAGATGTAAAACGGGAGAATGAAAAAGCTCTGTCAGATGATGAAATTATTAGAAAAATCCTCTCTGGGCTCGTATAAAGAGCTCTGAGGTAGGATAGGGAGAGTGAGGCTGAGCACTTCACTCTCACAATTTTTTTCACCTTTTTCTCGCATTTTTTCAGCCTCGCTCTATCCTTTCTCCACTCACGCCTCACTCTCATCCTCTCTACACTCCAATTCTACGCTCTCTCACTCTAATCTCACTCCTCTCTTAACCCAATCTCAAAATCCTCACTTCCGCTTATTATTTTATATACTTCAACCTTCTTCTCTCTTAATCTAACTTATACTTTCTCTTAACCCAAACATTAAATTCTCTTTGCTCAGTCTTATTATTTTTGCTAACCTATCCTCAATTCCCTCTAATTCTAAAATATTTTATTATCTTAACCTTACGCACCTTTAATCCAATCTTTATATTTTATTAAAGCTACCCTTAATTCTCTCCAAAATCAAACTCCTCACGCAAAATTTTAATAATTTTATTTAAGCAATTCTGTAACCCGCAATTTTTATTTAACCTTGCTTTTTAAATGCGGAAGCACTTTAATTAAATTCAATTCCGCACTCCCATACTTCTCTTATAATTTAAATACCCTCTTCCACACTTTTCTAACCAAAAAACCATAACTCGTTTTTAACAAAACTCTCTAACTCTTTGTTATTATTCAGTAATATTCTTTGCCATTCTCTAAATATACCATACTTCTTTTCTTACTTTTTCTCATGCCTTCCGAAAAACTTTCCTAATTTACTTAAACCTTAAAATTTTCAAATCATTTTTTAAAACGTTCCTTGACATTTTAAAATTAAACAAGAGTCCCTCTAAAACAAAGCGGATTCAACTACTAAATACCCCACCCCGCATAAAACTCTTCATTTTAATTTACACTAAGGTAATGTATCATACCTTCGGTATGATACATTACCTATATTATTATTATTATTATATAATAGTTATGTATAATATATAATATAATATTTCTGGTATAATTTTAATACCACTATTATATTGTGTTACACTTTTTCGACATTTTGCAAAATTATCGGCGGCTAAGAAGTAATTTCATTACGAGTATGAAAGCACGAAGTGCTTGAATACGAAGTAATGAAATTACTTCTACTATTATATTGTGTTACACTTTTTCGACATTTTGCAATTTTACTTAGTATTTTATTTACTATATCTTTTAATCAAAAGTAACAAAATTATACACTTTATCTAAAATATAAATAGTTCTTATACCACCTGTTTCCTCATCTAATTTTCTTTCTGTATGGTACTGAATAAAACCTAACTTTTGCAATATTAAAAGACTATCCTTTATAACCTGATTATTACACCCTCTATTTGAAACACAAATTCCAACATATTCTTTTATAACATCTAAATTTATTTGACAAGAAGATTCATTATGTTGAATATAAGTTTTTAATAAATAAGCCAATATACTTAAACATCTATCTTGCAAAGTGTTATAACAAATCCTAACTGTTTCATCTGGCAATAAAGTTGCTAATGTTTTATCAATAGTAACTAATTCATATCTTTTTAATTCTTCATTGTATCTAATCAAATTTTGTTCTATCAAAACTTTAAATTTATTTGAAACTGTTTGTCTATGCATCTTTAATTCATTAGCAATTTTTACGAAGCTAATATCTTTTTTAAGTATATACCTAATTCCGCACTCTTTGTCTAAAAGAGAATTATGTTGTAAATATCCATATAGAATATCTGAATACTTCTTGTTAGCAGTATAAATTTTATTACTAGGTATTTGCCTTGAATTTTTTTGAATTTCCATATTTCCCTCCTTATATTTAAACATAAAATTTATACTTAAAATATTTTCAACATTTGCTTAAAAATTTCAACAAATCATTGGTTTGTACACTTTTTCAACACCTTTTGTTAAATTTTTTCTTAACGATTAGAGCTTTTTAATTCGTCTTTTAACAAAACAGCTAAACTTTTCTCGTCATATTATCCTCTTATCTTAAAATTCTCTCCAAAAAAAATCCTCTATTTTTTTTATAACGCGGCAATTCTCACTTTAAAGATCTTCATAGTCAGCTTCATCCGCGTCAAAATCTTCCTCTTCTTCTTCTTCTGGTTCTGGTTCATATGAAAGACATCTAGTACAATTATTACCAATATCTTTCATTAAAATCTTCTCCTTGCCGCACAAACACAATTCTCCAGAAACGAGATATTTACATATTCCCCAACCTTCTTTTTTATTTTGTTCTATATTTATGTGATTGCAACCAAAATTGCTATATGTATTTACAGTTCCATTTGTAATATTCTCAACCGTTATCATATATTCTCCTCTAAAATCTTGCTACAGTCTCGTCTTTTTTTAAAATACCATACTCCGCGTTTTTTCCCTTCCCTCTTTTAATCAACTTAATCCCAATCCGCTCATAGCTATTACACACTTCCCGCCAGTGACGTAATATTCTATTCTCACTTATACCCAATTCCGCACTTAATTCTTCTCTTGTCAATCCCGTGTCCTCTTTTCTCTTGTTTATATTAAATATTATAACATATTTTTTATACTTTTTCAATATTTAACTACTTGCCGATAATTTCTCATTGATTTTTTTATAAAATTATAATATAATATATATATTAAAAGAAAAAAGTTATATAGTTAATAACAATTAACTAAGAATTAATACTGTAATTCTCTATTGAAATGAAATAAAATAAAATATGAAGAGGTATATAATATATGACTGAAAAAGAAATGCTTAGCTTATGTAATTATATCGCAAAAGAAAGAAATAAAACAATTTACTGTCCAATCGTAATTAATCCTAATTTAGTTACTATGTTAGGTCGAGTTGTATTTGAACATACAAATGATCGTACTATGAACATTGAATCTATTGAATTTTCTGAAAAATTATTAAAATTTGGAACAAAAGAAGCAATTATTACTACGACAATGCATGAATTGGCTCATGCTTTTGTAATATGGGATACTGGAAAACCTCATGGTCATGATATGTATTGGAAAGCAGAGATGCGAAGAATGGGAATTAAAAATCCTAAACGATTCGCGGAAGGACAGATATGGAAACCTCATCGTGATCTGTATAAGTATGAAATCTATTGCAAAAAATGCGGTAAACTAGTAGCTCGTGGAGATGTTTCTTCCTCTTTAACAAGAGGAGAAAGTGCTTTGGCTTCTGGTTGTTGTAACGCTCCTCTGAGAATCGTGCAAAATTGGAATTGATTTTTTTAAAAAAATATACTATAATATAAATAAAAGAAAGGAATACTTTATGAGAGCAATAAATACTGGAAATAACTTTAAAATTTATGATGACAGTATGCAAATTTATACGCAACTTCCGCCGCAATCGTATCAAGTTTGTTTTAATCCCAATTCTGGTTTTTCTTTAGAAAAATATGCAGAAATTAAAGTAAATGAAAAAATTTATGGTGTCCATTTATCAAAAGTACAGAAAGTACTAAGGTCTTACGCTAAATTTGACCGCAACTTAGGAGTTATATTAAGCGGGGATAAAGGGATTGGTAAATCTCTATTCTCAAAACTTCTTGCTATTGAAGGTATTAAAAAAGGTTATCCAATTATTATTGTCAATAACTATATACCTGGTATAGCAAGTTATCTTAACTCTATTAATCAAGAAGTGATAATTCTTTTTGATGAATTTGATAAGACTTTTTCCAGAAGTGGAAATGAAAAAGCTCAAACAGAATTGCTAAGTTTGTTTGATGGAATAGCCATGGGTAAAAAACTTTTTGTTATTACTTGTAATATTTTAACAGGATTAAATAATTATTTAGTTAATAGACCAGGGCGTTTTCATTATCACTTCCGCTTTGAATATCCGACCCCAGAGGAAATTCGTGAGTATATGGAAGATCATCTCTTAAAATCTCAATATAAAGAAATTGATAAAATAATTAGTTTTTCAGAAAAAATATATTTGAATTATGATTGTTTAAGAGCCATTGCTTTTGAATTACAAAACGAAGAAACTTTTGAAGAGGCTATTAAAGATTTGAATATTTTGCATCTTACTGGTGATAATTATAATTTAACTATTCATTTTTCGAATGGAGCTATTGCGGAATGTCCCCATTGTTTAGTAGATATGTTTGATAATAAGAGCAGAATCTATGAATTTGAAGATAGCGTTTTTAAGTTTGACGTACTAATGTGTACTTTCAACCCAAAAGATGCTATTTACAATAAAGAACATGGCTGTATTATTCCAGGTAAATCTTTACAGTGTGTTATTAATGAAAGCTTAAATGATTCAGAAGTTAAACAAAGCTTAGAGCTTTACAATAAATATATTTCTGCAAAACCAGAATATATGCTGATTAAAAAAATTCCTAGTGAAAGAATTCATTATGCACTTTAATTTAATTTTATTTTATATTATAATTAAGCAGTATAAAATACTGCTTAATTATAATAATTTTTTTTATCTTAATAAAAGAAATATACTTTATTATTTTTAAAATTTATGATATAATAAACATATCAAAAGAAAGAGGTAATGCATATGACAAACACAAAACTGATCGAAGCTACAATGAAAAAAATTGAAACTTTTTTTAAATTAGAGGGTTTCCCGCTAACTTTAGATTTAAAAGCAAATTTTAAAGCAAAAGCAGAAAACTGGTATAATTACACTGAGATTACTGACGCTGAAACACTGGCGGCAGTTACACTTTCAGGAGATTTTAAGCCGGGTATTACAATAAAAGAGATTGAACAAATTAAAGAATTTTTCTTTCCACATACTCCGCCAGAATATATCCTTTATGACGGAGATATGATGATGGAGGAAATAAAATAAAATGAGAAGGAGAAAATTAAAATGTTTTTCTTTTTAATGGAGATTGCTTACATATTGGGAACAATTATGTTGTACCTTGGAGGGATTTATTGTCTTGGACTTATTATAAGTTGTGCTTTTGGTTTATCGCTTTGGGTAGCATCAGTTATATCTATAATAATAGTTAGCTTCATAGTAGGTCTTTTCATGGCTTATGAAATGAAGCACGCTTTAGAAGTAGATGATAGCTATGGAAAAGCAATAGATGAAGATGAAGATGATTTCTTTTAATTAAAAGAATAAAATAATAGAGCATAAAGTTATATAAATAGTTGTTTATATTTATATAACTTTATTTTTTTTAAAAATTATGATATAATTATTATATCAAAAGAAAGAAAGAGGTAATGTATATGATGAATACAAATTTAATTGAAATCGCGGTAAAAATGGTTACAGATTATTTTGAGACAGAAGGTATTATAGAATCTACAGCAACTATAAAAACAAGAGCGGAAAGGTGGTATAATCACACTGAAATTACAGATGCTCAGACATTGGCGGCTGTTGTTATGTCTGGCGATTTTGAACCAGGCATTACAATAAAAGAGATTCAGCAAATTGAAGAGTTCTTTTATCCATCTATTCCACCTGAATATACTGAAATTCATATCGCGGAAATCGAAGAAGCTGAGAAAGATAATCTTTGGTGGTAAGGAGGGTAAAATGTTTTTCTTTTTAGTGGGATTTGCCTGTATTTTAGGAATGATTATGTTGTACAGAATGATTGTGTTGTACATGGAAGGAGTTTATTGGTTTGGATTTGTTATAAGCCATCTTTTTAATTTACCGCTTTGGATAGGTTCAGCTCTATCTATGGCAATATCTAGCCTTATAATTGGTCTTTTTATGGTATATGAAATGAAGCATGCCTTACAAGTAGATGATAATTATGAAAAAACTGCGGATGAAGATGATTTATTTTAAATAAAAGAATAATGCAATAAGAATTAGAGTTGTATAAATAGTTATATTTATACAACTTTATTTTTTTAAAAAAATATTATATAATATAACTATAAAGAAAAAGAAAGAAAAGAGGAATTTGTTATGACAAAAGCAGAATGGTTAGAAAAAAATGGATTTTCCGCGGATGGACTCACCTATTGTATCTTTGGAGATGATACCTATAGTATTAAAGAAAAATTAAAACAATTAGGATGCAGATTCTCTCCTCTTTTAAAATGGCACAGTCCAGAGCCATTAGACTTACCCGCGGGATATGGAATGATTAGTTTCACTTTTGATGATATTTTAGAGTGGAGTGAGAAATTTCAAAATGCTTTTTTCTTAGAAACTGCAAAAGAAAAAATCAATAAAGCATTTAAACACGCGGAAGGACCTAGCTTATCAGAATATGTAGGTCAGATTGGTGAGCGTTTATATGATCAAACCGCGATCTATAAGTCAACAAAAGGGTTTGAATCTAGGTATGGTTGGACTAACATTCATACTTTTGAAATTGGACATGACATCTTAGTTTGGTTCACTAAGAAAGAGTTGTCTCTTGAAAAAGGCTGTCCAATTTTATTAACAGGTACTATTAAAAAGCACGAAGAATTTAGAGATGTAAAAACAACTCAGATAACTCGATGTGTCATTAAAGAGATTGGAGAGTAGTATGTTAATTACGGCATTTCCTTATATATGCTTACCCATTGTTATTATAACTTATATTATAATAGCAATGCTATTTAAAATATTTGACCTTAAAAAAAGAAATCAAATTTTACAAGAAGAATATGAAAAAGCTATATTACGAGAAAAACAACTGCTACTGTTAACAATAAAACTAAAAAGGGGTTTTATTTCTAACTATTCTGTTAATTCCAACAAAACTATTAATCCTGACAAAGATTTAGAAGATGCAGTTAAACTAGCTATGAAAGTTTCGCACCCAGATAATGGAGGTAATCCCGCGAATTTTATAAGATTCCAAGAATTATATATTAGAATTAAGAATAAAAGAAGAGAATAATTCTCTTCTTTTATTTTTTTAAAAAAATATGATATAATAAATATATAAAGAAAAGAAAAGGGATTTAATAAATGGATAAAAAATTAGCAGAATCAGTACTTTCTATTTTTAAAGACTGTATTTTTGATGGAGAATTAACAGAATATAGCTTTGAAGAGAAAATTCTAAAATACCTTCCAGAAGATCTTAATTATGATTATCATTATGGAGCCACAAAAATTGTTTTTATCTTGCCTGATAAAAATTTTGTAATTAAGATTCCTTTTTCAGGACGTTACAAAGATAAAATGATTGAAATAAACACTAAGAAAGGGGTAAAAAGGAAACGGATTAGCAGTTATTCTAAATTTACAGGAGCACAGTCGCCAATGAGTGTAGAAGGCGACGAATGGAACTATTGTCAAGTTGAATGTGACATTTATGCTTTGGCAGAAGAAGAGGCAGTAGAAGATTTTTTTGCAAAAACTGAATGTATTGGTTTTATTCACGACTACCCTATTTATGTGCAAGAAATTGCGAAAATTTATGAGGATATATTCTATTCTTGCGAAACTGAAAAAACAGAATATAGAAAAAAATATACTGAAGAAGACTATGAAAAAATTGATTCTCTTTGTTATAATCACAACTATGATTATTTTAATAAGTATTGGTTATGTGATGCTTTTAAATATTATGGAGAAATAAAAGGAGAAGAATTTTTACAGTTTATTAAAAATGCCTGTGTAGGGGACTTGCATAAGGCTAATATTGGGTATATAGGAGATAGACCTGTTATAATTGATTACTCTGGTTTTAATGATTAATGATCATTGATATGAATAAAAGGAGGGTAAATTATGGATTTATTTCAGATTATTCTTTTAGTAGGGATTGTTGGCGGCTTTGAGCTTTTTTATATTATAAAAAATTATACAACAAGAGATTTATCTGATATAAAAAAATACTTAAATAAATTTTTGTCATTTTCTATTCTATTAATGATTGTATTTATTGTTTATAGTATTATAATGTATCTTTAGGAGGAAAAAATATGCGAGATAGAGAAATAGTTTGTGAGTACTATACATATGCAGGTGGACCTTGCTCTAAAAGAAAAACAAAAGTATGGTTTAGAAAAACATGTCAAAAATGCAAACAGTATAGGGCATTAAAAGGCGGAAAACCAGCTCGTCTTAATTTAAAAAAAGAGAAAAAAGAGAAATTTGAAAAAAATAGGAGGAATTGGCTATAATGATTACTTCTTTTAATGGAGAATACAGTTTTTTATCAAATTTTTATGCATGTCAAATAGAATATCATGGTGTAAAGTATCCAACTTCAGAACACGCATTTCAAGCGGCAAAAACGCATAATATAATGCAAAAAGAAGCGATTAAAAAAGCTGATACACCAGGTAAAGCAAAACGATTAGGAAGAAAGGTAGAAATAAGAAGTGATTGGGAAGAAGTAAAAGATCAG
>OGHY01001737.1_pt1 | contig 9793 bp, 13 predicted proteins | sample 1571541 | NCBI WGS metagenome assembly OGHY01 (sample SAMEA2581943, study PRJEB24529) | metagenome | biome: Human gut stool | place: China | collected 2011
CTTGTGTTGGTAAATTTATCATAGATAAACACCTCCGTTAATTATCACTCTTTTGTAAAACTTGCCGTCTTTGTGATAGTCTCGTCCGGTCTGTAGATTGCTTTCAACACAATCGTTCCTGTCTCGTCCGCTCCCGTATGAAGCAAATGTGTACCGGGTATGACATACGTTTTCGCGGAAGTAGCACCACTGTCTACTGCAAGAGTAACTAAATTCTGATGATATGTGCCTGTACCGCCTGCGACTGTGACTTTAACTTCCTGTGTCTGTCCTGCTGTGTATGTTCCTGCTGTCACGGACAAGGTCGGCTTTTCAACTACTGCGTCTGTTGTAAATACGCGAATCGGGTAGAATGGACTTGCACTAACCATTTCCACCTGCGTATAGAAGTAGTTCCAACTTAACACATTTGCTAAACGCTGGTCTGTCATATCCTTGAACTGGTCGCGTACATTAAAAAATCGTACGTCACAAAGAACACCCTGTATTGCGCTGTTAGCGAATTTGTCTACAATCACCGTCTGAACTGCTACGTCTGCCTTGTCCATATGGAATGCATACGCTAAAGCATCAACACTAATATGTGCGTTGACTTCCGGTGTTGTAATCCAAATCAGATTCGTTGGCATTGCGTGAGAAGTTGCTCCTGCCGGGTTGTTTTCCGGTAATGGAAAACCGAACTCACCAACTGCCCGTTTTACCTCAATCAACAATTTTTTCGCTGACGCTTCATCTACAATCGCGTCAACGGTTACTGCCGGGAGCACTTCTTTTTCATAACCTACGTTAATCAAATCACGCATAGCGAGATATTCGTCCCAGTTTGCACCTGTGATAGCGCTCTCCATTTTAGCCATAATCATATCGCGAATACCGTACTCACTAGTAAAAGCTTTTCTTAGATTGTCATATGTAACCGTAACCGGGTACTGAATTTCAAGATTGACATTATGGAACACGCTCATGATATAGGACTGGTACTGTTGAAATGCGAATTTAAAATCTGCCTGTGAATCATAGACATGACCTTTACACATATTTACATATGTTTCTTCATGTGTCTCTCCATAACGCATTGGTTCTTTTTTGAACCTTGCTAACGGATTTCTCCACGCAATACTGTCTACGGTCTGCATACCGATACGATTAATTAAAGATGGTACAATTTCATTTCGCACTGGTGCAAAATTCAGAATGTTATCATAGACAGTCTGTAAATTGTCTGAGACTTCTACAGGTAAATGATTCTGTACTTCAAAAGAAAGCTCCTGCTTTACCGCTTTTAAAATATTTTTATTCGTTGCATCTGCCATTAATTAAAACCCCCTTTATTCTGTCTTACCATCAAAGTCTAAATCTTCGACGGTGATTTTTTCTTCTTTTTCATCTTTCTTTTCTTCACTGCCCGTGTTAGTGGCTGACTCTTTCATGCGTTCCTTAAAGCGTTTTTTGTACTCGGCTTCGAGTTTGAGATACTTATCTTTCCATTCGCTGTCAGTTTCACCGCTTCTTTCACTCTCATAATTCTGTAAGACCTCAATCGCGTCTCCGTGTTCTTCAACGTCAGCAACCGCGTCAATTAATTCGTTTAAAGCTTCATTAAAATCCATATAATTTTTTACCTCCTTATATTTAGTGTCACCCTTTTACGCTTTTTATTATATCACCACGGAAAGAAAAAGTAAAGAGGCATTTTTTTCTTTTTTCCATGTGGGTGTACTGGGTATGGCGATAATGTCTGTAAATACGCATACCATTTTAACGCGTTCTTTTTTCTTTCCTCTTCTTTTTCAACTCCTGCACGCTCAAAATTTTTTAAAAATACAGACGCAAGATAATCGGGTTCTTTTGTGGACTTTCGAAACTCTTCCCATGATACTGGGTATTTTATTGTTTCTATCCATTGTCCACTACTTACGGTTTCTTCATCAAGCCAAACACATTGATAATAACCATCTGTGATATCGTACCCGTGAGCGTTCGCCCAATCTGTATAGACTGTAGCTGGTGTCCACTGTACAAGACCATAGCCACCATTATAGTTCCCCTCTTTTAAGGACTGCCATAATTCGGGGTTGATATTAGATTCTATCTCCATATTTCCCAACATTCCTGCAATTGCATTTAGAGTGAAGTCTTTAAAGAACATAGTGCTATAAAATACATAAGCATTGTTTTTCATTTCATCTTCTGTGAGATAGCGGTTTCCATGAATCCATTCAAGGGGCATTCCTGCACTATCTCCATATCGGTATATTTTTGTCCATGCGGACGGTTTTGTAACATGGGAGTTAATGCTTACTTGGTCGGGTAATGGGTAACGTCCGCTGTGCGCTCCCATGGTAATTCCTCCGTTACCAATGCCTGCACCTTGATATACCATTTCTGTGTGTCCACTACGCCATACAATATCCCCTGCCTGCCATGCCTCGTTAATACCAATTTCTTTAAATCCTGCTTGTAATAAGTAACCCTCTTCTGTTCTTGTGGTGAACCATGGGTTCACTGAGAAAAATCCTGCTTCTGTGAGTGCTTTTGAAATGAAAGAGCTACAATCATAATATGTAATACCGTTCACAGTCTGCCCTCTTCGGTATTGCTGAGAATATCCGATATTAGGAGCATTGCAAGCGTTGACCGCCCACTGATACGCTACATTGATATTTGGCATATTTTACTTACCTCCTTAAAATGTTTCACGTGAAACATTTTGTTCCACGTGAATAAAAATTAAAGCATATATAACATATCTTTCGCGTAAACGAATTCAGTTCCACAAGCGCGTGCCAGTCCTCCGCCAAATGTTCCAGGGCATTCGACTCCGTTCGGGTCTTTTCCCTGTAACAAACATATGATTTCCAATGCTGTCACAAGATACTGAGTTTCACCACGTTTCACATAATGCTTACTTGCTTTTTTTCTTGTCTTTTTACCAACTAACCCGTCCTCTGCAATCCATGGTTTTCCATAATCAGCATTCATTGCTCTCTGCACTACACGAACCGCCATTCTTTTAGTTTCTCCTCCAGCAATACCATCAACGGCAATTTGAACTCCCGTAAAATTAATGGCGTGCTGTTGCCCTAAAGCAATCAATTCATTTCTTGGTTTTGCGTGGTTAATAGACGGAGGTGGTGTAGTAGGTGTAGCACTTGAAACTCCATAGTCTTTGTAAACGTGGTTCACATCACATCTTCCGTTAATACCATCAACAGACCCATTACTTGAATACTGCCAAATATCCACATTATCTACACCTAACACATTCGCGTATCTAGCTATCCACAAATCATATCCCCATGTTTCACCGATATAATTCTCAAACCATGATTTACTAGCGTAGATTCCTGCTTTATATCCATGCGTCAGCATTGCATCACAAAAGCGCTTTGCGTTGTGCTTTGCTACACTTTGTGTCCCTTTTTCTTCGCTGTCAAAAAAGACAGGTAGATTAGGTGCGTGACCTTGTAACAATCTAAGACAATGATTGATTTCACCCTCGATTCTAGCTGCGGTTTTTGCGTAAGAATAGAAATATACCCCATATGGAATCCCTAATCTTTCACATTCACTAACATTTCTTGCCCACTGTTTATCATCTTGTGAGGTCATATCCTGCCCGTATCCACAACGGATAATAACATAGTCAACCGCGTTTTTTAATCTCTCAAAATCAATAAGTCCATTATGATAGGATATATCAACTGCTTTTTTTACTGCCATGTTTAATCCTCCCTTTTCTGTTCAAATGTATCACAAATTCTTTGTAGTGCAAGTGTGTTATTATTCAAAGCTTCTGTGATGTCTGTCATTTCTTTCTTGTGTGATTCGTTTAGTTTGTCTATACGCTCATCATTTTTATCCTCTCGATATTTCACGTACCACATAGACGCACACGCAACCACAGTCGGAAGTCCTAAACTGTTAACTAATGCGATAACTTCATTTGCCATGATATCACCTCCTTTTTTATATCATAACACAAATAAATTTATTTGTAAACAAAAAATGTTTCACGTGAAACATTTTTCACGTGAAACATATTGTACTTTACAAAATAATCGAATCAAAGGGAACGCAAAGCCAAAAATTGATATCAGACTACTTGTCTATGTGCGTGTATATCAATTACAATACTCGTATTATTTTGGGTACATTGTAATTATAACATATATAATTTAATATGTCAATGTTTCATGTGAAACATTAAAAAGATATGGCATCAAATATCATGTTCTTACATTCCAAATTTTCAAACATAAGCAATCCTCTATTAAAATATTCACGCAACATTGTTACAATATAATGTGTTGAATTTACACGTATAGCAGTGTTGTCTATAACATCAGTTTTTGTGAAGCATATCCGCGTAGGGAAACTATCATCTGCACCTGTTGATACATATAGACATACATCATATTTTCTTACATTATACAGATTATCGTTATACTTTATTGTACAAATATAACGTGACTGTCCCGATGGTTTACCAATCAAACATTCATTATCATTTAGATATTTATTTTCACTAGCATAGTCATTATAGTCAGCACCTCGAAAAGCTCGCGCAATAGCACTTTCCTTATAAGCTGTTGAAGCGCTTTCATTATATGTTCTCTCAAATACCCAACCGTCACCACGTAAAAATTTAGTATCTCTCTTTAACATTTTATTGATTCCAAATACGCTATAATAAGGGTTTAGCAATGACACTGTATTCGATGCCATATATAGCATTACTCTCCTGTGCTGTTTACCATGTCCCGAACTGATAGTTGTAAGCAACGATAACAGTTTATTTACTTCATTAGGTAAATATATATTATCTTCGTCTTGGTACTCGTCAAAAAATACAGAACGGATATTGACGAATAATCCACGCATTTTTTTATACTTTCTCGCAACAGATAACGCTAAACAGTACCCGCATGGCTCTTCATTGATAAATAACTGCACTAACGAGCCACGCATCAGACTTTTTTCAGTCATGACATAACCGTCAAATTTTTCCGCAATGTCGCCAAAATAAGTGTCGGCACAGTTCTTCATATCAACAACATTGCGATATAAATAGATAAACTGATTCTCGGGACGGTATTTATCTTTTAAAAAATCCGAAACCTGTCGACATTTGATAGAATAGCTTTTTCCTGCTGTTCTGTTGCCGTCCACAATAAAAATGTCGGGTGTATTCCCATATTTATCTTTCATAGTTAATAATCGCTCACAATGATAATAACCATCATTCATTATTTTAGCACCCCCATTCATGTTCACGTGAAACATTTATTTTATAAAAGAGGTGGCATATAGCCACCTCTTTAGAAGAAGAGAATTAAAATAGTATTCCCACGGCATCATATTATAAATTTGATACGTCTAAGGTGCAATTAATATAATCGCGTCCTGCTTTTGTCTTTCCGCTAATTTTAATGATAGAGAATTTTTCCCCGTCCATTACACTTTCAATGTCTTTCAAAGACTGTCTAAATGTTGCGGACTGCCCCGAATAGACTTTCTTATCCGGTGTGATAATGCTCACAATTTCCTGCGTGTCGCCATTGTCTTTAATATCATCAAATATAAGAAATCCGTCAACTGGGATAGATTCACCGTCAATAATATTTTTTAACGGTTCAATATCTGGTGCTGTTGTCATAAGATACTTCTCAACCTTTGTAAACTCTCTACTCATTTCTTTAATTTCTACCATAGTCCTTTACCTCCTGTTTTCCTATTAATCTTCCTTTTTCAATTCCTGCAACTCTGCTTCGGTAACAATTGTTTCGCTCTTGACATCTGAATTAAGCAAGAACTGCTCGTCTGTCATTGCACGTTTTTCCAGTTTAAATTTAATATCTAAAATGGAAACAATGTCTCCTTTGTACTGCTTTTCAATCAAGATTTCTGCTTTATCCCTTGTTTTACAATTTGGCAATTTCTCTTCAAAGCAATCTTTCTTGATTTCGCCTGTCTCTTTGTCTTTGTAAATTCTTTCCACAGACACCTCCGCTGTGACTAATGTCCTTGTAAACATCTTTTTTTCCTCCTTTTTATACTTTCTTTGAGTGTGAATTGCAATGTAATATGTTTTATTTATTACACTATTATAATAACACAACGACTAAATATAGTCAAGTATTATATTATAATTTTTTTATCTTTTTGTTCGTGAATATTGAAATCTTTATTTCTTAATACAATACCACCTTTTACACGCTCTGCTTTTAAGTTACAACTATCCATGCTAAGACCTGTAGATAACTCAGAGATGTTCTTTTCTTCTTCAATAAATTTGCGTTTAGCTTGGCTACTCATTCCACAAGCTTTAATATCAAGATAAGGCTCACAAGGGGTATGATTCTCTTCAACTATATGTTCTGCATACGTCTTTTGACGCTCGTAGTATGCAAAATCGAATGTACTTTCGCATTTCCAACAACAAAAATTAGTCGGGTGTTCTATGACCTTATTCGGTTTATCAAGACCTATTAAATGTATAGAATCTGTGTCGGCATAGCAAAAACGGTCATAATTTGCCATAGCGTGACGAATAGTAAAGTTCATTGCGTAAGATGTAATAGCGCTTCCAATTGGAATATACCCTACTTTCTTTTCATGTTCTTCATGTAATATAAATCTGATAATACCATCATCGTCAAGATAAGGTTCTTTATATGATGAATTGTCAGACATAGCGAATTTGCCATAGAGATTATTCAAAAAGAGCTTCGCTTTTTGCCTCTTGAACCCTTTTGAAGTTCTTTTTTCTTCACCATATTTATCTATGTATTCATCGAAAAAACCCTCTCTCGCATAAAACCACACATAATCATAAATAACCAAATCGTATATATCATAGGTTTCTTGAAACAACTTCCAGTCGGTGCAAGTCATAGTGAGTGTGATATTTGTATCATGCATCTGTCCATCAATATCACGATAATACCGATAATATTCACCCTTATATCTAACATTCGAACTGTATAGATTTTCATTCGCTTTGTATAATGCACTCTGTCTAATATGTAGCCATGGGAACGCGCCTTTTTTGAGCTGAAAACGGCAATTGAAGCGTATAAAAAAATATTTATTAGTAGAGCTTATAAGTTCATCAGTTGGCGCTCCCCTGTGGTATTCCCCGTGCCCAAACGGGTATTTGTTGCCACTAATGCTATGCATCATGGACGGGTACAAAGAGTTTACGTCATATACTAAACCGTCACCGACTACCATATGAGCATATTGAGGATTAACATAGCACCAGCCACCATGATATGCCTTGTGTATATAATCCCACTGATTCCACACTCCTGTTATAGCTTCATCTAAGTAATCCTCTCTAATATCGGGGAACAACTTATCATATTGTTTATTTTCATAAAAGCCTTTAAATTCTGAGAGACAACACGAACCTATCGTTAGTTTATCATGCTTTTCGTTGAACATCATTTCTAATGCCTCTTTTAACACTAGCACATCATTTTCAATATACTTTTTCTCACTTTCTGATATATCACAATAGGCATATCTTTCACCCTCGTATTCCATGTCTAATTTCTGATGTCTTGTCCCAAACGATTTACCAATATTTTTTAATGAAGATGGCATAAGCTTTAATGAATTACGAATTTCTAAAAAGGTCTTATTCCACTTAAGTTTAATCCAATACCATGACCCCATATCAGATATGCATGTTTGAAATTCTTTTGACCTCATTTCTTTATCTTTACAATGTACCCATCTCCAACCCTCTCTCAATAGAAAATCAACTATAAAAGACCCATCAAATGCAAGGTTATGAAAGTATAATATATTATTGCCTTTCATTGTTAAAAATCTATTTAAAAAATCTCTTATAGAATGGGTTATTGTTACATTTTCGGTTTTATCATATAAAGCCACGTCAGCACCCGACCAAACTTCTGTACTATCTTGTTTTTTACCCTTTTCTTGCTCTACTTTTTCACCCCACACAGTTGTCTCAAAATCGCAAGCCCAAAAAGTGATATTATTTTTCCGTGGCATTTATACTCACCCCTTTTTATTCATCCTCTATATAGATATCCTGTGTCTGCATAAAATCTTGGAATTCTGTTGAATTTTCAAATATACCCATTTTTTGTAATACGTTGGAAAAAATAGCGTCAACACTTGCCTTATCCATATATGGCTCTGTTGGAAATAACTCCGGTGATTTAGAATAAGTATAAGCAAATAACGCTCTTTCTTTTTCTGTTGCATTCGATAAAATTGCATCTGTTTTCATGCGTAAAAAATGCGCTGTTTTTGGTACAAAAGATTCTAAAGAGTCATACCATGAATCTATAATAGCTTCATAGTCTAATACAGGTGTTGCTACATTTACCTTGATACCTGTCTTTTGCAGTGTCTTTAATTCCTTTGCGTTAGTGTAACCATGAAACCGAGCATATTCCTGCTCTTGTGGTGTTAATTTCGTAAAAACTCTGTTTATTTCAAGTGCGTGTTTACGCCCATACTCTTTAGAGGTTATCAGTTCGCCTGTAAGCATATTTACAATAGACGCTTTATCACGAATTTTTTTAGCTGTCTGTTTTTTCAGTCTTTCAATAGAAGCTTGAGTTGGCTTTTTTACTCGCTTAATTCTCTCTACCTGTACACCTTGTTTTTGCTGATTTCTGACGCGCGCTAGATATTTATTGTATTCTTTAGCGTATTGCTGTTGCAATATAGACGCTTTTGTTTGTTTCTTTTTAATACGCTTATTAGCCATCTTTTAGTCACCCTCCTTTTGCACCTTTCTTAATAATAATCCGTGAGGTACACGAGTATATTCAATGCTGTCTCCTGGGTGAATGTCTAAATCTCGGATTGCTTCTTTTGGTATCATGACACGGGCGGTATAACCACCTGTGCCACCTTTCGTAAACATAACTTTGTAACGCAATAATTGATTTGTTAATTTTGCCATGTTATTTCCTCCTTATAAAATGTTAAAAACTTTCCACGTGAAATCTGAAAAGTGCTCTGCTATGAATGATACAGAAGATAAGAAAAGATATAATAAAAAGGTTGCCATGATTATGACTGATAAGATACCTAAGAAATAATATATTTTTTCTGATTTAGTGTATGGCTCTTTTTCTTCTGTAGTTGTGTGTCTTGCTATCCATTCTGTAGGAGTTTCATGCAATGTTTCACGTGAAACATTATCTGAATCGATTTTATGATTTTGAAATGTCTCTATATAGTCTTTATTTCCCTTAGTATCAATGGTATAGGCTTCTCCGTCAAAACCCACATAAATGTTTTTATTAGTATACAAATTTTCTACCCAGTAGGGTTCGTCTACAAATAAGGCTATGTAGTTGTTTAGTGAGTTTTCAGTGTGAAAGTCGTGTATTTCTACGCCGAAATCTGTGATATTATGTAATCTGTATTTAATCATGTTTACCCCTCCTTAAAAATCTTGAATAATATCTTGTTTCCCATATATCATCTATACAAGTTAAAATAGCATCATATTTACTATGGTCTACAGTATTAACTGACTCACATAATGTTGCAACTCTACCGTATTTAATATGAAAACTATCTCTAGCATTATCATATAAACCGCCTATTACATCATTAAAAAAGTTGATTAATTCCATGTTAGCGGTGGTATCACATAAATACACTTTCCTCTTAATATAGAAACAATAAAAAACATCAGATATTGAAGCAACAACAATAGAGTCTTTAGTTGCGTATCTCTTTGCAACTGTTATTAGTGTCTCACTTGTTAATATATATTCACTTCTAACTGCAT
>OGHY01001748.1_pt1 | contig 9757 bp, 6 predicted proteins | sample 1571541 | NCBI WGS metagenome assembly OGHY01 (sample SAMEA2581943, study PRJEB24529) | metagenome | biome: Human gut stool | place: China | collected 2011
CCGACGCCCTCGACCCCGCCAGCAGGGGACTGAGCCGGTATGTTTCGGAGTACGGGCCGTACCCCGCATGGAAAAACTCCACGGCAAAATATTACCCCTGCGGTGAGGCCATGTACCCTGACCTGCTGGCCGACCTCGAAAAGGCAGAGCGGTTCATCTTCCTCGAGTTCTTCATCGTCCGCACCGGCAAGATGTGGAAGGGGGTAGAGGACATCCTTGTCCGCAAGGCGGCGCAGGGGGTGGACGTCCGGCTCATCTACGACGATTTCGGCAGTCTGCTGGGTCTGCCGTCCGATTTCGTGGTAAAGATGGAGCGGGCGCATATCCGCTGCATCCCGTTCAACCCGGTGGTGCCGCTGGTGTCGCTGGTCATGAATCACCGCGACCACCGGAAGATCGTGGTCGTGGACGGAAATACAGCCTATACGGGCGGCATCAATCTGGCCGACGAGTATATCAATGAAGAAGAGCGGTTCGGCTACTGGAAGGACGCAGCCCTCCGCACCGAGGGCGCGGCGGTCTGGAACTTCACGGTGATGTTCCTCGACCACTGGAACGCCTTCCGCCCCAGCGAGGAGGATTATGCGCCCTTTATGCCTCAGGCTGAGTCCCTGTCTGCCCAGTCGGACGGAGTGATACAGCCCTACGGGGACAGCCCGCTGGACGAAGAGGCTCTGGCCGAGACGGTCTACCTGAATATCATCAATCAGGCCCAGCGGTATGTCTATATCTATACGCCCTACTTCGCGGTGGGCGAGACCATGCTGGAAGCCCTCAAGGCGGCGGCAAAGCGGGGCGTGGACGTCCGGCTGGTGCTGCCGGGCATCCCGGACAAGAAGCTCATCTTCCGGCTGACCCGCTCCTATTATGTGCCGCTGCTCCGGGCGGGGGTGCGCATCTACGAGTTCACACCCGGCTTCCTCCACGCCAAGTGCTACGTCAGCGATGACCGCGCCGCCGTGGTGGGCAGCATCAACATGGATTACCGCAGCCTCTTCCTCCACTTTGAGTGCGGGGCGCTGCTGCTCTATAACAGTCAGGTCATTGCGCTGCGGGACGATGTGCTCCGCACCCTGCCGGAGTGCCGGGAAGTGCAGCTGGCCGACTGCCGCACCTCGCTGGCCGGGACGCTGCTGGACAGTGTGCTCCGCCTGCTGAGCCCGCTGATGTGAGCGATACTGTGGTGGAATAAGTGGCAATATGGCTATTTAATAATATAGATACGTTATATTTTGCCGGTTTGCCAACTTGGTATTCTGCCTCTTTTGGCAAAGTGGGGTCAGAGTGCCAGCTGATTGGCAGATTGCCACCTTGGCAAAGTGCGATTTTGCATGATATAACGTCAATATTGGTCCACTTTGCCAGATAACACGTCGGTCTCAGAGCACAGTTGTAAATTTTCTGCGTGGTGCTTGACTTTTGCAGGGAATCGCATATAATAAAGATGGTAAATGTGGAAGCCAATATGTCATTGGCACACCCAAAAGGAAAAGACCCCCTCCCGGAGCGGCAATCTCCGAAAGGGGGTCCTTTTTAGTGCTTACGGCCCTTCAGCCATCCGTCAAGCCACTTGCAGATATAGTAAGAAGCTACATTTGCTCCGACGGACAGGATAAATGTGGAAATATACGCCATTGGACAACACCTCCCTTCCCATAAAACTGGGCGGGGTAGGCCGCAGGACAAGTATAACACAGTTTCCAACAAAAAGATACATAAATAAATAGACTCCTGTCGGGCTATACTACTCCCAAAGAGATGAAAGGGAGCGTAACGCTTATGACACAGAGACAAAAAGCTCTTCTGAGCTGTGCCGTGGCGGCGGCACTGCTGCTGTCCGGCTGCCGCAAAGGCAACAGCGATTCCGGCAGCATGAGCAGTTCGAACGCCATGTCCGGCTCGTCCAGCAGCGCCAGCACCACCCAGACCGGCGGCTGGAAGACCGGCCTCGGCATCCTGACCGAGGCTTCCGATGAGGCCCGCACCGGCACCATCCATACCATCGCCGCCGCCGTCCTGCTGGACGGAGACGGCAAGCTGGCCGACGTGATGCTGGATGAGCTGGAAGTGGAAGTTACCGCCGACGGCAAAGGCGTCGTCACCATGCCCACCGACTACCGCACTAAGCGCCAGAAAGGGGACGACTACCCGCTGGCGGCGGCATCTTCGCTGAAAAAGGGCTGGGCCGAGCAGGCCGATGACTTCGCCGACTACCTCACCGGCATGACGCCGGAACAGGCATCCATGCTGGAAACGGATAAGGACGGCAAGGCTGTGGACGCCGACCTGCTGTCCGGCTGCACCATCCGGGTGGATAAGTACCGCGACGCCGTGGCGAAAGCCTGCACGAATGCGTCCGCCCTCGGCGCGGCAAAGGGCGACCGGGTGAGCCTCGGCGTGGAGGCGGAGAATGCCTCTTCGGACATCACCGCCACCGACGACAAGGATGTGAACGCAGAAGTTGACCTTACCGTCGTGGCCCTGACGCTGGATGCCGATGGCCGTGTGACCAGCGCCATCGGCGACATGGCAGAGCCTGCGCTGACCATCGCGGCAGACGGCGGCGTCACCGCTCCGGACACCGTCCGCTCCAAGCTTGAGCTGGGCGACAGCTACGGGATGCGGAACGCATCCAGCCTCGGCAAGGAGTGGTACGAGCACAGCGAGGGCTATTGCAGCTACCTCAAGGGCAAGACTGAGAAAGAGGTGGCGGACATCCCCGCCGACGGCTCGGACGCCGACCTCGCGGCCCTCTGCACCATCTCCATCGACGCCCTGCAAAAGGCCGCAGGGGATGCGTTTGAGAATGCGTCATTATAAATTGAACGGAAAGTCTGACCGTCACCGTGAGGTGGCGGTTTTCTTTTTGTCCTTTGTACAAATACACCGAAAACCCTATCGGAAAGGGGCGGTCTGCGGGCAAAACGCGAAAAAATCGGTTTTCCTCTTGCAAAACGAGGTAAAACGCGCTATTCTATAGTCACAGTTTAACAATTTAGCATGGTAAAGCGGTAAAACGAAGCGCCGCTTCTGCTGAATCTGAGGGAGGAAATTACAACATGAAACGTCTGGTATCTGCTTTTCTGGCCGGTGTGATGGCACTGAGCCTTGCCGCCTGCGGCGGTTCCGCATCCACTTCTACGGCTGCTTCTTCTGCCGCCGCCTCTGCCGCCCCGGCAAGCTCCGTGGCCGCTGACAGCGACCTGGCTTACATCCAGTCCAACGGCAAGATGGTCATTGGTTACACTGTCTATGAGCCGATGAACTACACCGACGCCGACGGCAACTTCACCGGTTTCGATACCGAGCTGGCCACCGCTGTCTGTGAGAAGCTGGGTGTCGAGCCGGAGTTCGTGGAGATCAACTGGGACACCAAGGAGACCGAGCTGGCTGCAAAGAGCATCGACTGCATCTGGAACGGCCTGACCCTGACCGATGACCGCGAGGAGAATATGGCCTGCACCAAGCCCTACGTCAAGAACGCCCAGGTCGTGGTGGTGAAGGACGGCACCGACTACACCTCCACCGCCGACCTCATCGGCAAGACCGTGGTGGCCGAGGCCGGCTCTGCCGGTGAGACCACCATCACCGAGAACGCCGACCTGTCTCAGGCTGATTTCATCTCCAAGGCTGTTCAGACCGACTGCCTGATGGAAGTCGCCGCTGGCACTGCTGACGCCGCCATCCTCGACCTGACTCTGGCTTCTGCCATGATCGGCGAGGGTACCGACTACGCAAACCTCAAGATGGTGGATGAGCTGAACGTCGAGGAGTATGGCGTGGCCTTCCGCAAGGGCAGCGATGTGGCCGAGGCTGTGGACAATGCATTCGACGAGCTGAAGGCTGACGGCACCATGCAGACTCTGGCCGACAAGTACGGCCTGACTCTGGCTGAGTAACTTACATTATAAACGGATAGGTGTAGTGATTCTGTGACTGTGATTTTGGAGCGTCTGACCGGCGCATTCGCGCTCAACTGTGAGCTGTTCTTTCTGACCTTGCTGTTTTCGCTGCCGCTGGGCCTTGTGGTGGCCTTTGGCTCCATGAGCCGGTGCGCACCGCTGCGGGGCGTCGTCAAGACCTTCGTGTGGGTCATCCGCGGTACGCCGCTGATGCTGCAGATCATCGTCATCTACCTTGGCCCCGGCCTGCTGGGCATGACCAACCCCTGGCCCTCCGGCTCTTCGGGCCGTCTGGTGGCGGCGGTGGTGGCTTTCGCCATCAACTACGCCTGCTACTTCTCTGAGATCTACCGCGGCGGCATCGAGGCTGTGCCGAAAGGCCAGACCGAGGCCGGTCAGGTGCTTGGCATGACCAAGAGCCAGATTTTTTTCAAGGTCACGCTCCTGCAGGTCGTCAAGCGCATCCTGCCCCCGATGGGCAACGAGGTCATCACGCTGGTGAAGGATACCTCGCTGGCGAATGTCATCGCCAACAAGGAGATCATCATGATGGCAAAGGAGTACAGCGCCAAAGGCCTCATCTGGCCGCTGTTCTCCACGGCGATCTTCTTCCTCGTCTTTGTCGGCGCACTCACCCTGCTGCTGGACTGGGCCGAGAAAAAGATGGACTATTTCCGCTGCTAAGGAGGATACTGAATTATGGCATTACTCGAAGCCTCTGGCATCGGGAAGAATTTCGGCGAGACGAAAGTTCTCAAGGACATCTCGCTCACACTGGAACAGGGCGAGGCGCTGGCGATCATCGGCTCGTCCGGCTCGGGCAAGACGACGCTGCTGCGCTGCCTGAACTTCCTTGAGCGTCCCGACACCGGCGTCATCAGGGTGAACGGCGAGACCATGTGGGACGCCGCCGACCCTGCCACCCAGCGGGAGAGCGAGGTGCGGAAAAAGCGCCTCCACTTCGGCCTCGTGTTCCAGAACTTCAACCTCTTTCCCCAGTACACCGCACTGGAAAACGTGATGCTGGCGGGGGAGCTTCTGGCAAAGGAGCAGCCCGACTACAAGGCCAACAAAAAGGCCATCCACGCCCAGCTGGAAGCACAGGCCCGTGACCTGCTGGCCCAGATGGGCCTGTCGGAGCGGGCAGGCCACTACCCCCACCAGCTCTCCGGCGGTCAGCAGCAGCGGGTGGCCATCGCCCGCGCGCTGGCGCTCCACCCGGACATCCTCTGCTTCGATGAGCCCACCAGCGCCCTTGACCCGGAGCTGACCGGCGAAGTCCTCCGTGTCCTGCGGGATCTCGCCGACCGAAAGACCACCATGATCATCGTCACCCATGAGATGCACTTCGCCCGCGACGTGGCCGACCGCATTATGTTCATGGACGGCGGCGTCGTGGTGGAGGAAGGCCCGGCCCGCCAGCTCATCGACCACCCCCAGGAGGAACGCACCAAGCAGTTTTTGGCGCACTACTCTGAATAAGACAGGCTATGGCCCTCCCCGCTCGGGAGGGCTTTTTTGCGCCATTCACGCCGAAAACACCACGATTCGCGCAGTTTTTATTTACATCATCTGGCTTTTTTGGTAAACTTGCATCGGAAAAGGCTGATTCTTCAAAAGACGAACAGACCAAAGGAGGATAGACTATGAGACTGAAAAGCGCACTCCGGCGGGGCGTGGCCGCCGCCGTCATCGCGGGCATCGTGGTGAGTTCCGGCATCCCGGCCTATGCGGGAACATGGAACATCGCCGACGGCGACATCACCGTGAAAGCGGGCGACGCCGAAGGAAAGAACAAGGTCTCACAGGGCGAGACCATCGACAAGGACGACACCAACACCGTCATCACCGGCGAGTCGGATAAGAACACCGTCACCATCGACACCTCCAAGGGCAACGTGGACGTCACCTTCGACGACCTGAAGATCGACGTCAGCGGCAAGGCCGAGGGGGACGTCAGCGGTGACGGCCCAGTCGATGCGGGCAAAGCCGCCGTCACCGTGCAGGGCGACCACGATGTGACCATCGAACTGGACGGCGACAACGAGCTGAAGAGCGGCAGCTATAATGCGGGTCTTGAGAAGAACGAACACGAGTCGAAAGGCACTCTGACCATCAAGGACGACAACGATACCAAAGGCGCGCTGACCGCTGAGGGCGGCTTCGGCGGCGCAGGCATCGGCGGAGGCATCGAGAGCACCGGTAGCAACATCACCATCCGGGGCGGCACCATCGAGGCTGTGGGCGGGAGCAACGCGGCAGGCATCGGCGACGGCGCGGGTGCGTGGTCTGAGATAGACCCGGATGCGCCGCCCAGCAATCCCAATCACATCTATATCTCCGGCGACGCCGAGGTGGAGGCCAAGGCAGGCGCAAGCACCGGCGGCAAAACTGCGGCCATCGGCGGCGGCATAGTCGGCGAGATCCCCAATGACGCCCTCTCTGACGACGACCACAAGGTGACGGGCGGCAGTCTGACCCGCTACGACCCCGACGGGAAGAAGATGGAGGACTACAGCTACGACCGGCGGACGCCCTCCCAACCGGAGCAGCCAGACAAGCCGGAACAGCCCGATGATACCGAGAACGACGAGGACGACGACGAGGACGACGCTCCAAGCGTGCAGACCGGCGAGGTGCCGGACCGTGTGAAGCAGATGTACGAGACCGTCGGCGTGATCACCCATCTGGATGGCACACAGGAGCTTGGTAATGTGGCCACGGCGGAGTATGACCCGGTCAACAAGGTCCTGAGCTTCGATGCCCACAGCACACTCTTTCGGATGACAGGCGACTCGCTGCGGGAGCTTGCAAAGGAGGTCCATGAGCTTCGCATCCGGTTCCTTGATGGGGAAGGGCGGGAGATGGAGGCGGTCATTCCGCTGGCCAGGATCAAAGATCTGGTCGGCGTGAATGGCGCATTCGAACTCGAGCTGTCCCATGAAGGGCTTTCTCGATTCCATGTTGTCGGGCAGACGGGATATGATAGAAAAACATTCTCGGATGAGACCGTCCTGCGCCAAAGCGGCAAGGAACTGATCCTCGTGTACCGCGTTGGCGATGAGGAGCAGAAAGCGCAGGAGACCGCCCGGGTGGAGGAGGCGATCGCCCGCCGCAAGCAGGAGAAAAAGCAATGGGGAACGGTCCTCTCCGGTCTGGAAGGCGGCTCCCTGAGCGGACTGCCCGAGCTGACTCAGCCGGGAACGGGTACCGTCGGCGGCGTGACCGACTTCAGCGCAGCCCCGAAGGATCCCACCATCCTCGACATGGGCCCCATCACGGTCCGTCCGTCCGAGCAGCCCGCCTCCGAACCGACGGTGTGGAAGACATTTACCAGTAACATCGTGAAGCTCGTGGGCGGGAAGCAGGACAGCAAGAAGGACGACCCGGCCCCCTCCGTCGGTGACCTCAGCGGGCCGACGACTCTCTCGCCGGACAGCCTCACCACGGTCCAGCAGCCGGAAATAAGCACCCAGCAGCCGGAGACAAGCACCCAGCAGCCGGAAACAGGCGGATGGGTAACGGACAGTCAGGGTGACTGGGTGTGGAAGCCGGGCAAGGATGACAGTCAGCCGCCGGATTTGAGAGGAGATTGGGAGACGAGAAAATGGATAAGGGACAGTCAGCCGCCGGATTTGAGAGGAGATTGGGAGACAAGAAAATGGGTAAGGGTCAGTCAGTCGCCGGATCTTGCTTGGTGGAATTCCTTTTATGACTCCATACGGAAGTACGATTATGAAGGCTGAGAGGGAGTGCAGCAGGAGGGCCTTGCCGCTCCCCTGCGCACAATCACCAAAAACCACCGATAGAAAATAGCAATGTTGTACGAAGAAATCTGAGAAAAACCCCTTGCAAAATCACGATGAGCTGAGTATAATACCACTCATGAAACGCAAAACGTCCTGCCCCTCGTCCGGCAGGGCGTTTTTGTCGGTAAAAATTTGGCAAAGAAATGTTAAGTGACCGCCCGGGGAGGGGCTTTGTATGACAAAAGACATGACACAGGGCAGCCCGCTCAAGCTCATCCTTGCCTTTGCGGTGCCGCTGATGCTGGGCAGCCTGTTCCAGCAGTTCTACAATCTGGCCGATACCATCATCGTGGGCCGTTTCGTGGGCGTGGAAGCGCTGGCGGCGGTGGGCAGCGTGGGCGGCCTGAACTATCTGGTGCTGGGCTTCGTCAACGGCATCGCCTGCGGCTTCTCCATCCCCATCTCGTGGACCTTCGGCGCGAAGGACTACAGAGAGATGCGGCGCTACACCGCTAATACCGTCTGGCTCAGCCTCTTTTTCGCCGTCGTGCTCACGGTGGTGACGGTGGCCCTGACCCGGGCGGTGCTGGTCTGGACCAACACCCCCGACAACATCATCGACATCGCGGACATCTACATTCGCACCATCTTCTGGGGCATCCCCTTCACCCTGCTGTACAACGTCACCAGCGCCCTCATGCGCGCGCTGGGCGACAGCAAGCGGCCTCTCTATTTCCTGCTGGTGGCCAGTGTGCTGAACATCGGCCTCGACCTGCTCTGCATCCTCACCTTCCGGATGGGGGCGTTCGGCGCGGCCTTCGCCACCGTGTTCAGTCAGGCGGTGGCGGGCATCGGCAGTCTCATCTACATCGTCCGCCACTACCCGGAACTGAAGTGGAGCAGGGAAGAGGGCCGTCTGAGCGCCAGCCACTGCCTCAAGCTCTGCAACATGGGCATCCCTATGGGCCTGCAGTGCAGCATCACCGCCATCGGCAGCGTCGTGCTGCAGGGCGCGGTGAACGGTCTGGGCAGCAGCATCGTGGCCGCGCAGACCGCAGGCAGCAAGGCCGCCCAGTTCCTCTCGGTGCCGCTGGAGAGCATCGGCACCGCCATGACCACCTACGCCAGCCAGAACATGGGCGCTCACGACCTCAAGCGTGTGGACCGGGGCGTCAATACTGCGCTGGGAATTGGCTGCGTCTACAGTGTGGCGTCCTTCCTCATCCTGCGTGTGCTGGATGTGCCGCTTATCAGTCTCTTCCTCGAGAGTAGCGAAGTGGAGATCATGGCGAATGCCCGAAGCTTCATCTTCTGGAACAGCGTGTTCTACATCCCGCTGGCCGTCCTCATCATCTACCGCTACACCATCCAGGGCCTGGGCTATTCCGGCCTTGCCATGTTCGCGGGCGTGGCCGAGATGGTCGCCCGTGCCATGGTGGGCTTCTGGTTCGTGCCGCTCTGGGGCTACTTTGCGGCCTGCATCGCCAACCCTGTGGCATGGTTCTTCGCCTGCTTCTTCCTCATCCCGGCGTACTTTGCAGTGCGCAATCGGCTGATGAAAGAAAATGCATATGGGGTGGGGGATTAAACCTCGCCTACAGCTCCCCTTCGGGGGAGCTTTTGTTGTATTTACAAATCCCCCCAAAACCGCTATACTATATATAGTTGTGTCAAAACGAGGAGGCGGGACGATGGAGCAGGAGCTGGAACGGCTGGAAGGCACGGTAGAGGACATTATCTACCTGAACGAGGACAACGGCTACACCGTGTTCGAGGTGTCGGGCGGAGGTGTCGTCACCGTTGTGTGCGGCGTGGTGGGAGAGCTCCACGCCGGTGAGAGCGTCGTCTGCCGGGGCAGGTACGAGAACCACGCTACCTATGGCCGACAGTTCCACGCACAGGAGTGCGAGACGGATATGCCCAAAGACCTCGAGGCCGTCTACGCCTTCCTCGCCAGCCGGTCACTGCCCTACATCGGGGCTCGGACGGCGGATAAGATCATTGACAAATTCGGCGCGGCGGCGCTGGAAGTTATCGCCAACGACCCCGCCCAGCTCACCCTCATCCCGGGCATCTCGGCGGACAAGGCCGACCGCATCCAGCAGG
>OGHY01001751.1_pt1 | contig 9752 bp, 7 predicted proteins | sample 1571541 | NCBI WGS metagenome assembly OGHY01 (sample SAMEA2581943, study PRJEB24529) | metagenome | biome: Human gut stool | place: China | collected 2011
CAACTGGTCGTTTTGTAATAGGTGGACCACAAGGTGATGCTGGTTTAACTGGTAGAAAAATTATTGTTGATACTTATGGTGGATATGCTCATCATGGTGGTGGGGCATTCTCTGGTAAAGATGCTACGAAGGTAGATAGATCAGCAAGCTATGCAGCAAGATATATTGCTAAAAATATTGTAGCTGCAGGATTAGCATCTCAAGTTGAGGTTCAAATATCTTATGCAATAGGGGTAGCTCAACCAGTTTCAGTTTCCGTTAATACATTTGGTAGCGGAAAAGTTTCAAATCAAAAGTTAGTTGATGCAATTAGAAAAGTTTTTGATTTAAGACCTGCTGGAATCATCAAAATGTTAGATTTACGTAGACCTATCTATAAGAAAACTGCAGCATATGGACATTTTGGTAGAACAGATATTGATTTACCATGGGAAAAAACTGATAAGATAAATGAATTGAAGAAAGAGTTAGATTTCTAAATTTCTCTTGAAATAGACATACTATTTTGGTATTATCATTGTAAATTATAATATGAACGTAGATAAGGAATAGTAGAGTCTGTATTTTAATTTAAGAGAGTACATGGTTGGTGTGAATGTACTAAATAGAGATTTGAACTCGCCTTAGATGTTTCTTCATTGAAATTAGTAGGTGAAGACGGTACTTTCCGTTAGAAAAGAAGAGAGCTAATCATTTGATTGGAATATAGGTGGTACCGCGAGTTTTTCGTCCTATACGGAATAGTTTTATTTCGTATAGGCTTTTTTTATCTACAGAAGTTCATTATTTTTGAAAGGATGGAAATAGATGTCATATAAGCATATTGAAATAGAAAAAAAGTGGCAAAGATATTGGGAAGAGCACAAAACATTCAAAACAACTGAAGATGATGATAAGAAGAATTATTATGCCTTAGATATGTTTCCATATCCATCTGGGCAAGGACTTCATGTAGGTCATCCTGAAGGGTATACAGCTACAGATATAATGGCTCGTATGAAGAGAATGCAAGGATATAATGTTCTACACCCAATGGGATGGGATGCATTCGGGTTACCTGCTGAACAGTATGCATTGAATACAGGAAACTCACCACGTGAATTTACTAAAAAGAATGTTAATAATTTTAGACGCCAAATTAAATCTTTAGGTTTATCATATGATTGGGATCGAGAAGTTAACACTACTGATCCTGCATATTATAAATGGACTCAATGGATTTTTGAACAATTATATAAAAAAGGTTTAGCCTATGAAGCTGAAGTTCCAGTTAACTGGAGTCCAGATTTAGGAACTGTTGTAGCTAACGAAGAAGTTATTGATGGTAAAACTGAACGTGGTGGTTTTCCTGTTATTAGAAAACCAATGCGTCAATGGGTATTAAAAATCACGGCTTATGCTGATCGCTTAATAGATGATTTAGACGATTTAGATTGGCCAGAAGCAATTAAAGAACAACAACGTAATTGGATTGGTCGTTCAGTTGGTGCAGCAATAAACTTTCCTGTTTCAGGAGATGAAAATACAAAGATTGAGGTATTTTCTACTCGTCCAGATACAATATTTGGTGTTGCAGCTTTAGTATTGGCACCTGAACTTGAATTGGTTAAGCAATTAACAACTCCTGAACATGAGAATGAGGTAGAAGCATACATAGAAAAAATATCTCATAAATCAGATTTAGAAAGAACAGATTTAGCTAAAGATAAAACAGGTGTATTTACAGGTAGTTATGTTGTAAATCCTGTAAGTGGAGAAAAATTACCTATTTGGATTGCTGATTATGTTTTAAATTCATATGGAACAGGTGCGGTAATGGTTGTTCCTGCACATGATGAACGAGATCATGAATTTGCTCAAAAGTTTGATTTGCCTATCGTACAAGTTATCGAAGGTGGAGATGTTCAAAAAGAAGCATATACTGGTGATGGAGTTCATATCAATTCTGATTTCCTAAATGGCATGGATAAAGAAGAAGCCATTGATGCTATAAATAACTGGCTAGAGGAAAATGGAGTAGGGGAAAAGAAAGTTAACTATCGTTTAAGAGATTGGTTATTCTCTAGACAACGTTACTGGGGCGAGCCTATTCCTGTAATTCATTGGGAAGATGGTGGAACAACTCTAGTTCCAGAAGATGAATTACCTTTATATTTACCTAAAGCAACAGATATTAAGCCTTCAGGAACTGGTGAAAGTCCATTAGCTAACTTAGATGATTGGGTAAATGTTGTTGATGAAAATGGTAGAAAAGGACGTCGTGAAACTAATACCATGCCACAATGGGCTGGTAGTTCCTGGTACTTCCTACGTTATATAGATCCACATAACAATCATGAAGTAGCAGATTATGAAAAATTAAAAGAATGGTTACCTGTAAACTTGTATGTTGGTGGTGCTGAACACGCTGTATTACATTTATTGTATGCTCGTTTCTGGCATAAATTCTTATATGATTTAGGTGTAGTTCCAACTAAAGAACCATTCCAAAAATTGGTAAACCAAGGAATGATTTTAGGTTCTAATCATGAAAAGATGTCCAAGTCTAAAGGAAATGTAGTTAATCCAGATGATATTGTTGAACAATATGGAGCAGATACATTACGCTTATATGAAATGTTTATGGGGCCTTTAGATGCATCTATCCCTTGGAGTGAAGAAGGACTTGGTGGCGCACATAAGTTCATCAACCGTGTTTGGAATTTATTGATTGATGAAAATGACAATTTGCGTGATAGAGTAACTACAATTAACAATCATGATTTAGATAAGATATATAATGAAACTGTTAAGAAAGTTACAGAAGACTATGAGGCTATGCACTTTAATACTGCAATTTCCCAATTAATGGTTTTTGTTAATAATGCTTATAAAGCAGATTCATTACCATTGGAATATGTGGAAGGCTTAGTAAAATTGTTATCACCAGTTGTTCCTCATATTACAGAAGAATTATGGTCTAAGTTAGGTCATGTAGGTAGCATAGCATATGCTAAGTGGCCAACCTATGATGAAAGCAAGTTGGTTGAAGATGTTGTAGAAATTGTTGTTCAAATTAACGGTAAAGTAAGACAACATTTACAAGTGTCTAAAGATGCTAGTCGTGAAGAATTACAAGCACTAGCTTTGAACGACGAAAGAATAAAACAAGAACTTGCGGATAAAGAAGTTAAAAAAGTTATTGCAGTTCCTGGTAAGTTAGTATCAATTGTAGTAGCAAAATAAAGTTTAAACATTAGTATTATTAAAAGATTCGTATTTCATGAGATGCGAATCTTTTTTATTATAGTCAATCTCTCTAACATATAATACTGAGAATTTACGAAGCACAAAAAGGTGAATATTTATGAAGAGAAAAATATATTTATTCGGAAGTATACTTGCTACTTAAGGAATTTTTTTATAAAATGGTAGTTACAATATAAAAATTTTCTGAAAATCCTAAATTATAAAGGAGATTTTACATGAAAAATGAATTATCTCGAGCTTTAACTCATCGGCATGTCCAGATGATAGCAATTGGTGGTGCGATAGGTACAGGGTTGTTCTTGGGATCAGGTTCAGCAATCCAAAAGGCAGGACCAGCTCTGATACTAGCCTACTTAATTGCGGGTATTTTTTGTTTTTTTATGATGCGTGCAATTGGTGAATTAATTTTATCTGATAAAAGTAAGAATTCATTTATCGAATTTGTTAAGGTATATATGGGAAGAGGATGGGAGTTCATTATAGGATGGACTTATTGGTTATGTTGGGCAAGTTTGGCAATGGCTGACTTAACTGCTAGTGGTATTTATTTAAGATATTGGTTTCCGAATCTTCCTCAATGGTTGACAGCATTGATAATCATTCTTGTTCTATTAATTTTCAACTTACTCAGTGTAGGATTATTTGGTGAATTAGAATCGTGGTTTTCTAGTATTAAAGTTTTAGCGATTTTAGCATTAATAGGTACAGGTATTATTTTATTGTTTACCCAGGCAAATGTAGGCGGGAATGAAGTTAGTATCATGAATTTATTTAATCATGGTGGTTTCTTTCCTAAAGGAGCAATAGGATTTATGGCGGCTTTTCCAATGGTTATATTTGCTTTTACTGGTATTGAAATGGTCGGTCTAGCTTCTGGAGAAACTGCTAATCCAGAAAAAGATATTCCACAAGCAATCAATACATTGCCTTTTAGAATAGGATTGTTCTATATAGGTTCGATGTTCGTATTGATGTGTATTTATCCTTGGAATGAAATTGTTACAACTTCTAGTCCATTTGTGCAAGTATTTAATGGAATTGGTATCAAATTTGCTGCTGGAATTATCAATTTTGTAGTATTAACAGCTGCATTATCAGCATGTAATAGTGCGATTTTTAGCACAAGTAGAACTTTATTTGTTTTGTCACATAGTGGTCATGCACCTAAATCTTTTGGTCAAACTAATAATCGGAGTATCCCAGTTAAATCATTGTTATTCTCTTCAAGTTCATTATTTTTAATAGTTATATTGAATTATGTACTACCTAAGAGTATTTTTGATATTATTTCTGGTGTAGCAACAGTTAGCTTTGTTTTTGTATGGATTGCATTAGTTTGGTGTCACTATCAATATCGAAAAAATAGCCCAAATAATAATGAAAAAATTTTTCCGATGCCATTGTATCCGGTAAGTAATGTTATAACAATAATCTTTTTTGTTTTAGTATTAGTTTTATTAACTTTTAATACCAATACATTAATGTCACTTATCTTTTCAATAGTTTGGTTTGGAATTTTGGGAGCAATATATTTCTTTAAAGCTAGAAAGTAGTTTATAAAGCTGGTTAGAATTATCCTAACTGGCTTTTTTAAATGCTTATTTGCAGTCATTAGTAAAATGATTTAAAATTAATGGGCTAAGTATTTTTTGGAAGTAGGAATTACATAAAAATGAATGATAATAATGAACAAATAAAAAAAGATTTAGAAGAAACTTCTTCTAAAGAAAAAATGTTGAAGGGCTCAGCTTGGATGACAGCTGGGAGTATTTTTTCTAGAATTCTGGGAGCAATTTATATTATTCCATGGGCAACTTGGTTTGGAGTTAATTATTTACAAGCAAATGCCTTATTTACTAAGGGATATACTGTTTATGCATTATTTTTGATGCTGTCTACTGCTGGAATTCCATCTGCAGTGGGTAAACAAGTTGCACATTATAATTCTCTCAATGAATATGGAATCGGCAGGCGATTATTTAAGCGAAGTTTAGGTGTAATGATGTTTTTAGGAATTATCAGTGCAATGATTTTGTGGTTTATCGCACCATTAATTTCTCAAGGGGATGCAGCAGTTATTCCTGTATATCGTTCTTTGGCAGTTACATTGCTTTTGATTCCGGTAATGAGTTTAACTAGAGGCTTTTTCCAAGGATATTTTGATATGGCTCCGTTCGCTATATCACAATTAGTAGAACAAGTTGCTAGAATCGTTTATATGTTAGCAGCAACCTATTTAATTACTCAGGTGTTACATGGAAGTTACCAAAGCGCAGTAGTTCAATCAACTTTTGCAGCATTTATAGGAGCTGTTGGTGGCTTATTAGTTTTATTATGGCATTATTGGCGAAAACGACCAACTATGAATTATCTTTTAGCTCACAGTAATAATAAACTAGAAGTCTCTGATAAGAGATTAATAAAGGAAATATTGTATCAATCGATACCTTTCATCATTATTGGATCAACTACAACTTTGTATAATTTATTTGATCAATTTAGTTTTCCAACAATTATGAGTTTTGTTACTGATTATAGTACTAAAGAAATTAATGCATTATATGCTTTATTTGCGGGAAATGCCAATAAATTGATAATGATTACTATTTCAGTTGCTGCTGCGATGGCTGACACTGCAATTCCATTATTGTCTCAAGCTGTTACAAAAAATGATAATGAAGAAGTTTCAGCTGCTTTATTAGATTCGGTAGAATTATTCTTTTTTGTAATGTTACCTTGTTCTTTTGGAATGGCTGCAGTTTCTAGACCACTATATGTTTTATTCTATCCATATGATTATACGGGTATCTTTGTATTAGCCTTTTCATCATATATAGCTTTAGCATTAGGCTTATTTATGGTTTTAGCAGCTTTACTTCAAGGAATATATGAAAATACAATAGCAATTAAATTTGCGGTAATTGGAATGATTGTTAAAGTTATAATACAATTCCCATTAACAGCATTTTTACATGTATATGGTCCTTTAGCAGCTACAGGTATAGGAATGACCGTAAGTAATGTATTAATTTTTAGATACTTGTATTTCAAATATAATTTAAATATTAATAAATTACAGAAAAATACTAATATGATGATGTTATTCAGCTTATTTATGTTTATTGTAGTACTCGTTATATCTTTTGCTTTAGGGAAAGTAACAAATACATATAGCAAATTCCAATCCACCATTGTGTTAATAATTGGAGCCGGAATTGGAGGATATATTTATGCTTTCTTAAGTTTGAAGGCAAGACTAGCTGATGATATTTTAGGTGCTAGAGCTAACTTTTTAAGAAGAATATTAAGAATTAAATAGCGTGATGTATATGAGATTAGATAAGTTTTTAAGTCAAACAGGAAAGTTCACAAGAGCGGAAGCAAAAAAGGTTATAAAGGCTAAAAGAGTAAGGTTAAATGGTGAAGTTGTCAAAGACGGAAAGATAAAAATAAATGAAGACTCAGATAAAATTTTTTTTAGATGGGGAACTTTTAGCTTTGAATAACACAAAAATATATTATATGTTAAATAAGCCTGCAGGGGTTGTATCAGCTACTAGAGATGATAAAGATAAAACGGTAATTGATTTAATAAATTTTCCTGGAAGAAAAGAAGATCTATTTCCTGTAGGTAGACTAGATAAGGAAACAACAGGATTATTAATTATCACAAATGATGGAAAATTTGCTCATAACATTATTTCTCCTAAAAAACATGTATCTAAAACATATGAAGCAATAGTTACTGGAAAAATATCAGAAAAAGAGGTTAAAATATTTTCTCAAGGCATGGAATTGGCCAATGGGGATAAATTACAACCTGCACAACTTGATATAATATCTTATTCTGAGAAGGATGATACTAGCAAAGTTAGAGTTATTATTCATGAAGGAAAATATCATCAGGTTAGACGAATGTTTGGAGCAGTGTCTCAAAGAGTGTTAGAATTAGATAGAGTAAAGATAGGACTACTTGAATTGGATGATACTTTGGAAAGAGGAGAATATAGGGAGTTAACAGAAGAAGAATTAAATTTAATAAAATAAGGAGAAGAGGACTAAATTTGTCCCTTCTCCTTATTTTTGTTCAGAAATAACTTTCAACATCGTTTTTTGAATCTTTTTAATAATATCTGTTGGTAATGTCACATAGTATTTATGAGATAAATTTTCAGCTATATAGCTGTGTAAATAAACAGCTGCGTTGATTCTTTCATCTAGTGAACTTTCCTTAAACTGTGTGATAAATGCAGCGAGGATACCGGTTAAGATATCTCCCATACCACCAGTTGCCATAAAAGGACCACCGATTGTTAAATTATCAATAGTTCCTGATTGATGATAAATAGTAGTATGGTGTTTTTTTAAAATAACAGTAGCATTTAGCGATGTTTGTTTTTGTAAGTTGATGTCATCAATTTGTTTATCTATAGGAATACCAGATAGTCTTTGCCATTCCATTTGGTGAGGAGTAAAAATAATTTTTTTATTGTTAGCAATCAATTCTTTTAAGGAATCATTTTCAGATATGAGAGTGATTGCTGAACCGTCAATTATGCAAAGTTGATTATCAGAGATATTACTTAATGTAACTTCAAGGACTTCTCTAGCTCTATTATCAGTACCTAATCCAGGGCCTACAACTACTGCATCAGCCGTTGAAATAGCAGTTGTAAGAGATACTTTGTCAAAAAAATTAATAAACATTGCTTCTGGTACGACGGAATGTAATGAAGATAGATTTTCTTTGTTAGTTGCAACAGTAACTAGCCCAGCGCCAGCGTGGACAGCAGCAGAAGCAGCCATAATTATAGCTCCACCATAGTTAATGTTTCCGCCAATGAGTAATACCCTACCAAAATTACCTTTATGACTGTTAGGTTCACGTTTTTTAATGACCTTTTGTAAAATATCAAGTGTAATCTCCATAAATAGTACACCAGCCTTTTTTTAAGATATAATTATTATAATTCAAAATTCGTTTATTTTGAAAAAATTATGCTATTATTAAATAGTAAACATTTTTTAGGAGATGAATTGTAGAATGGCAATAGATTGGAAAGCAGAAGTTGAAAAAAGACGAGATGATATTCTCGAAGATTTAAAAACAATGCTTCGAATTGAAAGTGTACGAGATGAAAGTATAGCAACAGCTGATGCACCTTTAGGACCAGGCCCTAAAGAAGCTTTAGATGCTTTTTTGAATATTGGTAAACGTGATGGATTTGAAGTTGAAGAATTTGATGGTATGGCTGGACACATTAAATTTGGAGATGGTAAAGAAGATTTAGGTATTCTAGCACACGTTGACGTAATGCCAGCAGGTAAAGGTTGGGATACAGATCCATTTAACCCAGTTATTAAAGATGGAAAATTATATGCTCGTGGTGCCTCTGATGATAAAGGACCAAGTATGGCAGCATATTATGGATTAAAGATTGTTAAAGAATTAGGATTACCAGTTAAAAAGAGTGTACGTTTTATTTTAGGTACTGATGAAGAAAGCAGTTGGAGAGGAATGACTCACTACTTTGAAAAAATGCCTAAGCCAACAATTGGTTTTTCACCAGATGCATTTTTCCCAATCATCAATGGTGAAAAAGGTAATTTCAGTATGCTTGTAAAATTCGATGGTAAAAATGGGGATGAATTAAAATTATTATCCTTTGATTCTGGTTTACGTGACAACATGGTTCCACGCGATGCAGTAGCCGTTGTTGAAGGTAATGATCTTGAAAGTATAGCTGCTGATTTCAAGCAATATGTTGCTGAAAATAGTGTTTTAAGTGGCGATGCAGAAATTAAAGATGGAAAATTAGAATTATCCTTAATTGGTAAGGCTGCTCATGCACAAGAACCACGTAATGGCGAAAATGCAGGAACTTACTTAGCTGTATTCTTGAATAAGTACAATTTTGCTAAGGATGCCAAGGGATACTTAGCTTTTGCTGCTGAATACTTACATCAAGATTCACGTATGGATAATTTTGGAATTAGCTATACTGATGAAGTAATGGGCGATTTAACTATGAATGCTGGTATCTTTACATTTGAAGCTGGCAAAGGTGGAGAAATTACTTTGAACTTCAGATATCCTAGAGGTATTGATGATGAATATGTATTCAATGCTGTTAAGGAAGCTGCAACTAAATTAGAAGCTGTTTCATTTGAAAAGAAGGAACATGCAATGGTACCACATTATGTTTCACCTGAAGATCCATTGGTTTCAAAATTATTGGCTGTTTATAGTCGTCAAACAGGTCAAGAAGCTCATGGCATGGTTGTCGGTGGGGGAACTTATGGTAGATTGTTAGAACGTGGTGTAGCATTTGGCGCTATGTTCCCAGGTGTTGAAGACACAATGCACCAAGCAAATGAATTTATTCCAGTAGATGATGTAATGAAAGCTGCTGCAATCTATGCAGAATCCATCTATGAATTAATTAAAGACTAATTTAAGAGAACTCCAAAATAGTGATTTTAGCTATTTTGGAGTTCTTTTG
>OGHY01001754.1_pt1 | contig 9744 bp, 8 predicted proteins | sample 1571541 | NCBI WGS metagenome assembly OGHY01 (sample SAMEA2581943, study PRJEB24529) | metagenome | biome: Human gut stool | place: China | collected 2011
GATGAATGCAACCCGTTTTATTATCGTATCCGGCAAACGCGTTTTCACTTCAAAGGCAGAAAAGATCAGTATCTGCTTTGAAGGTATGCATGAGAGTGGTTCCCTTTACCATATGCTGTCCCATTTTATTTACAATGGCATCAACATGAACCATATTGAATCAAGACCGGTACAGGGGAAAAACTGGGAGTACCGTTTCTTTGTCGACTTTGAGGGTAATTTAAATGATGCAGCAGTGCAGAATGCCTTAAGAGGTCTGGCAGAGGAAACGCTTGGACTTAAGATTCTTGGAAATTATTAGAACGAAAGAAATGTGTGGAAATAAGATTTGCACACGAAGAAATGGAGCAAAACATGAAAAGTACAAAAAACCTGATCTTATATAAAAACTTTGAAAATGGAAAATTATTTTATAACATGGCATGGATCATGGAAAACTATGAGAATGAATATTATAACAGAGAGGATATCGAGGCACTGCTTTACGAATGTTTTAACCAGTTGTCCGAACTTGCAGTAAGTCATGGATTTAAAGGAAATCTCTGGCATAATTTTATTGCATTTATTCTGGTCAATAACGAGAACGCATACAGCCGTGGATGTGAGATCCGGGGTGGTATGGAAGGCTCCGTCAATCAGATTGCACTGCATGATTTTAAGATCATGAAAGATTTATTTGATTTTGATTTTACAGAGCTGGCAAAAGATTATGAGATCGACTGCATGGATGCACTGCTTCATTATGAGAGTGCAGGCGACAGCGGAAAGCTTTTTAATAAAAGAATCCGTGACCGTATCTGTGAACTGACAGTAAAATTAGAGCAGGCGGCAGATGCAGGTGATTTTAAGGATGCTGTTACAGAGTTCTACGGAGAATTTGGTGTTGGAAAATTAGGCTTACATAAAGCATTTCGTGTGCTGCATAAAGAGGATGGAGCACAGATCGTACCGATCACAAACATTGCACATGTAAAATTAGATGATCTGGTCGGATATGAGATCGCAAAACAGAAACTGATCGACAATACAGAGAGCTTTGTCCGCGGAAAGGAGGCAAATAACTGCCTGCTTTACGGAGATGCAGGAACAGGAAAGTCCACCAGTATTAAGGCAATCGCCAATCAGTATTATGACAGGGGACTGCGTCTGATCGAGGTGTACAAGCATCAGTTCTGCGACTTAAATGATGTGATCGCACAGATCAAAAACCGCAATTACAAATTTATCATTTATATGGATGATCTGTCATTTGAGGAATTTGAGATCGAGTATAAATACTTAAAAGCAGTGATCGAGGGAGGACTTGAGAAGAAACCGGACAATGTTTTGATCTATGCGACCTCAAACAGACGTCATCTGATCCGCGAGACATTCTCCGACAAAGAGGAAGTGAGAGAGGACATGCATACTTCCGATACCGTACAGGAAAAGTTGTCTCTGTATGCAAGATTTGGCGTTTCCATTTATTTTGGTGCACCGGGCAAAAAAGAATTCCAGCATATCGTGGTATCCCTTGCAGAGAAAAACGGTATCACCATGGATGAGGAGACACTTCTTGCCGAGGCAAATAAATGGGAACTTGCCCACGGCGGACTCTCCGGAAGAACAGCACAGCAGTTTATTAATTATCTGCTTGGAAAACAGGAATAACATGTACGCATGAAGCAGGAGGATAAAATATGGCAATTCATACATTTGCAGCGATTTATATCGGCTCTTATGAGGTGAGCCTGAAAATTTTTGAGATCTCTGCCAGAAAAAACATCCGCAAAATTGATTATATCAGAAGCAGGATCGAGCTTGGGCGGGATGCGTATTCACGCGGTGTGATCGGATATGAGCTGGTGGAAGCACTCTGTGACACGTTAGAGCAGTTCACGAAGATCATGAAAGAGTATCAGGTGGATGGCTACGAGGCATATGCGGCTGCAGCACTCCGCGATGTGAGCAATGAATTGTTCATCTTAGACCAGATCCGCATCCGTACCGGACTGACGGTACATGTTTTAAGCAACTCGGAACACCGCTTTATCAGCTACAAATCGGTTGCGATGCGAAGTGAGTTTGAAGAAATGATCAAAACGGGGGCAGCAGTCGTGGATGTCGGTGGTGGCGGCATGCAGATTACTATCTTTTCAAAGGGCAAAGTCATTACGACACAGCATCTTGGACTTGGCACCATACGCATGCAGGAACAGCTTGCAAAAAAAAGCTGCAGCTTAGAGCAGTATGAGCTGCAGATTGAAGAACTGGTAGAAAAAGAGTTAAATGTGTTTATGGCAATGTTCACGGAACAGGTGAAAGTGAAGAATCTGATCATAATCGGAGATTATATCATGGAGGTTGCCGGAAAAGTCACCGGGAAGAAACATGAAAATCTGATGGAAACCAATGATTTTCTGGCATTTCTGGATGATCTTGACAAAAAGACTGTGGAACAGATTTCGGAAGAATTAAATTTATCAAATGAAAATGATTCCCTGATCATTCCGTACATGATCATTTTTAAATGCATGGCGCGCAAAATGAAAGCCGAAAAAATCTGGGCACCGGGTGTCATTGTGAGCGATGGTATTGCATATGATTATGCACAGAAGCATAAGCTATGCAAACCGGTCCATGATTTTGATGCAGATGTCATCTCGGCTGCAAGGAATCTGTCCGCCCGCTATATGAGCTACTCACCGCATATTGATGCACTGACACAGATGGCAACGCTGATTTTTGACACAATGAAAAAAATCCATGGACTGGGAAAGAGAGAGCGGCTTTTACTTCAGGTGGCAGCAATCCTGCATGACTGCGGAAAGTATATCAGTCTTGCAAACGGACCGCTGTGTTCCTATGACATTATTATGGCGTCGGAAATCATCGGTCTTACACATATGGAACGTGAGATCGTGGCGTATACGGTTTTATACAATACCTATCCGCTGCCGGCCTATGAAGATTTTGAGAGTGATATCAGCCGTGAGAGTTATGTTGTCATTGCAAAACTTTCTGCAATTTTACGCGTATCCAATGCGATGGACCGCAGCCATAAGCAGAAATTCAAAAATGTGCGTGCAGCAGTAAAAGGAAAAGAACTGGTGATCACAATCGAGACAGATGATGATATCGCACTGGAAAAAGCACTGTTTGATGCGAAGGTTTCTTACTTTGAAAACATATTCAGCATAAAACCGGTGGTAAAGGAGAAACGTGTGTATTAAATGGAGGACACTATGGAAAAAGAAAAAGATTTTAAAAATCCACAGTATTACGAAAACAGAGAATTAAGCTGGTTAAAATTTGATAACCGCGTATTAAATGAAGCACGCGATAAGAGTATCCCGCTTTTGGAACGCCTGAAATTTGTCAGTATCACTTCCTCAAATCTGGATGAATTTTACATGGTGCGTGTTGCTTCCTTAAAAGATATGGTACATGCTAACTATAAGAAGAAAGACATTGCCGGAATGACGGCTTCAGAACAGCTTGCTGCCATCAACGAAAAAACAAGGGAGATGGTAGATCTGCAGTACAACACTTATAACAGGTCGCTGCTTCCGTTACTTAAGAAAGAACAGATCCATATTATAGATGCGTTTGAAGATCTGACTGAGGAACAGAAAAAGTTTGTGGACCGTTATTTTGAGGAAAATGTCTATCCGGTACTGACACCGATGGCGGTAGATGCATCGCGTCCGTTTCCGCTGATCCGCAATAAGACGTTAAATATTGCGGCACTTCTTTCTAAAAAGAATACAAAGAGCGAAAAACAGGAACTGGATTTTGCAACGGTACAGGTTCCGGGGGTCCTTCCGAGACTGGTACAGATCCCGTCAGAGGAAGAAAATGCAAAATGTTTTATTCTGTTAGAGCAGATCATCGAGAAAAATATTGACAAACTGTTTTTAAATTATGAAGTGCTCTGTGCTTATCCGTACCGTATCATGCGGAATGCCGATCTGACGATCGATGAGGACGAGGCGGAGGATCTGTTAAAAGAGATACAGAAACAGTTAAAAATGAGACAGTGGGGAGAAGTGATCCGTCTTGAGGTGGAGAGTGGAATTGACAAACGCCTGCTGCGTTTCTTAAAGGATGAACTGAAAGTTGCAGAAGAAGATATCTTCTGTATCCAGGGGCCGATCGATCTGACATTTCTGATGAAAATGTATGGACTTCCCGGCTGTGATCATCTGCGCTATAAACCGTATACGCCGCAGAAAAATCCAAAGATCGAACCGGGAGAAAATATCTTTGAATTGATCCGGAAGGGCGATATCTTCTTACATCATCCTTATCAGACCTTTGATCCGGTCGTTGATTTTATCCGTCAGGCGGCATCAGACCCGGATGTTCTTGCAATCAAACAGACACTTTACCGTGTCAGCGGCAATTCGCCGATCATTGCATCTTTGGCACAGGCAGCGGAAAATGGTAAACAGGTATCGGTTTTAGTGGAGTTAAAAGCACGTTTTGATGAGGAGAATAACATCGTCTGGGCAAAAAAACTTGAGCAGGCAGGCTGCCATGTTATCTATGGACTGGTGGGTCTGAAAACGCACAGTAAGATTGCGCTTGTTGTCCGCAGGGAGGAGGACGGTATCCGCAGATATGTTCATCTTGGAACCGGAAACTATAACGATTCGACGGCAAAATTATATACTGACTGTGGAATTTTTACCTGTAACGAGGCGATCGGCGAAGATGCGACAGCGGTATTTAACATGCTGTCCGGTTATTCCGAGCCGCTTTCCTGGAATGAACTTTCCCTGGCACCGATCTGGCTTCGTAATAAATTTATGAAACTGATCGGCAGAGAGACAGCACATGCGAAATGCGGACAGCCGGCACGCATTGTCGCGAAAATGAATTCGCTCTGTGACCCGGGGATCATTGCGGCACTTTATGAGGCATCGGCAGCAGGGGTAAAAATTCAGCTGATCGTGCGTGGTATCTGTTGCTTAAAAGTTGGCATCAAGGGTGTGAGTGAAAATATAGAAGTGCGCTCGATTGTCGGAAATTTTTTAGAGCACAGCAGAATTTTCTGGTTTGAGAATAACGGGGCAGACGAGGTGTATATGGGAAGTGCGGACTGGATGCCGCGTAACTTGGACCGCCGTGTTGAAATATTGTTCCCTGTTCTGGATGATGAGGCAAAAAAATCTGCAAAACACATTCTCGAAGTTGAATTATCTGATAATACAAAGGCTCATCTCTTGAAATCAGATGGAAATTATGAGAAAATTGATAAAAGAGGAAAAGTTTTAGTCAATTCACAGATGCAGTTCTGTGAGGAAGCGGTTGCAGCAGTTCCGAAACAGGATCATGTGTACCGGGAACGGGTATTTATTCCGGCGGAACCTGCAGAATAGCAGTATTTTACCGATAAGAAGGGGAGAGGTTTATGAATCACAAAATTTTATGTGTGGATCTGGATGCCACATTATTGTGTGATGATAAAAGCATCACGCAAAAAAACCGTGAGGCTATCCACAGAATGTTAGAGGCGGGGCATTACATAGCACTTGCAACCGGAAGACCGGTTGAAACAGCAAGAGAAGTTGCAAGAGAACTGGGGTTAAACACACCGGGCTGCTATATGATCGCATTTAATGGCGCAGTACTTTATGACTGCGCAGCAGACCGTGTACTGTTAAAGCGTTCGCTGCCGATTGAGATTGTGCAGGAACTTTTTGATAAGGCAAAACGTGCGGGCCTGTATGTGCAGACATATAACAGCACGGATCTTATTACCACAAAGCATACGAAAGAACTGGATTACTATGTGAAACAGGCGCGTATTTCTTATAAGATATCACCAAATATCCTGGATGCTTTAGAGGAAGAACCACAGAAGGTTATGCTGATCTCATTAGATCAGAGAGACAAGTTAGAACGTTTTCAAAAGAAAAATCTGAACTGGGAAAAGGGAAAATGTAACAGCTTTTTTTCCAGCAGTCAGTATTTAGAGTACAGTCCGAAAAATACAAGCAAGGCAACTGGTATTTTAGAACTGACAAAGATCCTTAATATGCCGATGGATGCGACGGTTGCAGTCGGGGATGAGGATAATGATGTGCCGATGATAAAGACGGCCTGTATCGGGGTCGCAGTGAAGAATGCCACCGAAAAAGCAAAGGCGGCAGCGGATTATGTCACTGTAAATGACAATAATCATGACGCCATTGCCGAGGTGATCGAGAAATTTATTTTATAGGACAGACATTTTTTGCAATCCGTGAAATGGTGTTACTTCCCGGCGCGTGCTTTGATATCGGCCAGGACAGAATATGGAATATAAAGATGCCCACGTCCGGTTCCAAGCTTTATGGCAGGTTTGTTTTCACCATGGAAATCAGAACCGCCGCTGATGAGCAGTTTGTTTTCTTTTGCAATGCGTTTGACAAGCTGTTCTTCCCCGGTGGTATAGGTAGAGTAGATTGCCTCGATGCCATCAAGTCCCACAGCTTTTAAGTCATCAATCAGCAGCTGCAGCTGTTCTACACCCAGATGATAAAGCAGCGGGTGTGCAAGGATGGCAATCCCTCCGGTTCTTTTGATAAGGGAAACGGCTTCCATGGGAGATACTTTAAAACGTCCGACATAGCAGCGGCAGCCATCGCCGATGTATTTGTCGAAGGCTTCGGAAACGGATTTGATCCATCCATGTTCATAAAGGAAACGTGCGATGTTTGCACGCGTAATGACACTGTCCGTATTCTCTGCCAGAAGGGCTTCCATAGTAATTGGAAATCCTTCTTCCTGCAGGGCAGCAATCATTTTTTCATTGCGTTTATCCCGGCATTCGCGGAATTCAGCAGTCATTTTTAAGAGTTCCGGGTCATCCGGGTTAATGTAGAGACCGACGATGTGGATTTCCTTTTCCTGTTTTTTTCCCGGAAACGTGTAAGCAGTGGAAAGCTCAATGCCCGGGATCAGCTCGATACCGGCTTCCTTTGCGGCACCCATAGCTTTTCTTATACCTGTGGCGGTATCATGGTCAGTCAGGGCGATAGCGGAAAGACCGGCTTTTTGGCTTCTGCGATCACCTCAGTGGGGGTAAAGGTTCCATCTGATTCTGTGGAATGTACATGCAGGTCAACAATTCTATTATCCATAGTCTGTAAGTCCTTTCATATTATTAATAGGTGACTGTAAAAACAGTCAGCAGATGGTGTTATCGTAGCATGAATGAAATATATTTGTCAAAAAATTAAAAAAAGTATAAAAAAATAGTTTACATATTTTACTAAAATGGTACAATAATCACAAGATGGCTTTTTAGAGGCAAAAATACAGCAAAGAAGGTGAGAGAATGCAATTACTGACGTTTATGCTCAATAATGTCCGTTTTGGAATACCGGTGGATGATGTCGAGTCGATTGAAACCAGAATGAGTGTGGTAGGTGTTCCAAATGCACCTGCGCATATCGAAGGAATCGTGAATCTGCATGGTGATATCGTTCCGATATGTAATCTTGCTGACTATTTCGGATATCCAAAACAGGATATAAAAAATGTTATTGTGGCAAGTATGAATGGCATGAAGATTGGTCTTGAAGTAGAGAGTGTCCGTGAGATCATTGATGTAAATGAAAAACAGGTGATTCCGATGCCGACGATCATGAATGCCAATCAGAGCTGCTTTAATGATGTGGCATCCTATGATAAGCAGCTGATCGTGATGTTTGAGGTGTCAAAGCTGATGCCACAGTCCGAGCAGCAGGGGATAAAGCAGCTTATCGATGACAATACCTGACGGACATAGTAAATAAAGCGTACAAACAGGAGGAAAAGGTTATGTATAAGAATCTAAAAATTCAGGAACGGCTGAAAAAATGTTTCACAGTCGTTACACTGCTTGCATCCATTGCAGGTGTTATGGGAGCAATTATGATGCTTATTATATCTACGCAGTATAAACATGCACTTACTAATTATGGTTTTTCGCAGGGTGATATCGGAAAGGCAATGATCGTTTTTGCAGATGCGAGATCAGCAGCGCGCGGTGTGATTGGTTACAATGATACTGATATGATCGCAACCATGAAACAGATACATGATGAAAAGAAACAGAAGTTTGATGATTACTGGGCTATAGTTGCGAACACCTGTGTGACAGGCACTGAGAAAGATCTCTATGAGCAGGTGAACACACTTGTTCAGCAGTACTGGGATGCAGAAGCCCAAGCGATGGAGATCGGCGCTTCCACGGACAATGAAGACAGCATCAAAGCCCAGCAAATGATGAACGATACCGTAGATCCATTGTATGAGCAGGTTTACAGCCTTACAGCGGACTTGCTGGATGCAAACGTAAACGAAGGAGACTCCCTTGCGGCAAGACTTTCTGCCATTAGTATTATTTTCCTTATTGTGATTGTTGCAAGTATTGTATTTGCATTTGCACAGGCAATGAGAATGGGAAGTTCCATTGCAAAAGGAATCGCAGTACCTCTTGGCGCGTTAAGCGACCGTTTTACAACATTTGCAAAAGGTAACCTCACAGATCCATTCCCGATAGTAGATACGCATGATGAGGTGGCTGACATAATCCAGACAGCAAATGAGATGAAAGAAACATTAAATATAGTTATCGCTGACTGTGGCAAACATCTTGCTGATATGGCAAGCGGTAACTTTGATATCAAATCAGACTGTCCGGAAGTATATCAGGGTGAATTTGAAAAATTACTTCTTGCCATGCGTGATATGAAGAATCAGATGATCGTTACATTACGTTCTATTGAAGATGCATCCAGCCAGGTATCTGCAGGTTCTACAAACCTTGCAGAGGCATCCCAGAGTCTTGCAGAGGGTGCTACTGAGCAGGCAGGTGCAGTAGAAGAGTTACAGGCTACGATCACAAGCATCACAGAGAACATTGAAAAAGCAGCAGATCAGGCACATGAGTCCTATGTACAGGCAAAACAGTATGCAGACGAAGCTGACAACAGCCGTGCGCAGATGACAGCAATGGTAGATGCAATGACACGCATCAACGAGACATCCAAAAATATCGAGAACATCATTTCTGAGATTGAGGATATCGCATCCCAGACAAACCTGCTTTCCTTAAATGCTTCCATTGAGGCAGCAAGAGCAGGAGAGGCAGGAAGAGGATTCGCGGTTGTTGCTGACCAGATCCGTCAGTTAGCAGAGCAGAGTACAAAGTCTGCAGTAGATACCAGAGAATTAATCGAAGGATCCTTAGAGGAGATCGCAGAAGGAAACAAGGCGGCAGACAAAGCTGCAGCATCCATTGAAACGGTTGTAGAAGGAATCGGCAAGATTGCAGAGTCTTCCAGAAATATCAGCCAGGTATCCAGAGATCAGGCAACTGCCATGGATCAGGCAGAACAGGGTGTCAACCAGATTTCGGAGGTTGTTCAGGCAAACTCCGCAACCGCACAGGAGTCCTCTGCTACCAGTGAGGAGCTTTCTGCTCAGGCAGTATCCTTAGATGAACTGATCAGTAAATACGTTCTTCCACAGGAATAATTAATATCAGGATAGAAAGTTTAAGAATGTCTTAGCAGGGGACATTCTTAAACTTTAAAAAGTACTTGACAGAAATTTTCTGAAGTGGTATAGTTTAATAGTTGTTGAAAACAAAGTAGAGTATCCACTCTCACCGGAGCACCAGCATTCGTGTGACTCATGGTTTTATATTCAAGGCATCGGGAATATTCCTGTTGTTTGAAGTACCGCACCTTGCGAGTATTGAGTATTAAAAGTGGATAGTCTGCCTAT
>OGHY01001761.1_pt1 | contig 9723 bp, 8 predicted proteins | sample 1571541 | NCBI WGS metagenome assembly OGHY01 (sample SAMEA2581943, study PRJEB24529) | metagenome | biome: Human gut stool | place: China | collected 2011
TTCGGGTAATTCCGGAATCGGATGCGGCGGGACATTTTCTTCGGTTTTCGTTGGTGTGAATCCGCGTCCCGCAAGGGCATAAAAAAGGGGGCGCGGTGTCAGCCCCTAACGACAGGTCATAGGAAACCCGAATCAGAAAGCTGTCCTGCGCCCCAGCCACGCCCTGCCCAAATATGAGCAGGACATAACTGGGACTGACAACTATTATACCTGATTCAAACCCTCCCGAAAGAGGTTCCTATGTTTGTCGTTAGGTATAAAGAGTTGTTTACCCTTTATAGTTATGTCCGTCGGCTATGCCGAGCTATACGACTGCAAAGATAACATAATTTCCTTTGTTTAGAATTGGTCTGCTTTGTGTATTTACTCAGTTCGCTACAAATATATAACAATCTTTTAACAATGACAAATACATGAAATAAGAATATGTCATTATTCGGGTCCTTTGTTTTATGAAAAAACAAAGGCGTAACGACATATTGCTTGCCATTATCGGTGAAAAGCTGGTAAAGTTACGCGAAGCAAGAGGACTGTCTCAGCAGAAAGTTTATATCCATACTGGAATAGATATGGATATGATTGAGCGCGGTGAATATAACCTTACATTGACCACTCTTTCAGATCTTTGTGATTATTACAATATTTCTATAAAAGAATTTTTCAAGGGAGTAGAAAATCCTTGATCCCCTAAATATGGTATGGATAGTCAGCGGCATAACGAAACATTAATGAAAGCAGTCGCAAAGAGATTTAGTGAACTGCGAAAAGCTAAGGGGTTGTCACAAATAGAAATTTATCGTGACATCGGGATACATATCGGTCGTATAGAGTCAGGTTATTCAAATATTACAATGGGAACTTTTTCCGATCTTTGTAAATATTATAATATTTCATTTGAAGAATTTTTCGATTCATTGGATGTTGAATGACCGAAAATCCCTATAAGATGATGCCTTGTCCGTCAGCTATGCTGAATTATACAATTGCAAAGTTAGCGTAATTTCTACATTCATTAAAGTTGGTCTACAAATAATAAAAAAATGGGATTCCCCTGCTAATAAGCCGTGATGAAAAGAGAAAATTACTAATTCTTTTGCGTTCATGGAGAAAAAGAGCCGTTACAAAGACCCTGAATTGGCCAAAAGATTGGTTGAACGCATAAAAGAACTGCGTGAAACATGTAATGTACCCCAAGAAACGGCTATAGACCAATCCCACTCAGATATTTATAGATATGAAGCAGGGCGCAAGATCCCCAATATCATGTCAATTAGAAAAATCTGCGAATTGTATAACATTACAATTCGTGAGTTTTTCGATATAGATTCTTTTGATTATCCCCCCAAAACAGGAAAAATTGTCGAACGAATACCTTCGAAAGAATAAATAACCGGGCATCGGAGTTCTTAACTGCTCTGATGCCCGGTTTGTTTTATTCTATTACCGCCGTTCAGCTTGTTATGGCAAACATTCCGCCCGGCTTCCGCATTTTCCGAAAAAAGAAAAGTGGTTGATAACCGACTGATTATCAACCACTTACCGAGATCGAAAAACGGGACTCGGACCCGCGACCTCAACCTTGGCAAGGTTGCGCTCTACCAACTGAGCTATTTCCGCAATACGCAAATAATCAGCAGTTTACGAGTGCTGGAATAGCTGTTTTATACCTTAAAAATCGGTCTGTAACACACTCTGTATCACATTTTGTTGCTTGCAAATTGTTTGTAATTTGCAGATTCTTAATTTGTTAGATAAAATTTCATTCCTTGTGCTACATAAAGCATTTAACTCGTGTCATTCATAAGCAATTATATTATTAGTTGATAGAGAATTAAGCGTATTCATTTATTGGATTTCTCTGCAACCGACCCCAACCTCGGCACAAAAAAAGAGGAAATTTCTTTCCTCTCCCCAGCTCTCTCCTTTTAAGAGAGTGTATGTTGCTTTTGTATCTATATAAACTGCTCTAAATATTTCTCTCTGAATCCAGTCAGCGGGAATTTGAAAACGTTCTGTTTGCCCTCTTTTGTCGTATAGTCGAATATGATTGTATCGCTGTCAATATGTGTTTGAAGCATATTCAAGGTTGTAGAAGATTCTGAAAACGTTACGATATTCGGAAAGGCTATTGCTGGTATTTCGATTGCTGGATTTATCAGAAAAGACATGCCTGCAAACCCTCGTCCTCGTTTCTGAAAAGTCATGGATACCTCTTGTGCAGGGTCTATATCCAAAGCAAACATATATCAAAATTCTACGGGTGTAGGATTATCTTTTTGGCGTGCAACAATAAGCGTCATTGCAAAATCATCGTCATAACTTACGGATTTGGCGACATAGGATAATTCCATGCCCTCTTTTGTTTCCGTGCCTGCTGTTCATTCAATTCTTGGTGTTTTTCTTTTCATTTTAGCTAAAATTTATGTTGTTATTAAATCTTTGATTATGATATAAATATACGAAAAATTTATGAAATATGCAAGTAATATTATAAAAAGGACAAACTTGGACAGAACAGTATAATATAGACCGTCTTTCCAAGTCTGTCTTTAATTTACCTCCACTATTTCGAATCAGGATGTTTAGCCCTATACCATTTTTTTGCCCAATATTCTATGGAATATGCAATTAAAGATATTATTACAGAAAGAGACGATACAATAAATAATATCCAGCACATACAACTAAGGCACATTAGACCATTATGGCTTGTCGCGTATGCAATACCAATGTAACTTAAAACCAAACAAATCACATTTTGATTTATGGATAAGTTTTCCAATATTTTTATATCACCATTAGCCATGTTAATATTTTCTAAAAATCATAATCTGAAACATAAAAACGCCGTCCCCATTCTGTTTCATATGCATCAACACATCCCGTTGGAACAATTAGGCGTATTGAATAAGTATCGCTTGAGCCAGCCCCTTGAAAAGGGTTGTCGACAAGAACTGGCGGTATTTCCGTACCTATTTTAATCTTCTTCAGATTAGAGCAATTCCAAAAAGCAGCTTTCCCAATTGCTTCTATTTGAGAACAACCCGACATATCTACAATTTCTAATTTTTCCAAACCATAGAATGCTCCATGATAACCTCCGCTACCATCATAAGTACCATTAATAAATTTCAACTTTGATTCATTTTCAAAAGTTACAGTTTTCAGTAAAGGACATCCAATGAAAGCATTGACTTCAATTGTTTCAAGACTTGCAGGCAATTTTATTTCAGTTATAGGACAATTATAGAAGACTCCCATTTGTTGTCGTCTTCGTACATCTGGTAATTCTGTATAATTCGCTCCGATTATCTTTAAGCAAGACTGATTCTCAAAGTTTACTGTGGACAATGAAGAACAACCACTAAAAACTGAGGCTTCAATCGTTTCAACACTTGCAGGAATTTCAATTGAAGTTAAAGATGTACAATGTGCAAAAGCTCCCATTGCATCAGTTGAGAATCCACCTTTAATTGTGTTTAGATGCGCTCCTTCCTCAAAAGTTACAGTTGTCAAAGAAGAACATCCCCTGAATGCATTTGCTTCAATCACTTCTATATTTGCTGGTATCTCAATAATACTTAAAGGTAAAGATGCAAAAGTATTGGCAGGAATTGCAGTTAATTTAGAGCCTTTTTCAAATATCACCCGCTTTAATTGCGAACAACCACTAAAAGTTGTAGAGCTAATGGTTTCTACATTTGCAGGAATTGTTACTCGCCAAAGATTGGAACAGCCGTTAAATGTATCATCAAGAGTTGTCAATCCTGTAAAATGTTGCAATTCGTTGAATAATTGAATTTCTGTATTTCCCTTAAATGTTGCACCAATTGTCGTAACCTTTGCGGCTTCATCATAGGACAATTCATGGTCGCCATCCGCGTCCCAAATCGCCACACACAGTTTCTTGACGTTTTCATCTTCAAATTGAATGACATTCGGGTCTATTGTTTGTCCCGTTTTTGAAATTGTTATAACCGTTCCATCTGCCAGTTCAAAATAAACATTATTCTCGTCCTGCGTGATTTTGATGCTATCTGCATCCTTGCCATCCTCTCCCATGGCTTTACCCAACTGTGTCCAATTCGCCCCGTTATCATAGGAAATCCACCAATAGCCCTCTCGAATTTCGAGTTTGGGCGTAACACCATCTGAACCATCCGTGCCATTATTACCGTCTGTTCCCTGTGTTTTTATCTTCTGTCCGTCCACAACGATAAACTCTCCGTCCAACGTCCAATAATAGATGCCGTCCGCATCTTTCTTCACACCGATAACGGGAGTGTTGCCATCGACTCCATCCGCACCGTCCTTGCCGTTGTATATTACAATCGGATTGCTCTTGGCAAACTTAATCGTATAGCCTACCACCTTGCCGTTCTCGGTCAGCGGGTCTACACTCGTGATATAATCGTTGTTTTGGAGTGCTGTTACAATCGTCTGTAAAGCTGAAAGGTTTGTATTCGTTTCGTTACAAAGACGCTGTAAGGCTTCAAATGCAGACCATGTGGGCAGTTTTATTTGCGTACCATCTGCCAATGTAAAGATTACATAGTCGGTGCTGGTTTTATAATCCACGCCTGCAAACATCGAATCACCACCTACACCATCTTGTCCATCTTTGCCATCCTCGCCAGTCGCTTTACCTAACAGCGTCCAAGTATCGCCATTGTCGTAGGAGATAAACCAATAATCATTTTCGATTTTGAATTGCGGGGTTGTGCCGTTGGTTCCGTTTGTTCCGTCTTTACCCTCGGCTTGGATTTTTCCACCATCGACCACGATAAATTCACCGTTCAACGTCCAATAATAGACACCATCAGTATCTTTCTTGACGCCGATGGTGGGTGTTGTCCCGTCTTCACCGTCTTGTCCGTCTTTACCGTGATAGATGGTAATAGGATTGCCTTTGCTGAAAGTAATTGTATAACCGATTTCTTTACCGTCTTTCATAAGGGGTGTAGTCCCCGTAACATAGACGTTGTTTTGTAATGCTGTTACGATAGTCTGCAACGATGAAATATTTGTGTTCATCTGCTTGCAGAGTTCCTCTAATTTTGCGACACGGTTTTCCAATCCGTGAACGCTGTTCCAAAGGTCATCATCATCGTATTTACACGATGTAAGCGCAACCACCGCAAATAATGCGGCAAAGGCCAATAGTTTTTTCATAATGAGATTATTTAAGTAAAACAAGTGACGCACGTTTTACCGTACAACTCCTATGCGGTGGATTAATACAAAAAAGAAAGTGTGGAGTTGTTCGTTATCTATCACGAGGTTCTGACAAAACCCAAAGACGAATAAGAAACAATACCCCACACCGAATAGTATATATCGCATGATATATGCCTATACACGGTAATGAGCGTTGTCGTTATCCTCGTCTTTGTAGAAACTGTCAGATTTCGTGATAAGGATTAGCGAAACACTTTCACTAAACTAATATGTTGCTACCCGTTCAGATAGCACCACAAAGTTAGAAAATGTTTCTCAATACGCAACACTCTTGGGGTATTGTAGTTACAAAGTTCTCTAAAACAAAGCATCTTTCCAATAGCACGGCTTATGGAATCAAAACTTTGTTCTTTATAAATTGGAGTAGAAGATTTTGTTGTTACGCCTGCATAACCTCTGTAATTATGAGTTGCAGATAGTTCAGACATTCAATTATCGACCTTATACCAGCATAAAAACAGAAATTAGGGACTGCAAAATCTTCTCGAAATTGCAAAGCCCCTAATATCTGTAATTTGCATTTTTATTATGTCGATATGCAAGCCGAGTTTCATTCTCCTGCAATCTTCCGTATCACGCTATCCATGCAGATAGCCTGCCCGCTTGCTAACCTGCCCCACCAACAGCAACCGTATTCCTCAATGATTACTTGGTTCTCTCGTTTCAGTCGTTCTGCCAACCATGAATCAATCAACCACCATTCCATGACATCGCCCACAAAGGGATAGATATATTCTTCGGGAAGCAGGTGCTTGTTCAGCATTTCATCCACGACTGCGGTTTGATTCGTCAGTACGCAGTTCTCCACTAATCGCCGTGCAGTCATAATAGGTGCTGTTGTGTGGCGATATTACGGAGCCATTGATTAGCGAACGGTGTGGTCTGCCTGTAAACGACGGTTCAGCAAAATGCCCTCGTTTGTCCATCTAACGCTGTACTGCTCCATACCCATATAATCATTACGATAATAGTAAGGAATGAACTGCTGACTTTCTTTGTGTAGTGCAAAAATCATTTCGGGGTCACGCATGGCATCTCCATTCTGTCGTCCGTAATGAGCCAGCGAAATGTGGTTGTACTTTTCCGTGCGGTCTATCAACTCAATGTGTACAGGCATATACACCCCGTCCGAGTTGTCAATCTTTGCAGTTTGTAGAGCCAATAATCCACGCAGGATTTCTGACGCTTTTCTGTTGAGTGTTTTCATAGGTTTAATCTGTTTTTCTTCTCGACAGGGGGCGGGGGCTTTAGTTCATGTATCTGCTTGCGTGCAGTATATAAACAAAAAAGAGAACTACCGTTTCCGATAGCTCTCTAAATCTTTACATTGACCAGATATTTTTTATGTGATTATACAGATATTTACCTCTAATACTTATTTCGTTCTCATCCCACGTACTTCTATCCATATAATAGGAATTCAGCAAAAGAGTGGAGTGTTTAGTAATCTCTTGTTTTTTTATATCATAAGAAGAGTTGCTAACACTTGGATTTAAAGCATTAGTAAGTATTGTCAAATTGCCGAGAGTGTGCAACATTCTGTTCCTATTAATAATCTTGTGATACTTCCCATTCTCTTCACTTTCTGTCATTACAGCATGTATTGCAATATTGAAATCTTCTTCTGTAATGAATTCGTCATCTAACGGCCAATTTTCAAACCAATTTTGAGGAAGTAAATGTTCTATAGTCAAGCCATCATTAATAAATGCAACTTTCTCTTGCTTGCTTCCGCGTGTTGCAATTTCTATTTCTAACAGAATATTTACTATACTTCTAGATTTTTCATCAATATAAATAGGGCGGTTGAGTATCTTTTCTTGCAACATATTATCTCGAGGCCAGACATTAGTATCCGAGGTTTTTTCTAAAAGCATTTGCTTAAACTCATCGGCATCTTTATGTTGAGTTAAGAATTTCAAATAATCTATAAATACTTTATTATAGTTCTTGATAGTGTATCCGCATAAAAGACGACGGGTTAAATATGAATCTAGATATTGGTATATTTTATTTTTGTTCTCTATGGATATCTGATCATCACCTTCAACATACAAAATCAACGGATTGACTGTTGATATACCCATATCAATTAGCCTCTTAGCTAATTTATCAAAAGAGCTTGTGCCTTTAGGAACAGAAAGTCGTTTGTATATTTGACTATATTTATTCAGTTCCCTTAGCTCATCTTTAACACTATCAAAGCAAGAGTTGTTAATTATAAATGATTTGTATTGATAAAATACTTGGTCATATCTAACATCTGACATTAGCTTGATAGTAAGATAATCTATCATAAAAAACTGCAAATAACTTTCATAATACCGACCTCTGCTTGTTTGATCATGCCATTTAAAAGCAGAACTTGGATCATCAAATTCATCCCAGTAATCTTCGTAAATCTGATCCAAATTTTCTTGATTGCTGTTTGCTCTCATGAAAATATAGTTCCGAATAAGATCTGTTTCTGTTAATTTTGCTCCACGTCCATTCATCGTTTCAAAGATCATTTGAGGGTCGTCTTGTTGCAATAAACCAATCTCTACAAATTGAAAATCACGCTTTAATACCCATAAGAATTGCTTAATAACTTCGTCTAGATTTGCCTCCTCTTCATCAATAAATTCATTTATCTTGTCAAAAAAGAACAGATATGCTCCTAATAACCGATTGCTATTTTTGGCTTTTTGCCTATACGTTTTATATCCAACACCACTTTGTTGTAAGAATGGCTGAATGAGCAATCTATCTACATCATCATAAGGGTTCGATACGATCGTTTGAAAAATATCTTTATTGAACTTTGTGGGTTCTAATTTGAATTTTTGAATTTCATAATTTTCGTCCCCATAAGACTTCTCATTAAATAATAGCTTATTTAGTTCCCCGATTAAACTCTCATCTCCAAGCCTTTTCCTGCAAACCTCTCGAAATGCAGTTATGAAAATTTGAAAAGAGGTAAGACGTTGTTGTCCGTCAATTACACTATATGTAGACAATGTACTTGTAGTCGTATTCTCATGATAAAGGACAATAGAGCCAGTGTAATGAGGGTGAATTTTTTGTTTATTAATTCTCTCTCGATATTTATTTAGAAAATCATCCCACAAAGGTTGTAATTGCTCTTGCTCTGTCCACACGTAGTGTCTTTGAAAAACAGGAATAATAAATCGAATTTGTTTGTTAAATAATTCTTCCAGAATAGGTTTATTTAGGTTCATGTCTGTTAGTATTTAGTAACTTAATTAAAATAGTAAAACAAAGGATTACTCATACGAAGATACATTTATTTTCATTAAAACACATTAAAGAAAGTCCAAGAATATATCCCTGTTAATTACTAAAGAATACCATATTTGATGGAGAGGTCTAATTACTAATTTTTTAACCCCAGCGTTATAGCCTTAATAAAAGCCCCCATGCGTAAGCATGAGGGCTGTCTATCTAAAATGCAAAACCTTTGAAATCTTCCTTATCCTGTTTACTCTGTCTGTCTTGCTCTACTATGGCATGATATTGCGCCTGCATATCGAGCGCCTTTATAAAGTAGGGCAACGAAGCCTTATCGGGTAAGGTTTTACAACGCTTATTGAGTTGGTAGGTTATGCTTATTGGCTCTGTTCTCGATAAGCCTACCGCATTATACTTTGTAAGCAAGACCGACATAGCCCGTTTATCCCAATTTGGAGGTGTTATGCCCTTTGATTTGCAGAAACCGCATATCTCCTTATAAATTCCTGCATCGGTCTTTCTGACTGCTGAATTGATAAAACAGCCCGTCGTCAGTTCATAGCTCTTTGCAATCTGCTTTATAAGCCCTAATTGCTGACATTCATTTAATAATGCAGTTGTTGTATTACGTGATAATCCGATACTCTTTGCAATCTGGCTGTTGCTTCATTGGACGGTATCTGTATTATTAAGACATATTGCCTTTAATAAGAGCAGAAACCCTGCAATCTTGGCGGGATAGTTCCTCTTAAAGAAACTGTTATCCAAAAAGAAATAGTCTTTAATAACAGGCTTTATAAAGTAAGAATTACGTTTTATAAATCCCCTGTCTGCATCTTCTTTAATGGTAGTCTGCACGGTCAGATAACCTGCATCCTTTAGCCGTTTAATGCTCCGTCGTATGGTTCGTTCATCTAATCCCGTCAGTAAGGATAGTTTTTCTTCTGTTACATGGGAAATGTTCGTCTTGTGATTGGAGCAATATTTAATGGTCGCTCACACGTAAATATCAATAGGCTTACTGTTGCCTGTCTGAAAGTTTATGATTGATTTGGGGATTACGGTATAATTCATCGTTAGCAATGGAATTTTGATTGTTCGTAAATATAATCTCTTTTAAGTGCAGTAGTTTTCGAAAGCAGGCTACGCCGTAATGTTCTTTGGCCTGTTTGCGGTTCTCGAATCACCTGCGGTCTTTGATGTGGTAGTACATGGTCGGTACGACTTTAATAGGTAGTGTATAAGTAGGTAATG
>OGHY01001765.1_pt1 | contig 9705 bp, 6 predicted proteins | sample 1571541 | NCBI WGS metagenome assembly OGHY01 (sample SAMEA2581943, study PRJEB24529) | metagenome | biome: Human gut stool | place: China | collected 2011
AAATGCCGCAGATGCGTTGGAGCGTCCGCGTGGCGTCATTGCCAATCCTAACTGTACAACTATCCAGATGGTAGTTGCACTGAAAGCCATCGAACAGCTTTCTCATATAAAAACCGTGCACGTATCTACTTATCAGGCTGCCAGCGGTGCCGGTGCTGCCGCTATGGACGAATTGTACGAACAATATCGCCAAGTATTGGCAAATGAACCTGTTACAGTAGAAAAGTTTGCATACCAATTGGCTTTCAACCTCATACCGCAGATTGACGTATTCACAGAAAACGGTTATACGAAAGAAGAGATGAAGATGTATAACGAAACACGTAAAATCATGCATTCAGATATTAAAGTCAGCGCGACTTGCGTACGTGTTCCTGCACTACGTGCTCACTCTGAAAGTATTTGGGTAGAAACCGAACACCCTATTTCTATCGAAGAAGCCCGCGAAGCATTCGCTAAGGGAGACGGCCTAGTGCTTCAGGATAATCCTGCGGAAAAAGAGTACCCGATGCCGTTATTCCTAGCTGGGAAAGATCCGGTTTATGTGGGACGCATCCGCAAAGACCTGACGAATGAAAACGGATTGACTTTCTGGATTGTAGGTGACCAAATCAAGAAAGGTGCAGCACTGAACGCAGTGCAGATCGCAGAATATCTGATTAAAGTAAAGAATGTCTAAATCATAAAAGGTGATTTAAGAAAGAAAAGTCCGGTTTCGCCCTTGAAACCGGACTTTTTATATACCTTTGCATTCACAAAATAGAATTTAAGCCGCAATTGCCTCTGCGTTATACACAAACAAATACGGTTCAAACATTAATTATCATCTAAGAATTAAACCGTATGAGAATTTACAAAGTGTTTGCACTTTTAGGTCTGTTCATTTCCATATTCTATAATTGTTCACTTCCTGCCGATGATGAAGAAGATTCAGAAGGAGAAGATACGGCTACTTCTGGACTTTCTTGGGAAGGAGAAACAGATAAATTCACTATCAATTCTAAAGAAGGAGTCCATCTGAATGATCCGGCAGAAGATAGTGGAACAGCCTATGTCACCATACCGTCCACGTCAGTAAAGAATACCCGCTGGGAGTTTGGAGTTCACCTTACATTCAATCCATCCGCCAATAACTATGCACGTTTTTATCTGACCTCTTCTTCCAACACTCTCTCCGGTAGTCTAAACGGGTATTTTATACAAATAGGAGGAGCAAAAGACAATGTGACACTTTATCGTCAGAATGGAGACCAGCCCAAGCTGTTGGCTTCGGGTCGGGAAGTGATGAAGGGTAATAACTCCCCCCAATTATACATAAAAGTAGAATGCGATAACAATGGGTATTGGACTTTTTGGACACGATTGGAATCCGAAGACGGATATACATTGGAAAAGCAAGTGAAAGATACCGACATACAAGGTTCCGTTTGTTCGGGAATTTATTGTGTTTACACCAAAACCCGCTGTAAAGGCTTCACATTCCATCATGTACGATTATCCAACGGTGTAGAGACAACGACCGACCCCGACAATACTCCCGACGAACCGGATTCCGAAGAGCCGGATATTACCGAACTACCGGAAGATGTCAGAGGTATGCTCCTCTTTAATGAGATAATGTATGATAATGCCACAGACGGTGCCGAATACATAGAGCTCTATAATCCGACTGAACAGACTATTGTGTTGCCACAGCTTTTTTTATATAAGATGCATGAAGACGGCAAAGTGTACAGTACCACTACGTTACAAAATGAATCTTCCTCCCAACCCCTGATCATTGCATCCAAAGGATATCTTTGCTTTTCTAAATATCCCGGCAAGATTATTCAAAAACACAATGTCGATAGAGAGAACCTAATAGAAATATCCAAATTCCCGGCACTTGATAATGAAGGAGGTTATCTCGCACTGTCCAGCACCCCCAAAACAGGGAAAGGACATACATTTGACACTTGTCGTTTCTGGGACGGAATGCACGATACCGACAAATCCAAAACTATCGGCATTTCACTCGAAAAGAAATCCCCGGAACTGCCTTCACTCAACAAGAATTGGCAGTCTTCTAAAAACACGACGGGAGGAACTCCTGGAATAAAAAACTCGTAAGAGTATGTATATGTATGATAAATCCCTACATTTGTAGGCTAAATAAACAGTTGTTTAATATCAATTATCAAAATGAAGAAGAAAATTAATTGCTTCATACCTTTCGGCACTCCGGAAGATACCATGCAGACAGTGAAAGAACTACAAGCGTCAGAGCTAGTAAATAAGATCTATTTATTAGGTTCGGAGCTTGGTAAGAAAGAACTTCCGGAGTGTGAATATCTCTCTGTTAAAGGGCTCTATTCCACAGACACAATGAAAACAATTGCAGCCAATGCCAATTCGGAATATACGCTGTTCTACTTGAAACAGACTCCATTAAAACTGGGACTGTATGCCTTGGAACGCATGGTACAAATCATGGAGAACGATAAAGAGAATGGAATAGTTTATGCCGACCGCTATCAGCTGATTAACGGAGAACTTAAACAAGCACCTGTCATCGACTACCAATTAGGTAGTGTCCGGGATGATTTCGATTTCGGTTCCATACTCCTATTTAGTTCTTCCGCCTTCACTAAAATAGCAGATGTTTTGCATGAAGAGTACAAATACGCAGGACTATATGCTATGCGTCTATACATCTCTTACAAATATTCAATTGTGCACATCAATGAATATCTATATACCGAAATTGAAACAGATACAAGGAAAAGCGGAGAGAAACAATTCGACTATGTAAACCCCAAAAATCGGGAAGTGCAAATCGAAATGGAAGCTGCCTGCACCGAATACCTGAAATGTATTGATGCTTATTTCATGCCTACTTCTTCACGTCCTGTAAATCTTCACAGCGAAAACTTTGAATTCGAGGCATCTGTCATCATCCCTGTGCGCAATCGTGCTCATACCATCCGTGATGCTGTCAACTCGGCTTTAAGCCAGCGGACCACTTTTCCTTTTAACATTATTGTTATCGACAATCATTCCACCGATGGAACGACGGAAATACTTCAGGAGCTAAGTACCGATAAAAGATTGATCCATATCATCCCCCAAGAGAATGATTTAGGCATAGGAGGTTGTTGGAACAAAGGTGTACATCACGAAAAATGTGGAAAGTTCGCCATACAGTTAGACAGTGACGATTTATATAAAGACGAATCCACTTTACAGAAAGTCGTAGATACTTTTTATAAGGAAAGCTGCGCAATGGTAATAGGCACTTATCTAATGACCGACTTCCAACTAAACGAGATAGCCCCCGGTATTATTGATCACAAGGAGTGGACACCGGAAAATGGAAAGAACAACGCTCTACGTATCAATGGTTTGGGTGCTCCACGAGCTTTCTACACTCCTATCCTTCGTGATATCAAAATGCCGAATACCAGCTATGGAGAAGATTATGCCATAGGATTACGAATCTCACGGGAATATAAGATCGGACGTATCTATGATGTAATATACCTCTGTCGCCGTTGGGAAGGTAACTCCGACGCCGCATTAAGTACAGAAGAAGTCAATCGGAACAACTTCTACAAAGACCGAATCCGCACATGGGAAATTAAGAGCAGAATCCAGATGCATACTATCGATCAAGAGTTTCAGGAACTTGTAGAAGAAATGATAGAAAACCAAAAAGAAAACTGGGAACTTGCGAAAAGGAACTATGAAGCGTTGGAAGAAAATCTGGAAAAGAAAAAAGTATTGAAGCTGAAGGAAGAAGATAGAGAGATGAAAGTTAGAATTTTCCCGAATCCTCAACGCATCCTCTCGACCACGGCAAAAACAGATAGTAATTCTATCCAAGAAAGACCCTGTTTTTTATGCGGGAAAAACCGTCCTGCAGAGCAAACATATCTACCATTCGGACATTATGAGGTATGCCTCAATCCTTATCCCATTTTTCAGCGTCACTTGACCATCATCGACAAGGAACATACTCCACAAAGTATGAAAGGACGTTTTGAAGATATGCTTCACTTAGCTGAAAACCTGGACGAGTTCTATATACTCTATAACGGACCGGAGTGCGGTGCTTCTGCCCCTGACCACATGCATTTCCAGGCAGTAGGAAAAGAAGAAGAACTGACTAATCCTTTTGAGATGAATTTCTTGAAGGATATATTAGAAAATGGAAATAGCGTAACAACTTATGTAGACGATGTATTTACAACTTGCATAGGTATTACATCAGGCCTGAAATTTGAATTAATGCAACAAGTTCAAAAAGCTTTCAAAAATCTTTCCGCCATTTATTCGGATAAAGAACCTTTAATCAACATGATAACCTGGTATGGTCTCGATAAAATAAGCCATTTCGGAGGTGACGAAATAGAAGTATGGAATTGCATCATTTTCCTACGCTCAAAACATCGTCCCGATTGCTATTATACCCCAAATGAAAAAGGGCTATTAATAAGTCCGGCTGTTGCAGAAATGGGTGGCATATTCCCGATTGTCAGAGAAGAAGACATGGACAAATTAAACGCCCAACAACTTAAAAAGATTTACAAGGAGATTAGTTTATCTCCCCAACAGTTAAATACTCTACGCGATCTATTATTCAAGTAGAAATAATAAAGTAGCATGCAAGTCCCTCTAATAACTGTCGGCATTCTTTCCGGGAAAGAGATTGAATTCTCTTTCCCGGTGAAATTTAGTTCTTCTGTCGGAACGGAAATTTCCGGGACACAGAAAGTTATTTATCAGGATGGGAAGATTCATTGGCAAGGGAAAGAATATAATGAATTATCTTTCACTCCCCAACAAAGTGCACATGCTTTCTTTGAACTGAAAGATGTGACCATCGGAATCAACTTCCATTGGGAACGCAAAGAAGTCCAGAAATTCAAAGGGGAATTAAAGATCATCGTCGAAGGAGAACAACTAACCGCTATCAATGTGATTTCCATTGAGGAATACCTCATCAGTGTCATTTCATCAGAAATGAGCGCAACAGCTTCTTTGGAACTACTAAAGGCTCATGCCGTCATCTCCCGAAGCTGGCTAGTTAATAAGTTGAGAGTTGAGAATGGAGAGTTGAAAGTTACTCTGCAGCCGGACAGCGCAGCCCACTCTCAACTCTCCATTCTCAACTCTCAACTTATAAAATGGTATGACCATGAAGCACATAGAAATTTCGATGTATGTGCCGATGATCATTGCCAGCGTTATCAGGGAATTACACGAGCCTCAACACCACAAGCTATCGAAGCAGTTTCCGCCACGCGGGGGGAAGTACTGATGTATAAAGGAGCGATTTGTGATACCCGTTTCTCTAAATGTTGTGGCGGAGCTTTTGAAGAGTTCCAAAATTGTTGGGAAAACGTTAAGCATCCTTATCTAATCAGACAACGGGATAGCAAGACTGAAAAACAACTCCCCGATTTGACCATAGAGGCGGAAGCTGATAAATGGATACGTACCTCGCCTGTTGCTTTCTGTAATACCCAGGATAAGAAAATCCTAAGTCAAGTATTAAACAACTACGATCAGGAAACAGCAGACTTCTATCGTTGGAAAGTCAGTTATTCGCAACAGGAGCTTTCAGAACTGATTCATCAACGTTCAGGGATTGATTTCGGACAAATCATTGATTTAATTCCTGTAGAACGGGGAACATCCGGACGTCTTGTCCGGCTAAAGATTGTAGGAACCTTACGGACACTCATCATTGGAAAAGAGTTGGAAATACGCCGTACTCTATCGACTTCCCATCTTTACAGTTCCGCTTTTGTAGTAGACAAGGAGTACGGAGATGAACTTCCTTCCCGATTTATCCTCACCGGAGCCGGCTGGGGACACGGAGTGGGACTTTGCCAAATCGGTGCCGCCGTGATGGGAGAACAAGGTTATAAGTATGAAGAAATACTATCTCACTATTACCCCGGTAGTACACTTGAAAAACAATATAAATAAAATCAAACGAATGCCATGACAACACCCACTATAAAGAGAAATCCCTGGAGTTGGATTCCAACCCTCTATTTTGCAGAAGGATTACCTTATGTAGCGGTAATGACTATTGCCGTCATCATGTACAAACGTCTGGGATTATCCAATACCGAAATAGCCTTATACACTTCCTGGCTTTATCTTCCCTGGACTATCAAGCCGTTATGGAGTCCATTCGTCGATCTGGTGAAAACGAAACGTTCCTGGATTATCGCCATGCAAGGGTTCATCGCCGCCGGATTTGCAGGCATCGCCTTTTTTATCCCAACGGCACATTACGTACAATTCACCCTTGCTTTCTTTTGGTTATTGGCATTCAGTTCGGCTACGCATGACATCGCAGCAGACGGTTTTTATATGCTCGGCCTCAACAACAAGGAACAATCTTTCTTCGTAGGCATCCGAAATACCTTTTACCGACTTGCCAATATTTTCGGGCAAGGCATTCTCGTCATGCTGGCAGGATGGCTAGAGACTTCTCAAGGCAATATACCTCTGGCATGGAGTATTACTTTTTATTTCTTAGCGGGATTGTTCCTAACTCTTACTTTATATCACCGCTTTATCCTTCCCCGCCCCGATTCCGATATCAAATGTCCCGGACTCACAGTAGGTAAACTATTAAAAGACTTTCTTCTGACTTTTGTCACTTTCTTCAAAAAGAAACACTTGGGTCTCATGTTCTTTTTCCTACTCACCTACCGATTGGGAGAATCGCAGCTAGCCAAGATTGCTTCCCCCTTCCTACTCGACCATGCCGATAAAGGCGGATTGGAACTATCCACAGCAACAGTTGGAATGATATACGGAACTATTGGTGTCATAGCCTTGTTACTTGGAGGAATTATCAGTGGCTTTCTCGTTTCACGTGACGGATTCAAGAAATGGATACTACCTATGGCATTAGCCATCAACCTTCCCGACATATTATATGTATGGATGGCTGCAACCACTCCTAACAACCCGATATTGATTTCCACCTGCGTAGCTATCGAACAACTGGGTTATGGTTTCGGTTTCACAGCCTATATGCTTTATCTGATTTATATTGCCGAAGGCGAGCACAAGACAGCTCATTATGCTATCGGAACCGGATTTATGGCGTTTGGAATGATGCTTCCCGGTATGCCGGCAGGGTGGATACAAGAACATCTCGGATACACCAATTTCTTTATCTGGGTTTGTATTTGTACGATACCCGGTATTATTGCTTCATTAATGATTCGCAACCGATTGGATGATTCTTTCGGAAAAAGCAATAAATTCACGTGATTATATTTAAGATATTAAACTGAAAATATACAGTAAACTATGATGCTTATCGCAGACAGCGGTTCTACCAAGACCGACTGGTGTGTCATCCTCGATAATACACCTATCAAAAGGATTGGAACGAAAGGACTCAATCCCTTCTTCCAATCAGAAGAAGAAATTCAGCAAGAACTGACACATTCCCTCCTGCCGCAATTGCCGGAAGGAACAATCGACTCTGTCTACTTTTACGGTGCAGGCTGTACACCCGAGAAAGCTCCCACCCTCCGGCGGGCAATAGCCGACAGTTTACCTGTTGTCGGAAATATCAAAGCCTACTCGGATATGCTGGCTGCCGCTCGTGGACTATGCGGTCGTGAAGCAGGCATTACCTGTATACTGGGAACAGGTTCCAACTCCTGTTTCTATGACGGTAAAGAAATTGTCAACCACATTTCTCCTTTAGGCTTTATCCTGGGTGACGAAGCAACTCTCTCCCGCCATCAAAGAAGCATTTCTAAAACAATTCGACCTGACAGTTCCCGAAATCATTGACCGGGTTTACCGTCAGCCCTTCCCGAATCGTTTTCTGGCAAGCCTGTCACCTTTTATAGCACAACATCTGGAAGAACCTGGAATACGACAATTAGTGCTAGGCAGCTTCATTGCTTTTCTCCGAAGAAATGTAATGCAATATGATTACACGCAGTATCCGGCACATTTCATAGGATCAGTAGCTCATTGTTACAAAGAGATACTTCAAGAGGCAGCACAAGAGACAGGTATTAGAATCGGAAAGATTTTGCAAAGCCCGATGGAAGGACTCATCCAATATCATTCCGATCCGTTACATCAGCCGTAAGTTAGCTTTCCTTGATCGTTTCTATCAGCTTCATAAAGTCAGTCGGATGAACGTCACCGATGTTGCCGATACGGAAAGTATCTGCCTGTGATATCTTTCCCGGATAGATGACAAACCCTTTAGCTTTCAGTTTCAGATAGAAATCTTTAAAGTTAAAGTCAGCCGAAGGATAATAGAAAGAGGTGATAACAGGCGACTGCTGTTCATCGGGCAGCAGAGTCTTATAGCCTAAAGCGCGCATACCTTCCACCAATACGCGATGGTTCTCACAGTAGCGGGCATGGCGAGCTTCTACACCACCTTCGGCTTTCAATTCAGTCAAAGCCTGCATGAAGGCACGCACCACGTGAGTAGGCGAGGTGAAACGCCATTTTCCATGTCCTTTCTCCATTGTTTCCCATTGCTCATAAAGATCGAGCGAAAGAGAACGGGCAATCCCTTTACATTTCTCCATCAAAGAACGACGGGCAATGATAAAGCCAAATCCCGGTACACCTTGAATACACTTGTTGGCACTACTGATCAAGAAATCGATACCTAACTTTGCCATATCGATGGGTACTCCTCCAAAGCTACTCATAGCGTCCACAATCAATATCTTACCGTGGCGCTTCACCACGGCGGCAATCTCCTCCAAAGGATTGAGCACACCGGTTGTAGTCTCACAATGTACTACAGACACATGCGTCACCTCCGGATGTTCATTCAAATAAGTATCTATCTTATTGGCATTCACCGGTTCTATTTCTTCAAACCTCATCACGTGACAATCAATATGGTAATATTCGGAAATAATGCCCATACGCTTACCGTAAGCACCATTGGCTGCTTCTAACAGTGTATCCTCAGGACGAACTACAGAGCCAAGTGTGGCTTCCACACAAAAACTTCCGCTACCTTGCATCAACACAGCCGTATACTCGTCAGGAGCGCTAGTAGCAATCTCCACCAATTCTTTACGGATAACTTCTACAATACCAAGATTGTAATCTTCATCCCAAGTACACCAGTCGCTCATCATCGCTTGTTTCACAGTGTCGGTTGTAGTAAGAGGACCGGGAGTCAAAAGTAAATAAGGTCTCATATTATCTTAAATTTATTAATTTATCGGTTTGTTATTTTTATTATTCTTTCTTTTATAATGCCATACGTTCATTGATATCCTCTATCAACATCGACAGTTCAGCAATCGTGTCCACCACATAATCAGCACCAGCGGCATACATACGGTCCCGCACCTTAGCCATGCGGCATTTCAGTTCCCCCATCGGAAGAGTGCGGGTTTCTTCTTCAGTCAGTCCCAATTCGTTACTTCCCATTATTACACCTACACTCCACACACCGGCATTCACACCTTCACGTATGTCTGCAATCGTATCACCATATTTCAGCACAGAGAAACGGGAGGCAACGTCTAGATCACACATATTGCGATAAATCATATAAGGCTTCGGACGACCACCGGGCAGATTGTCCGAAGTGACACAATTATCAATCCTGTAACCTTTCTTTTCTGCGGCAGGAATCACCACATCCATCATCTTTTGAGTATATCCGGTAGTAGAACCGATTTTGATTCCCTG
>OGHY01001770.1_pt1 | contig 9684 bp, 7 predicted proteins | sample 1571541 | NCBI WGS metagenome assembly OGHY01 (sample SAMEA2581943, study PRJEB24529) | metagenome | biome: Human gut stool | place: China | collected 2011
CTAGTTTTAGATGCGATTGTAGAAGCTTCTCTCTCATTTATTATGTTGATTTACTATAACACTACAAATAAATAGTAGACCACATAAAATAATTTTGAATAAAATTATATTTTTGTAACTGTTTACACTTTTATTTTCAAACTATATCAAGTATAATATATATGAAAGGTATTACAGAAAGGGTGATTCGTATGTTACAAAGATATAAAAATATTTTAGTTCCAATCGATGGTTCTTACGAAGCTGAATTAGCATTTAAAAAAGCTGTTGAAGTAGCTAAGCGTAATGGTAAGGAAACAAAACTTCAACTTGTACATGTTGTTGATACTCGTGCTTTCCAAAACATTTCAAGTTTCGATACAGCTATGGTTGAACAAGTAACTGAAACAGCACGTAAGACAATGGATGGTTACGTAAAAGAAGCTAAAGAAGCTGGATTAGAAAACATCAGCTACTCTGTTGAATACGGTGCTCCTAAAGTTATCATTGCTAAGGATCTTCCTAAGGAATTAGGAACTGATTTAATTATGATTGGGGCTACTGGTTTAAATGCTGTTGAACGCTTGTTGATTGGTTCTGTTACAGAATACGTAACTAGAACTGCTGATTGCGATGTTTTAGTTGTTCGTACAGACTTAGATAACAAGCCTGCCCTTTCAAAAGAACAACGTAAAGGATTCCAACGTAAAGACTAATAATATATTAAATTAAAAGGACGTGAGCGTAAAATCTCACGTCCTTTTAATTACGACCATAACATCCTACCAAATGATCATTTACCATTCCACTAGCCTCCATAAATGAATAGATAATCGTTGGTCCTACAAACTTGAATCCCATCTTCTTTAATGTTTTAGAAATTTGTTCAGATAATTGGGTTTTTGTAGGTATTTCTTCCGGATTCTTAAAATTATTAATAATTGGCTGATTATCAATTATTCCCCAGAAAAAACTATCCAATGATTCATTTCTTTCATATAATGTATTAACTATTTTTGCATTATTAATAATTGCTTCTATTTTTCGTTTATTTCTTATTATTTTAGGATCAGTCAATAATTTTTCAACATCATCAGAAGTATATTGTGAAATCTTTTCAACTTCAAAATTATCAAATGCTTTCCTTAAAAACTCTCTTTTATTCAATACTATTTTCCAACTCAATCCTGCCTGTAATCCTTCTAAACATAAAAGTTCGAATAGTCCTCTTTCATCATGTAAAGGACGTCCCCACTCCTTATCATGATAATCTATCATTAACTGATCCGCTCCATAAATCCATGCACATTTCATTTTAAGCTCACCTTCCATCAAAAATCTCATTATATTATTATACGCTAACTTGTTAATTTTTTAGTATAAAATCGAAAATAAGTTCTTTTTCACTATAAAAAAAGCAACCATAGCTTTATTAGCCATGATTGCCTCTAAAATTATATGAGATTATTCGCCGATAATCTTCTTACCCACTTTTTCTGTTCCTAATTCTGTAAAGTCATAGTGAATCTTAGCGTTATCGTTAAATTCATCAATAGCTAATTGAATCAATTGATCAATTAATTCGCTATAACTAATGCCTGAAACTTCCCATAATTGTGGATATAAGGAAATGTTTGTAAAGCCTGGTAAAGTATTTACTTCACCAAAGTATGGAACATCATTTTCATCAACTAAGAAGTCCATACGAGCTAAACCACGGTTATCCAATGCTCTAAATGCATCTAAGGACATTTGTTGGATTTCTTTAGTTAATTTTTCTGGTAACTTGATAGGCATCTCAAATACCACACCAGATGCATCAACGAATTTATTGTTGTAGTCATAAAAATCATCTGATTCAGGAATACGGATTGCTCCTAACTTGGATGCCTTAATATCACGATTACCTAATACTGAACATTCAACTTCACGTGGATTCTTGATTGCTTCTTCAACTAAAATCTTGTAATCATACTTAAAACCATCTTCTAAAGCAGCATTATATTCTTCTTCATTTCTTACTTTATGAATACCAACAGAAGAACCTTGACGAGCAGGTTTTACAAATAATGTTTCACCTAATTCTTCAGCTACTTTAGCGTATGGATAGTCAGCTTTATTTTCTGGAGTTACTAAAACATACTTTGTATTTCTGATTCCATTCAAAGTAAGTAATTTCTTAGTCAAATCCTTGTCAAATGAAACACCAGAAGAAGTAACACCACTACCAATCCAAGGCTTATTTAATAAACGGAATAATCCTAGAACTGTACCGTCTTCACCCATGTTACCGTGGATAACAGGGTAAAATACATCAACATCTTTAACTTCGGCTAAATTTTGGATATTTGCCAATGGGTTGGAGAAATCAACATCTTTGATAACTTCTGCAACAACATCATCTTCATTTTCTCCGTCAAAGATACGCATAGAGTCTTTATTACCAAGCAAGAAACCTTTTTTAGTAAACATAAAGACAGATACATCATACTTATCTTTATCAAGAGCGTCATAAATATTGTGTGCAGAACGTTTTGAAACGTCATGTTCAGATGAGTTTCCTCCAAATAACAATGCAATGTGTAATTTTTTATTTTCCATTAAAATGTCCATCCTAACACTTAATTATTTATTATACGGTTGTTCTTTTTAAATAATATCATGAACATCTTAATTTGTCAGTTATTATTTTTAGTTCATAAGATATTTTTAATAATTTCATTCTTAATTACTGATTTCTATCAAATCTTGCTTAAAGTCGGTTAAATTTTCATATCCTTTTTCTGTAACTAAGATATCATCTTCAATTCTTACTCCACCTAATCCTGGAATGTAGATACCAGGTTCAATAGTTACTATTTCACCGGCTTCTAAGACATCTGGATAACTATAACTAATATTAGGTAACTCATGTATATCTAAGCCTATTCCATGTCCCATACCATGAGTGAAGTATTCTCCATATCCTTGTTCTTTGATATATCCTCTACCAATTTCATCTAATTCTTTTGAACTAATACCTGCTTTAATTGCCTCAATTGTTTTTTCTTTAGCTACTTTAACAATATCATATATTTTTCTTATTTCATCACTTGCCTTACCAACTACAAAAGTTCTTGTTATATCGGAAGTGTAGTGATCGAAATAATATCCAAAATCACAGGTTACCAGTTCTCCTTCAACAATTTTTTTATCAGAATAGGTAGCGTGAGGTAAAGCTGTTCGATCTCCACTAGCAAAAATAGTTTCAAACGATGCTTCTGCAGCTCCATTTTTTCTTAGGTAATAGTCAAGTTCTAAAGCCATTTCTTTTTCTGTCACACCAGCATGTACTTTAGTTAAAATATGTTCGTAACCTTTTCTTGAGAGTTGACAAGCTTTTCTTATCGTCGAAATCTCATCTTCGTCCTTAACTGCTCTCATTTTTTCAATTACTTTAGTTAAAGCTACTACATCACTACTTGCATTTTCATCTAAATAATCAAACGATTCATAATCTAAAGTACTTTCAAATGCCAAAACTACACAATTTTCCTTAGCCACAACATTAAGCGCTTCACCCAAATAGTCACGTGTAATAATTGAATCTATATCAGGATTTTCTGTTTTTATTTGTTCTTCAAATCGACTATCAGTAATAATATATGCACTTTGTTCAGTAACTAAAACTACTCCATCATCACCTGTATAACCACTTAGATAATAAATATTAAATCTGTTAGTTATCAAATATGCATCAACACTCATTTGTGACATTAAATTTCTTAACCTATTTCTACGTTCTTGAAAAGTTGTCATACTTAAAACCTTCTTTAGACATTTATTTTTAATTGTAACAAAAATACGTTCAAATACCTAATGCTAGCCATAATAAAAACCGGTACTTGCTATAAATTCTCCCTAGTTTATAGCTCATACCGGCTCCAAAAACTGCAACTAATTATTTATCTCTAAAATGTATCTATACAATAACATTCCTTGATAGAAGTAAAAATAAATAGTTATTGTTTTCTATATTTAATTAATGATCACTAATACTTATATAGCAATCATCCTCTATACAGAGTTTCTATCCGATCAATCGACAAATTTCCCCAAATTTATCTATTATCTTCACTCATTTTTCTGATATAACTCAAGCTTTCAAATTAAATAACTATCTATAACAGCTAATAATTATGAACGTTTTTTATTCAAGACACCTAAACCTAATGCTCCAGCAACGCCTGCAAGTCCTAGACCTACTACAGCTGCTTCGTTATTGTCTTTTTCACCCATTTGTGGAAGTGTAGCTGCCTTAGCATCAGCCTTTGGAGCTTCAGCTTTCTTAGCAATTGCCTTAACTTCAACTTTCTTTTCAGGTGTTGTAGCAACTTTCTTAACGTCGTTTACAACAACTTTGTCTTCGTCTGCAGTCTTAGCTGGTTCTTCATTGCCTTTAGCATCTTCATCAAGTTCGTTTGTACTTGGCTTTTCGTTGTTGTCAACTTCGTCACCAGTTGATGTACCTGTTCCGTCTGTTTGTGTACCTTGATCAATCTTGTCTGTATCTGGTGTTTGTGTTTCTGCATCTTTACTTGGTGTCTTTGTTTCTAATGCAGCCAATACACCTTCCCAGTACTTAACTTCGCCATTTGCTACACTCAAACTTGCATTCTTATCTTGTAATGCTTTTTGAGCTTCATCAAGAGCTGCTTGTGCTTCGTTCAATTTATCAGAAGCTTGTTCAAATGCTACAACATATTCATCTTCCTTAGCTGCTAAAGCTTCTAAGTCTTGTAACTTAGCTTTATCAGTTAAGTATGTTTCTTTAGCTGTTTCATAAGCTGCTTTAGCTGCATCTTTTTTTTGTTGTGCTTCGTTAAATGCAGCTTCAGCTTTAGCTACTGCATCTTGTGCACTAGCTAATTCTTTTTGATATTCAGCTAATGTAGCACTTGCTGCTTCATAATCTTTGATTGCTTGTGTATTTGCCAAAGCATCCTTAAAGTCTGCATTCTTCTTTTCAGTATCTGCTAATGTATTCTTAGCATTTGTTAAAGCTTCATTTGCAGAATCTAATGCTGCTTGTGCTTCATCCACTGCTGCTTGTGCTGCTGCAACATCTTCGTCATCAGCAAAATTGTTTTGTGCTTTCAAGTCATTGTACTTAGCTTGATCTGCAGCTAATTTATCCTTATCTGCAGCCAACTTGTCTTGTACACTTGCTAATTCAGCTTGGCTCTTTTCTAATGCAGCTTTACCTGCTTCAAGAGCTGCTTGTGCTTCAGCATTGCTCTTAGCTGCTGCTTTTTCTTTTGTTTGTGCTGCAGCTGTTGACATCTTAGCAATTGCTAATGCAGCATTTGCTTTTGTTAAAGTTTCTTCAGCTTTTGTTTGCTTAGCACGGCTTGCACCATAAACATCTAATGCAGAATCAATAGCCTTTTGAGCTTCTGCAACTGCATCTTGTGCTTGACCTAAGCGAACTTTCATAGCTGCAATACCTTTCTTCAAGTTATTTAAGTGTTCACTTGAAGAAGTATCCTTTTCGTCTACAAGGAATTGTTGCCATTGAGCAATCTTATTTTCCCATCCCTTAACAGTAGCTCTTGCTGCATCGCCAGCTTTTTGAGCTTCTTCTAATGCTGCCTTATCTTTATCTGCTTGTGCAGTAGCATCTTTCAATGCTGTTTGTGCAGCACCAACATTTGTTTGAGCAGCTGCTTCTGCTTCTTTTGCTTTCTTCAAAGCATCAACTGCTTGAGTTTCTGTTTCAGCAGCTTGGCGAGCTGTTTCTACTAAGTTATTTACAGTTGTTTGAGCTTCCTTTACAACTTGTTGTAAGTTTGCTTCATCTTCTGTGTCTTTTTGGATTGCAGCTTGATCTGAAACGATGTCATCTGCTGCTTTTGCAGTATTTTGTGCTGCAGTTGCTTGATCAGCAGCTGGTTTTAAGTCATCAACAGTTTTTTGTTGTGCATCAACCTTTTCTTGGGCAGTGTTTTCATTTGCGACTGCAGTATTTTCTGCTTCTCTAGCAACTTCTGTGTTATCTTGTGCTTTATCAACATCATCTCTTGCGTTATCTAAAGCTGCACTATCTTCTTTAACTTTGTCTGTTGCGGCTGGAATATCTTTCTTTGCTTGAAGTGAAGCATCTAAGTCTTTTTGAGCAGATGCTTCAACATCTTTTGCATCGTTACGAACAGTAGTTGCATCTTCTACATTCTTTGTAGCTTCTGTAACTTCACCTTGTGCCTTATCTTGAGTAGCTTTATCATCCTTCAAAGATTCTGTTGCTGTTTCTTTTGTAAGGCCTTGGTTTTCTGTTTGTGTTGCTGCATCAGCCTTGTTTGTTGTTTCTGTTGCTTCTGTTGTTGCATCATTTTGGCCTGGTGCTACTTCTGTTGTTTGTGCTTCAGTATTTGTTGTAACTGTATCAGCACTAGCAGCTTGGCCTCCAGCAAATGTCAAACCTGTTGCTAATAAGACAGATGCTAACCCCACCTTTAATTTTACTAGACCGTATTTGAGAGTTCTCTCTGCACTACGCTCTGCTATCATTTTTTTATTATTCTTAGAAAACATATAATTTATCCCTCCTAATCGGAATGTTATATGGTACCTATATAACACCCTAATTCTACCCTCCACGCTATTTTGTCAATATCATTTATACATAAATATTTCGTGATAGTTTTTTGAATTTTTTGTGAAGTTTAATTAAAAAATCGTACAATTATCTCTATACGATAAATGTACGATCTTTATTTGGGATAACTTACAATACGCAAGTCACCGTTTACATATTCAGCTATGTATATTTCACTTAAATCTTTATAACCTATTTTGTTCAATTTACCTATTAACCATTCTTCATCTTGGTTAATAAGTTCCAATACATCAACATTTAACTGTCCATCACTTATAAGCGGATAACGAACATGATCTTTATCACTAAATTCAATAACTGTTAGCTGCCCATTTTGTTCTAAGATTCCACTTTTTACTTTAGCAACTTCATAAATCCCTTTATTTCTTAACTTGAACATTAAATCATTTGCTGATATCCCATGTTTTAAACATTCTTCTACTCTAATTTTGCCATTTTTAATTAAAGTTACCGGTTGTCCATCAATGATATTACGAATAAAGCGATTATGATCTTTAAAGAACTTTAGAGTTAATACAATTATAGTCCAAACAATCAGAACCATAACAAACTGTAAAATAGTGATATTTTCATTGTATATTACTCCTCCAATAATTCCACCAAGTACATAATTTTGAACAGCATCTAAAGCAGTCGAAGGTGCTAAATTTCCTTTACCTGTTAGATTTATTTGTAGAATAAATACCAATAGCCCCAATACAAATTTAATAATAATTGGTAAATAGTAATCCATCCTGTTCTTCACCTCTATCTATGTATCTTAACTTTCTGATTTATAACATGTGTCCGAACAAGTACATAATTAGTTTGATCAGAACTTAAATTGACTTTATAAAATTTTTTATTAATTTTCACAATTATCCCATCTGATAATCCACGTGCGTTAATAGCAACTTGATCTTTTTTAACATGATATTCCTCAGAAATAGATTTCAAAAAAGTTGTTGCTTCTGCAGCTTGAACACTTGTATTTCTGCCATTTTGATATTCAGTAAAGTTTATTCCTGCCATAAAAAGTAATATCAGTGCCATGATATACTTAAATCACGATATTTAGTTTGAAATTTATCTTTTATATACAAAATTGTCGCTACAATTAGAACTAAAAAGATAATTACAACAATTCCATATTGGACAAATTGTGCTACATTATTTTGTTCCTGAAGATATGTTAATGTATAAAAGTCCATAAATTCACCCGTCTCAACATAAATTATGACAATTATAGCTATTACCAAATAGAAATTCAAGCACCTAAAAAAGAGATGAGAAGAAAAAATCTTCTCACCTCTTTTGGTTTAACTTTTCGAAATCATTGTAGCATACATAACTCAAAAAGTCTAAGTAATAAATAACGTTAACTATTATTTAGATGTTTTATATCCATCGCTAGATTGGACATCTTTCCAGTATGCTTCATAAATACTCTTCAAAGTATTCATGTTAACACTACTTTTATCACTAGCAAGATTTGGGAAAGCTACAACCACTACTACTTGTGGATCATCATAAGGAGCATAACTAATAGCACTTAATGTGATTGTATCAGTATTCTTATAAACAGTTTCAGCAGTACCTGTTTTAGCTGCAATGGCTGGATTAATATCCTTCATTGCTGTACCAGTTGCATATTGACTAGTTCCGTGTACTACTTTATACATACCACTGTGAATAATATCCCAATAAGAATCTGAAACATCTATCACGCCCGTGATATTAGGCTTAACTTCATATTTTACAGCACCCATCTTACCATCTTTGCCATTTGCTCTGATTGATTGTAGTAAATGTGGTTGAATTTTATAACCTTTATTAGCCAAAATGGAAGCGTATTGGGCTAATTGAATTGTTGTGTAAGAATCATAGTTCCCATAAGAAAGGTCAAGGGCACTACCAATATATTTAGCTGTACTCTTACCTTCCAATCCAGAAACTTCACCAGGTAAATCAATCCCTGTTCTTACACCCAAGCCAAACTCATTAAAGTTATTTCTTAATTTCTTAAAAATTGAGGTTGGCATAGTTAAGGTTGCACCATAACTATACTTAAATCCTGCTTCCTTCATAGCAAGTTGCATCATGTACGAGTTAGAAGAAACCATCAAAGCATCAGAAGCAGTTAAAGCCACATTAGCTCCACCACTCTTATTAAACCATGACCCCTTGACTGGCGTATCTTTAACTTTGATTGGCATATCAGTCAACACATTATTATCAGGTGTAATAACGCCTGACTTCAAAGCTCCAATAATCATAGCTGGCTTAACAACCGACCCCATAGTAATAGATTGATTAATTGCCCCAGCAGGATCAACAGTTGTCTTACCTGTGTTAGGGTCACGATAAACACCGGCCATACCATAAATGCCACCAGTATGTGGATTAATCGCTACTGCATAACCACCATTTGAATAACCACCTAATCCAGCAACTGCGCTATCCATTATTTTTTGCATATCTTGTTGGAATTTAGCATTAATTGTTAGCTGAACATCATCACCGGCTTGTCCACCATATTGTTCAACTTCTTTAGTGATTTTACCGTTTTGAGTAAATACTTTGGTGGTTTTCTTAGTACCCTTTAGGACATCCTGATATTGTTTTTCTAAATAACTTGAACCAACACTATCATTTCTTGAATATCCTTGAGCTAAGAAAGTATTAATAGAATCATCTGGCAAACCTTGTTTTTCAGTTGTTACAGTCCCAGCTAAATTCTTTATCGATGTTCCATCTGGGTAACTACGTGTCCAATCTGTTCCAATCTTTATTCCAGGCATTGAAGAAAGATTTTCCCCAACTTCAGCCATTTCAGTATCGCTAACACCACTAGTCTTAATATAAACACTTGATAGAGAATAAGCACCACTCATCTTGTTATAAACGATTGCTGCTTCTTTTTCCTTATTAGTCATATCAGAAACTAGACCATGCTTTCTAACATAAGTGATCATTAGACGATTCAACTCACTACTATCTAAACTATCAGCATTTTTAATATGCTTTTTTACAGCATCATAATTCTTTACATTAGCTAGATAATATTCAGC